>SXGQ01529716.1_pt1 | contig 14318 bp, 28 predicted proteins | sample 3178371 | NCBI WGS metagenome assembly SXGQ01 (sample SAMN11356859, study PRJNA531348) | freshwater metagenome | isolation source: freshwater sample F1-20 | place: China: Fuxian Lake, Yuxi | collected 2017-12-25
GTGGTTCACCAAGTTTGTGTTGGTGGACATGGATGCTGACGCTATTGCTGCGGTGGATGCACAACAAGCAACATCGGTTCGTAATTCTAGGGATGAAAAGCTAAAATCTACGGACTGGACTCAGGTTGATGACGCTCCTGTAGATAAAGCTGCTTGGGCTACTTACCGTCAGGCGTTGAGAGATATTCCTGCTCAAGCGGTGTTTCCTTGGGATGTAAATTGGCCTGTGGAGTTGTAACAAAAATGGACAATCAAGTCGTATTTAACTTCGTCGTAGCCATCGCTGGATTTCTGGCGGTGTTCGTCTTTAACTCGACCACAAAAAAAATTCAGCGGCTTGAAGACGAGATCAACAAACTGCCAAAAGAGTATGTGCAGAAAGATGACTATCGTGGCGACATAGCAGAGATCAAGCAAATACTAAAACAGATTTTTGACAAACTAGACAACAAGGCCGACAAGTGATGTGGATCCACTAACACTACTTGCGGCTGCTAATGCAGCAGTTGCAGCCGTAAAGAAAGGGTGTCAGCTTTATAAAGATATTAAGGGTGCAGCAGGTGAAGTCAAGGATGTACTTGATGACCTGAAGTCGCAGTTTGGGAAGATCAAGAACCCGACTGCGGCGCAGAAGATTCAGTACAACGAAGAAGTACAGCGGGTACAAGAGATCGGACGGGCCGATCCAAATGATGTGTTCCTGCGTATCGGCAATGACCTTGGCGTATTAATGGATGAGTACGACAAGATTGGTAAGGCGTTTATTCAGCAGGAAGCCGAGGCTAAGGTAGTCTACACAGGCGACCAGTCGATAGGCAAGCGAGCGTTAGCGAGGGTCATTATTAGGTCACGACTCGATGCAATGCTGGCAGAGCTCCGCGAAACGATGGTCTACAAAGCGCCGCCCGAGCTGGGCGCACTGTGGACAAAGTACGAGGCGATGTGGAAACAGATCGTTATCGAGCAGGATGAAGCGCATAAGCGAGAGACGGCAAGGTTACAGAAAGAGCGGCTTAACAGACGGAAATTATTGAGAAAGCGGAAGGAATATGGAGTATGGTTTGGCGCAATCCTTTTCGTCGTGGCGTGGCTCCTCGCCGTTCTGATTCTAATTCGGGAGAGTCAGACGTATCGTTCGCTATTGTTTTATGTGTACTAGTTATGGCACTTACCTTTGTAGTCGTCATCCCCCTTTTGGGAATTATGTACATGGACATGTGGAACGCAACAAATGCCGCAATTCATGAAGTCAAGAAAATGCGCGAACTTCGTCGTCAACTTTTAGAGGAACGCAGTACAGAATTCAACTGGAGGGATTGATGATTACGGAAGCACAACTCAAGCAGCTACTGCCACGCAACCCACATGTTCCGTACTGGCACCACGCTCTTGAGCAGTTGCTGCCCGACTATGACATCAACACGCCAAGGCGCATCGCTGCCTTCGTTGCTCAGTGCTCACATGAGTCTGGCGGCTTTACTGCCCTTAAAGAAAACCTCAACTACAAGCCGGCCACTCTGCGCAAAATCTGGCCGAAATACTTTCCGACCGATGCAATCGCCAATGACTACGCCTCAAGACTCCAAAAGCAAATGCACATTGCGAACCGCGCCTACGCTAACCGCATGGGTAATGGTGACGAGTCTAGCGGTGATGGCTGGCGCTTCTGCGGTCGCGGTCTCATTCAGCTCACAGGCCGCAGCAATTACCAGGCATTTGCAGACAGTCTTGAAATGAAAGTCGATGACGTGCCTGACTATCTTGCCACGTTTGAAGGTGCGGCTCAATCTGCCTGCTGGTTTTGGGAAACCAATAATCTAAATAAGTGGGCAGACGCTGGCGACATTAAAGAACTGACGCGGCGTATTAACGGCGGGTACTTAGGTCTTCAGGATCGAATTGAGCACTACAACCACGCGCTCAGTGTGCTGACGGGGTCGCACTGATGCGGGCGCTTTTAATACTGCTGCTGCTACTCGGATGCGAGCAGCGCTATCGCTATGCCTGCCAAGATCCTGGGAACTGGGAAACCACCCAATGCCAGAAGCCACTGTGCGAAGTCAACCAAGACTGCCCAGACCATGTCTTTACCGATCAGAAGCGCATGGATCCGTGGATCAACAAAGGTGCGGCACCAGCTGCCGACACCAAAGATACCGACAAAGGGGGGAAGAATGACTGTGCTAAATAAAATTGCCAGCCGCTTGATTGATGAAGGCAAGACCTACACCACAGAAGAGCTAATGGCCAGGCTCAAGGTGTTCATCGGTGTGTGCTTGACGTTTACTCTCATGGGAATAATTTTCACGATTTTGTACTCGGTCATCTTTGTCACCCAGCCTTTGAAAGCAATCAGCCCGATCGACCAGAAATTTTTTGAGGTGATTATCCCGGTCGCATCATTCCTGTGTGGGATTCTGTCGGGGATCATGTTGAACGGCACCAACGCTGGCGAGATGGACGCCATGAAGTCGACCATGTCAGCGTTCAAGGATCAGTCTGCAGCTGCCGGCAAGGTGCCTGCCCCGATGCCTGAGACCGGCTCGCCGATGCCGAGCTCGCGCCCGTCACCAGTTAAAACTGAAGCCCCCGCCGAAGTGCAGCCGGTGACTACCGGATTCGCCGGCAAGCTCGCCCCACCACCAGCACCAGAACCGGAGATCTGACCATGAAGAAACTAATTGCACTTATTGCGTTTGTTCCACTGGTTGCATTTGCTGGTGGCGAGATGAAGAAGGTCTGCCACAAGGAAAAGAAGGCAGGCAAAGAGGTTGAGGTCTGCAAGACGATCAAGGTTCACAAGAAGCTGGAAGGCACCAAGGTGCCGCCCAAATGAATCCTTGGTTGATCCTCGGTTTTGTCTTGGCTGTGGCTGCGGCTGGCGGTGCCGGCTTGTACAAGGGCCACGACCTGGGCATGGCCGAGGTGCAGCAGAAGTGGGATCGAGAGCGTGCGGCGCAGGAGGCTGAGCACGCTGCTGCCCAAGCGGCTGCCCGAGAGAAAGAGCAGGAACTGCAGGCGAATGCTGATCAGTTACGAAAGGAAAAAGACCGTGAGATCCGTGACCTTAACGCTCGCGCTGTCGCTCTGTCTAACAGCCTGCGCGACAGGCCGCCCCGCCCCGCCGCCGAAGCCAGTGCCGTGTCCAGTACCGCCAGCGCTGGATGCGCCCCCGCCAGCTGTACTGGAGCAGGACTTTCTCGAGAGGATGCGGAATTTCTTGCAAGGGAGGCTACCAGAGCAGACGAGCTCCGCGCCAGCCTCAGACAGTGTCTCAACCAATACGAAACCTTGAGACAGAAATAGATGCTCCCCTGCCGGCAGGGCGACACTCCTTCGCGCCAATAACTGCCAAGCAGGTTTTGCCCCGGCCTAAGTGCCGGGGTTTTTTTCACTGAGAAGCACCGAGAGCTCGCAACCGTTGCTGGTATTTGCTTGAGTGCGGCAACCGGTTTACGGCTTCCATCCGATCAAACGCTGCCTGGTTGGATTCCTTGAGCTCTCGCAGCTTAGTCATGCGATCCCGAGCTGTTGCCTTACCTGCCCTTGCCGTGCGGTCAGCGAGATCCTCATAGGCCGCAGCCCACTCCTCCCGCGTCGCATAAATTGATTGCGGCTGATCCTTGCCAGGAACCATTAACGACCACGGGTCTACCACATCAGGTTCTGCAGCAGGTTCTGCAGATTCTGCAGAATCGTTCTGCAATTCGGCATCTTCGTTCAACCCTGACATTACGGCATTGAAAAACTGCTCGCCTGCAGCAATGAGTTCCTCGGCTGGCTGTTCCTGCATGATGGTTTGAACTGCCTCAATGACCGGCGCGAGCTCGATCGGCGGCGGTGCCGGCGGTTCGATAGCATCGAGCGGGTTGGCCGGCGTGACATCGCGCTCCTTCGGCTTAAGCTTGGCCTCGTCTGGGTAGTCAGCTGCCTCCTCGGCGGTGATCAGCCCTTTGAGCACATCAGGGAAGGCGTCACGCAACGCGAACCCCCTAGCCCTCATCTGCAGCATGCGTTTCGGGTAGGCCTGCCACGGCCCCTGCTTGCCCCATAAGCCGGCTCGCTTGGCATCCTCAACTGAGAACCTGGCGATCACCGGGTTGCGGCCCTTGCGCTTGGCAATACAAACGGCCACCGGGTTCGGCGTGCCTTCGCCCTCAATGTGCTCATCAATGCCATCGCACACCGGGCTAGCCTGCACCAGGGCCATCATGGCGTCACCGTAGACCGACGGCTTGCCATTGATCACGGCGATGTTCTGCAGTGCCTGCATGGGTGCCAGGCCGAGCTCGTAGCCCCACTGCACGCAGACCATGATGTCCTGCGGCTTGCCCTGGTAAGCGCGAGGCACCATGCTGGACTCGGCCAGCATCTTTGAAAACTCCATTGCTTCGCCCATCGTGGCAGGCGCAAAGCCCTGCCGGTTAGTTGTAGTCAGTTGCATCGCGCTCTCCTTCTGGCAAGAATGCTTCAATGGTGTACAGAACAAGAGCGGTAAAGCTCTCGACAATCTCTTCGGCTTGCTCTTCATCAGCAACCGGCATCGCGTTCAGGATGGCGACAACAGCGCGTGCGTGCGCCTTCTGAAGGTTGGTCAATTCGCGTTCGGCTTTCATGCTGTCACCTCCTTTACTGATAACGTGGACTGCCGAATGCTGTATGCAGCCTTGGCCGGTACGACTCGCTGCGGCTGCGCCTGGTAAGAGCGCATCGGCCATTTGATCTCATACTTGCCAGCGATCCCTACCTTGGCATCACCGAGCAGTATCTTCAGATCCTTCTCGGCATCGGCTCGGTCGGTCTCGGCATCGCTTGCTCGCTTCTTTGCTTCAACGATCTTGGCTGCCAGGTATTCGGCCTCGCTGTTGAGCTGCACGATTTTTTCTTCTGCCACCGGAAACATGCGGTCGGCGTCGTCGCTGTTGGCTGGTGAGTAGTAATCGATCTCGCCTGTCGTCTTGAAGTGGTCGAGCTTTGCCTGGAAAGCTGTGGTCACTTGGGCGATGGTGTCGATGGTCTGCTGGTGCGGAGCGAACAGGAAGATGCGCAGCTCGGTGCCGCGATACAGCACGCAGACAGCGCCCCACTTGGCCTTCATGATGTCCATCTGACCCTGCAGCTGGATCGGGCCGCGATACAAAGCCGGAGCATCCTCGGCCTGCACTGCGGTCAGCTTGGCCTCGAGCACGCCGACGCCGTCAAGCTGGATGCTGTCCTGGCCGATGACGTAGATGCCACGGTCAGGATCGGTCGTCAGGATCTGGCCGTGACCGTCGCCTGTGCCGTCCAGGCTGCAGCACAGCGGCAGGCTTTCGTGGAAGCATGCTTGGTCGTGCTCAATCACCAGGTCGAGCAGCTGCAGGCGCTCGGCTGCCTCGCGCAGGATGACGGCCTCAAGCCGATCGCCCCAGGCCATCGATTCATTTTGCTTATTCTCGCGCTGCTCGCCCCTTATGGCGGCAATTGATAACTCGAGTTCGTCGTTTGGTGTGCTGTACTTGGACAGCCCCATGAGTGCCGGCAACCGGCTGCAGGACAACATTGTGTCCGGTGTCTTTTTACCTGCCATTGTTTTCCTCCTGGACGAGTGCGTACACGCGGATGACGCGGGCGTGTGCGGCTGGGTGGGTGGCCTCGGTGAACCCTATGGCCTTGAATTTTTTAGATTTGAAAACCGACCCGAGGACGCTCGGGTGCAGCTCTGCGGGCAAGCGCACCTGTGACCTAATGTCATTGATACACACAGTGCCTTGTGACCGAGCTATCTCAACAGCTAGTGCTCGGCAGTGACTCAGGAACGCTGTGTCTCTCTGCTCAAAGAGACACAGCTGGGCGTCGCGCAATGCGCGGCCCAATGCCAAATCGTTCATGGTTGCCCCCTGTCAGGTAAAGAGGGCGAGAACGATCATTGCGCCAAACAGCGCAAAGATCACCAATTCGGCGATGGATTCAAAAATCTCTTGTCGACGTTCGGGCCAGAGGGTAGCCCTGATGCGCTCGTCGTCCCAATCGTCAGACGAGGCTTGCGGCGGTGCAGTAATCTTGTGGTTGCCGTCTGAATAGACGTTATACAAATTATGCGCAGAACCCAATCTATTGCGTTTGCTGCCTGCAAAGTCAAAATACGCATATCCGCGTGTTTTCCCCCGTGTTGCGTCATGTTTATGCACCATTTTTTTCCCCTTCGGTTGTCATTCAAGCAGTTATAAAAATTCAAACGGGTATTTCCGTCTGACCCACAACATCTAGTAGTTTTTGCTGCGCAACTTGGTGTACTCACGCTTGCCGACTTTCTTCTCGTTGCGCTGGTGCAGCTCACGCTTGGCGTTTTCCATTGCGTACCTGGCCTCGAGCACGCGCCAGATGTCGGTTCGGTCGTCTTCCCAGGCGATCTGGGTCAGCTGCTGGGAGAGCTCGGCAAAGATCTTGGCCGCCCACTTCACGTCATCGATGACCAAAATTGGCACATCCATGCGACAGTTCAGGCCGCGCCCGACCCGGTTGAAATACTTGGCGACGGTCTTGCGGTCTAAATCGCGCATTCCGTCTAATGGCTTAACAGGTTCGTAAGTCATTGATTAATATCCTTATCATTTTCGCACTGTACATTTGATCAGTATATCACCGGTCAATATGGCGGTCGGATTTCGCTTGCTGGTCGTCTGCAAACTGCTCGATCAGCTGGTTTTGTTTGCGCCGCAGTTCGCGCTTGGCTTGTTGTTCGTTAAAGCGGCGCAAGAAGTACGCCACCGCAAACAAGCCTGTGTAGACAGCCCCGATACCGATGGCAAGTCGGTCGTTGACGTACAAGCCCGTGAGCAGGATCGCTGGACCGGCCAGAATGATCAGCAGATCCATCATTTGATCCTCTTCAATAGGTTGCTGACCTGGCTGGGATGCCAATCGGTGTTGCCGCGGGGAGTCTGCACGCCACGGGCAGCCAGCGCTGAAGCGATGTCGCGCATGGTGGATGCGCCAGACTTGCGAATGATGTCGCGCACGATTGGGCCGACGCGGTTAGCGTAAGCGTCTGCCTTAGCTTGAATCACTTTGACGCCTTCGGCGCTGCCAACTTCTGGCGTCGGGCTGCCGAGCTTCTTGCCCTGCTTTTTCAGTGCTGCCAATGCCTGCTTGGTGCGCTCGCTAATGCGCCCTGCTTCGTACTCAGCAAACACCGACATCATTTGCAGGAAAACTCGGTCAGCCTCGGGCATATCAGCGCAGACAAAGCGAGTCTGGCTATTGAGCAGCGTGCTGATGAACTGAACGTCGCGTGCTAGTCGGTCGAGCTTGGCGACCACCAGGGTGGCTCGCTGCTTGCGTGCGAGCTCAAGTGCAGCCTTAAGCATTGGGCGCTCATGCAATTTCTTACGGGTGCCTGATTCGATCTCGGTGAATTCGCCGATCACAGACCAGCGACCACCGTTGAGGAAATTGGTAACAAGCTCGCGCTGGGCATCAAGGCCAAGGCCTGAAGCGCCCTGCTTGTCAGTGCTGACGCGGTAGTAGGCGACGAATTTGCCTGTGTGGGGTGCCATGCTGTCCTCCTGTCCATCGGTAGGGTGCTGCGGGATGCAGTAAGCGCATTGTGCATATATCTCAAAGCTATGTCAACAACCCAAACGGGTCTTTTTGATTATCTATATGACACCATTGGCATCTTTTGGGTTTTGGATATATATTCCTGCAATCGACCCGTTTGGAGATTGTATGGACAAGAATTACAAGATGTTTTTGATGCGCATGCGCCCTGAGATCCGTCGCCTGCTCGACCAGGCAGCGGACGAGCAACGCCGCAGCCGCACCAGCATCCTCGAGGAGCTCATTGTCGAGGCCTATGGCAAGCGATACGAGGGCGCTGAGGGCCGTCTGAAGCGCTTGCTGGGTGAGCCTGCGTGAACGGTCGCGGAAAGCGTGCCAAGGGTGCAGCGGGTGAGCGTGAGCTCGCCGCCCTGCTCTCTGAACACTTTGGTTTTGTGGTCAAGCGCAACCTGGGCCAGGCGCGGGATGGTGCTGACGACATCACCATCGAGCACTTCCGGCTGGAGGTCAAGCGCCAGGAGCGGTTGCAGATTGATGCTTGGAGCGCCCAGGTCGAGGCCTGCGCCCTGCCCGGCCAGATCCCTGTCGTGGCTTATAGACGCAACGGGCAGCCCTGGCGTGTGTGCCTGCTGCTCGAGCACTTTATTCCGATGATGAGAGACCAACTAGGAGGAAACGATGCGCAATCTGAAGTTGGCGCTCGATGAAGACGCGCCAAAACCAAAGCAAGAGAAGGTAGATGACACACCCTCGGTGTGGAACCCCAATTTCAAGTACAAGCCGGCCGGCACAGCGATGGATCTGGCTGCGAAGTTCAAGCGCATTCAGCGCGAGCAGGCCAAGGCGGCCAAGCAGAACAAGGTGCGGAGGGTTAAATGATTCGGCGGCTACGCAAATTCGCCTGCTGCTTTTGGATGTGGAAGAAGTCCGGCCTGCCGGTCATGGCTGCGATCAAGGCGACTCGGCGGTATCACAGGCGGTTCCTTGGATAATGTCTTTTGTCCAATATGCAATAGTGTCCATTGGTCTTCGAGGACGGTGGTTGTCGACGGTGTTGAGGTTTGTACATACAGCGAGGCATGGCGTTTTGAGTGCGAGGTCAGGTTTGCAATGCGGCTACCCGACAAAGCCAGGAAGCCGCGCATTAGCAAGCTGGACTACCTGAACGGGATTGAGAAAGAGCGCGGCACCGAAGCCAGGGCAAAGCTGCGCAGCGAGATGCTGAGGAGGTACAAGAATGAGAAATCTAGCTGAGTCAATTACCCTGTGCTTTTACATCGTGGTCGGTCTGATCGCGGTCTATTGCATGTGGATAGTGATGAACATGCCGGCACCTAGGCCGCCGAGCAACCGGCTTTGTCCGGTGGCTGAGATCAGCCCTGACATTACGCCTGCGGAGCGAGAGCTATGCCGGCAGATCAGGGGTCACAAGCTATGACTGAGTTCCTGCAATCGACGACCGACCAGTTGTATTTCCGCGACCCGGCAATCGAGCCGCCGCCCAAGGCAACCAGCATGCTGCTGTTAAATCCTGGTGGTGTTTGCATCATTGGCGTGTGGGATGACAGCTGCATCGGCTGGTGTCCAAAGCCCAAGATCCCGGCATCGTTGAAAGGCACGCATGAACGCAATGCCTGACAACGTGATCGACTTCAAGGTACCCAAGAAGCCGAGGGTCAAGGAAAAGGAACCCTCCCCCGATCAGCGCAAGTTTGCTGTGATGCCGCTTCGAGCGCTCAAAGACAAGAATTTGACCGATGTCCAAGTGCGCGTCTTGGGCCTGATCTGCTCGTACACCAACCGCGCCGGCATCACCTGGGTCGGCACTCAGCAACTGGCCACAGACCTGCAAGTCAGCCGCCAAGCGATCAGCAAACAGCTGGTCAAGTTGAAAGCTGCCGGCTACGTTGAGGTGATCAAAAAGGGCTTCAGAGGTGAACGGACAGACACCATCAGGGTCGTGTTCGACGAATCAATTGATGTCGATACAGCCATTGCAGTGACTAGCAGCATCGAAGATACGAGGCCACCAGAGATGAGAAAAGAGCAACAGAAACAGCAAGACAACACCATCAATCACGAAGGTCTCAAACGCATCCAGGACATGATCCGAGGCGTCGTCAAACCCATGAACCCACCACCAAAGGAGTACCAGATGCCCACCAAAGGCGACACCGTAACTGTTGCAAAGATGAAAGCAGAACTGGCAGCCCACAAGGCACGAAAAGCCAAGCGCACTGTCAACCAGGAGGTTGTCAATGACAAGCGCTCCATAGACAACCACATAGACAACCATATGGACAACCCAGTGGTTGTCACAAACATCGAAGAACGTATTAATAGGTTATTTAAAGGTGATTATTTAAAAGAACTTAATGAAAGTTTATTAAAGGTTTTAAGTTATTCATTGACTGACAATGAGTTAAGCGCAACCTTGCTGAAGTTGCAAGAGCGCTGTCAGGCTGAGGGCGTGCCGATGCCGCGACATGAGAACCTGGTCGAGGCCTTGTTGGTGATGCATGCAGACAGCCTGTGAAATGACAATGCCGTTTCCGCGGGTCAGAAGGTACCTAGAAGGCGCGATCGGGGGTGAGGTAATGGGTAGACATGGGTCAGGGCAGATCGCGGCTTGTAGAGCCTCTAATCGCGTCTGTACAAAACCCATACGTTCGTCTGCGTGTTGGACACCGGGGGGTGCTGCGACGTGTCTGCTTTGAAGCGACCTTGGCCTGCGCTGGCTGGACAATCGATCGGGCTCGAGCGGCCAGGCTGTCCGTTGTCAGAAAGACACCCTTTGCCCCCCTACCCCACCGTAGCGCTGGCGGGGGTCTGTCTCAATTTTTCCTAGCTTTTTCGACAAGGAGGTAAGTGATGGCATTTGAACATCGACCTGGGCAGGGCAGTTTATTTAAAAACAACAAGAAGCGTCCTGACCGAAAGGATCCTGACCTGGATGGTCGGATCATGTTGCCGGATGGCACGCTGCATTGGTTCAAGGCTTGGGAGAAGAAGGATGCTACTGGGCGGTCTTTCTTTAGTTGCCAGATTGGTGACTTTTGTGTGGTGCAGCAGTCGGGTCATAGTCAGGCCAAGGCGAATGGTTACCAGCCGCAGGCGGCTAACTTGGACGAGGGTATTCCGTTCTGATGGCCGGCAAGAAACAAACCTCTGTAATACCGCCTTTGACAAATTGGGGTGGTGTCAGGTCTGTGCAGAGAAGGCTTGAGCGTAGCAATACGCTCATTCAGAACCGGGAGGCGGTGTCCTATGCCCTGCTCTGCATGGCCAACACAAAGATCACGGACATCATGACCTGGGATGAGGCTGGCAACGTCAAGGTCAAGGCGGCGCACCAGATCCCTGAACACGCACTGCAGGCAATCAAGAAGGTCTCGGTCAGGACTGACAAGGATGGCAACAGCTTTCTGGACATTGAGTTGTACGACAAGGTGGGCGTGCTGCGGTTGCTGGCCAAGGCAAGTGGCTTGCTGGACAACCCTGACGAGAATGACAAACCGTCTGTGATTGATGTGAACGTGGTCGCACCGCCATCTGGCGAACAATGAGTTTGTGGAGGAAACGTGGCAAAGACAAAGCAGCAGTCAGAGAAGACGGTAGCAACCGAGGGCTTGAGGTTCGACTTCAGCCAAAGTCCGGTGGTGTACAACTTCTTTCAATCGGACAACTTCGTCCAGGGCGTGATGGGGCCGGTGGGGTCGGGCAAAAGCTACGCCTGCGCAGCCAAGATTTTCAAGAAGGCGATCCAGCAGAAGCCGAGCCCGGCTGACAACATCCGCTATACCCGCTGGGCGGTGGTGCGCAACAGCTACCCTATGCTAAAGACCACCACCATCAAGACCTGGCTTGAGCTGTTCCCCGAGGCCACCTTTGGGCCGATGCTGTGGACGCCACCCATCACGCATCACATCCGGCTGCCAGCTCGAGGTGACGCTGCTGGTGTCGACATGGAAGTCATCTTTCTGGCGTTAGATCAGCCCAAGGACGTCAGAAAACTGCTTTCCCTGGAGTTGACCGGTGCATGGGTCAACGAGGCGCGTGAACTCCCCAAAGCGGTGATCGATGGTCTGACCCACCGGGTTGGCCGCTACCCAACCAAGCGCGATGGTGGCGCTACCTGGCACGGCATCTGGATGGATACCAACCCAACCGATGATGACCACTGGTGGCATCGCATGGCAGTCAAGGAAAAGATGTCCGGCGCGTATGCCTGGAAGTTTTGGCAGCAGCCAGGTGGCGTGGCCGAAGTCGACCCTGCTGACCTGCCCGACAACCCCGAGGCCAACGATCATGTCTTTGCTGCCGGCAAGTGGTGGAAGGTCAACCCGACAGCCGAAAACGTCAACAACCTGCCCGGCGGCTACTACCAGCAGATGCTTTTGGGTAAGAACCTCGATTGGATCAAGTGCTACGCCGGCGGCCAGTACACCTACGTCCAAGAAGGTCGACCCGTCTGGCCTGAATACGATGATTCGACCATGTCCGGCGAGACCGATCTGTCGATGGATGTGCCAATCCAAGTCGGCCTCGACTTTGGTCTAACACCAGCTGCCACGATCGGCCAGCGCCTACCCAATGGCCGCTGGGTGATCCACCATGAGATCGTCACCTTTGACATGGGCTTGGAGCGCTTTGGTATGCAGCTGCTGGCCGAGCTCAACACCCGCTACCCACAACACCAGGTCATGATCTGGGGCGACCCCGCCGGTATGCAGCGTGATGCAATCTATGAAGTCACCGCGTTTGATCACCTAAGAACCCTAGGCTTGAAGGCGCAGCCGACGGCGTCTAACGACTTCAAGGTGCGCCGAGAATCAGCTGCAGCTCCCATGCAGCGCTTGATCGACGGCAAGCCTGGGCTGATCGTCAACCGCTCCTGCAAGCTGCTACGCAAAGCCTTGGCAGGCGGCTATCACTTCAAGCGCGTGGCAGTCGGTGCCGGCCAAGAACGGTTCCGAGATGCACCCAACAAAAACGAGCACTCGCACATCGGTGACTCGTTCGGGTATCTCATGCTCGGTGGCGGCGAATACAACCGCATGACTAGGTCGCACAACCTGGGCGGCAGAGCGCCCGGCATGACGGTGGCCAAGATGGACTTCGATATTTTTGCGTGATGTATATCTGCCAGATAGCTTTCGTCTTGCAACCTGTTCAAAATCCAATAGAATGTGTTGATATATGGATGCAATTCAAATTGATTTAGGCCTCGTGCATCACTTCTCTGATGGCGTGTATGCCAGGCAGATGATGCTGCAAAAGAATTTGTATGCAATGACGCACGCGCATAAATACGACCATCTGAGCATATTGGCCAGCGGTCGTGTGATGGTGGAGATCGATGGCAATGCCGAGGAGTTCGTCGCACCGGCTTGCATCAATATTGCTGCCGGCAAGCACCACCGGGTTATCGCGCTTGAGGATTCGGTCTGGTTTTGCATCCATGCCACGGATGAAACAGACCCAGACAAATTAGATGATGTAATGATTGGAGGTTGAAATGCCATTTATTGCACTGGCCATTGTTGCAGGCGCAGCCTATACCGCAAGCGAGGCACGCAAATCGCGTAGAGATGCCGAGCGCGAGCAGGCAGCCGCTTTGCAACAGCAGAGCAAAGACGCCGAATTGATGCGAGCTCGCATTGCCGAACAGTCTCAAATCTATAGCCGCACAGCTGGAGCACTTGAAGAACAAGCAAAGATTGCCAAAGGTCAACTTGCTACTGCTCAAGACGCGCTCTCGCAGAACGTCAAGGCATACGAGACCGGCCTCTCGCAATACGAGACAGCCAGACTTGAGATGGAGAATAAGGCCCGAGAAACGCAAGCCGCCATTGATGAAGAACGCCGCAAAGCTGCAGAGATTGAAGCTACACAGCTACGCGCACGCACTCGCGGCGGTCGACGCATGTTGCTATCTCAAGAGCGCTTAAACCCTGAGCTTGGAATTGAAAGCCCATCCCTTGGCACCGGATTAGGAATTAACTAATGGCTACCGCACCGACCATCTACCAAAAGCGCCTAGCTACGCGCCGCGCCTCTGCTGACATTGAGCGGCTGGGCAAGCAATACCAAACGGGCTTGCTAGATATTTCCCAGCAGCAGCAGAACGCTTTTACCGAATGGCAGAAAGAATCTGCTGCAAAGATGGCCCCATACGAGGCATCGGTTAAGGATTACACCAGCGTCGCGTTTCCTGCCTATCAAACACAATTAGATGCATACAACAAACGCTTGCAAGAATATGAAACGCAAGCAACTGCATATAAGGATCGGCTGACTGCGTACCAACAAACATTAGCAAAATTCCCAACATCCGCAGGTACAAAGGTTGGCGTATCCCAAACTATGGGCAGGTCTGGCACTGGATTCATGATGGACGGACAGTTTTACCGAGTAGACCCAGAAATTGGTGATGCATTTCTGCCAGCTAACTATTATTCAAAACCGATTTACGAAACGAGAACGCAATACCCAAAAAACAGGCCCGCTGAACAATATCAAGCGGTTGTTGGATACGAGCTTTACAAAAGAACGCCACCAAAACCATTTACAGAAAAAGCGCCTGCAGCATTTTCAGAGGAAATGCCCAAAGCCCCAGCACCACCTGGTAAACCCCCCGATGTTGGCAGCCTAGATGCCGCCCCCTTTGCTGCCAAACGCGGTGAACTTGAAACCACGTTTAAGCGCCAGATCGGTGAGCGCAGGTCAGCAAAGCAAAACGTCGTGATGCGCAGGTTGGGCCGACCAATGTTGCA
>SXGQ01622348.1_pt1 | contig 14317 bp, 12 predicted proteins | sample 3178371 | NCBI WGS metagenome assembly SXGQ01 (sample SAMN11356859, study PRJNA531348) | freshwater metagenome | isolation source: freshwater sample F1-20 | place: China: Fuxian Lake, Yuxi | collected 2017-12-25
CACCGAGCCATCTGCTGAATACGACATCAATTGCGTGTTCTGCGAAGGCAATGGTTGCCGTACCTGCGGACAAACCGGGTGGCTTGAACTCGGTGGTTGCGGAATGGTTCACCCAACTGTGCTCACCAACGTCGGACTCGATCCAGAAGAATGGTCAGGGTTCGCATTCGGATTCGGTCTTGATCGTTTGGCGCTCATGCGTCACGGCGTTGACGACATTCGCGAGATGTACACCGGCGACGTTCGATTCCTGGAGCAGTTCCCCTCATGAAGGTTCTTCTTTCTTGGTTGCAGGAGTTCGCTCCATTCCCTAGCGAGGATCCCGTTGCGCTCGGCGATGTCATGAGCGATCTCGGAATGGCCGTTGAATCGATCGAACGAATTGGCGAAGGACTTGACGGCATCGTCACAGTCAAGGTCCTTGAACTTCGGAAGCACCCCGATGCCGACAAGATCCAACTTGTCGACGTTGATCTTGGCGACGGCGAAGCTCTGCAGATTTGTTGTGGAGCAACGAACCTCACAGTTGGCGATGTTGTCCCACTGGCCACCCTGGGCACCACGATGCCCGATGGCATGGAAATTGCACGGCGCAAGATGCGTGGTGAATGGTCGAACGGAATGTTGTGTTCAGGTCGAGAACTCGCACTCGGTGAAGACCACTCCGGCATTTACATTCTTGATCCGTCGCTTGCACTCGGCACGCCAATTGTCGAAGCACTTGGCATCACGCCAGATGTTCTCTTTGATCTTGAAATCAATCCCAATCGCCCTGATGCAATGTCAGTTGCTGGTGTTGCGCGAGACCTTGCTGCGCGACTCGGTCTGCCATTCGCGATTCCAACTCCGACCGTTGACGAGGTTGCTGGCGATTTGTCGGCAATTGCATCTGTCGACATCATCGATCCCGACCTCTGTGGGCTGTTCCACCTTCGTGTCATCGAGGGAATCAGGATTGAGTCGTCGCCCCGTTGGATCGCCGATCGCCTCACGGCGTTGGGGATGCGTCCCATTAACAACGTGGTCGATGCGTCCAACTACGTGATGCTCGAACTTGGCCAGCCCAATCACACCTACGACTTGGCGAAGGTTCCCAACGGAGCCCTCAGAGTTCGTTGGGCGAGAGATGGTGAAACCATCACGACGCTCGATGGCATCGCACGCACACTCACTGGTGGTCGCGACGGAGTCATTACCGATTCGACCGACACCGCAATCGGCATTGCTGGCGTGATGGGTGGAGCATCCACGGAAATCTCAGAGACCACCACAAGCGTGTTGCTCGAATGTGCATGGTGGCAGCCAATGGCCATTGCCCGTTCTTCAAAGTTCATGGGCCTTCGTTCCGAAGCGTCTGCTCGTTTCGAACGGGGCGTTGACCCAGAGATTGTTGATCTCGCTGCGCGTCGCCTCGTTGAGTTGTTGGCACCTTCGGGTGCCCGTCTCGTACAGGGCTCGGTGACTGTTCACGGAGATCTTCCGGTGACGCCAGCGGTTCGCGTGCGCGCAAAGCGCGTGAATCAACTCCTCGGTACTGACATCTCAACCGAACAGATCGTTTCGTTGCTCACCCCAATTGGCTTTGTTTGTGAAGAGGCCGGCAAAGCAGACGTTCTCTCCGTGACGGTTCCAACGTTCCGCCCCGACACAACGACCGAAACCGATGTCATTGAGGAAATCGCTCGTCACTTTGGTTACAGCCGCATTGTCGGTCGTGCTCCAACGTCAGCGCATACGGGATCTTTGACCCCGATTCAGCGCGATCGTCGCGTCATCCGACAGATTCTCGTGGGTCTTGGTATCCACGAAGCGATGCCGCTTCCGTTCCTTGCTCCCGGTGACCTTGCGCAGTGTGGGCTACCACCCGAGGCCGTCACCGTGACCAATCCGCTTGCGGCGGAAGAAAGCATTCTGCGTACGTCACTGCGTCCGGGTTTGTTGCGCGCGATTGCTTACAACGAATCGCATCGAATCGATTCAGCCGCATTGTTCGAAATCGGCAAGGCATTTGGTGTGCCAGCTGCTGGCACGACTCTTCCCGACGAGCGCGAACATCTCGCGGTTGCGCTTGCAGGATCGGATGCGTACGCCGTCGCAAAGGTTTGGGCCGTACTCTCCGAAACGCTCGGACTCGATGGCATCACCATCGATCAATCGACACCACCTGCAGGCCTGCATCCCGGCCGAAGTGGCGTTCTCGTAAGCGGGGGAGTCCTGGTTGGTGAAATCGGCGAGATCGATCCAGGCGTGCTCGATGCCCTCGGCATTCGCGAGCGGGTTGCGTGGCTTCAGCTCGACCTTGGCGCAGCGTTGGCGAAGCCGCACGGCGAGCATCGGTACCACCCCATCAGCCGCTATCCATCGAGCGATCTCGATCTCGCGTTCGAAGTCAGCGATTCGGTTGCGGCTTCCACCATTGCGGCGGCGATCCGTGATGCAGCTGGCCCTTTATTGGTCGATCTCTCGCTATTCGATGTTTTCCGTGGCTATCCGGTCCCCGAAAGCCACCGCAGCCTCGCCTACCGTTTACGACTGCAGGCGCAAGACCGAACGCTGACCGAGGAAGACCTGTCGGGAATCCAGCGAGCGGTGGTCGATGGGGCGGCGTCGGCAGGAGCCGTTCTGCGTGGTTAACGGGACAAGTTGAGCGAAGGCATTTCTGCATAATCTTGCATTTACCTGCATGATCTTGTAAGTTGCCTTCGTGACTTCTGTTGGAATCATCGGCGCTTCGGGTTTTACCGGGGCAGAACTTCTTCGGCTCATTGCCGCGCACCCGGACTTCGAATTGGCTTTCGCCACAGGCGATAGTCAGGCCGGGGTGGCAGTGGCTGACCTTTACCCAAGCTTGGCTGCGGCATACGGAAGGCTTGAGTTCGCGGCCTACGAGGACTCAGTGCTCGACGACGTCGATCTGGTTTTCTGTGGACTTCCTCATGGTGCTTCGCAAGCACTTATGCCGACACTCGTTCAAAAGGTGAAGTGGGTGGTCGATCTCGCTGCTGATTTTCGGTTGCAAGACGCGTCGCTGTATCCGCAGTGGTACGGCGAATCTCATCCGTGTCCCGAGCTTTTGCCTCAGTTCGCCTACGGGTTGCCCGAGTTGTACCGGTCGCAAATTGCAGCCGCGTCAGCGGTTGCCGTTCCAGGTTGTTATCCCACGTGTACGACCTTGGCGATTGCGCCACTCATCGTGAACGGGCTCGTCCACCTCGACGGAATCGTGGTCGATGCTGCAAGCGGCGTGTCCGGCGCTGGTCGGCCACCCAAGCCGAACACCACGTTTTGCACGGTCGACGAAGATTTCACTGCTTACGGATTACTGAATCACCGGCACACGCCCGAGATCGAGCAGAACATTGCAGCGTTGGCCCCATCACCTTCCTCGTCAGTGTCGGTGTTGTTTACCCCGCACCTCGCTCCGATGAATAGGGGAATGCTCGCAACCTGTTATCTGCGGCCCACCGGTACCAAGTCGACCGCACAGTTACTTGAGATGTATGAAGAGTTCTACGCCGATGAACAATTTGTCGTCGTCACCGAAGGTTCGCCTTCAACGAAAGCGTGTTTGAGTTCAAACACCGCACACGTCACTGTTCGGGCCGACGAACGCACCGGTCACATTGTTGCGATCGGCGCAATCGACAATCTCACAAAGGGTGCATCTGGTCAGGCCGTTCAGTGCGCCAACATTCTTGCTGGGTTGCCTGAAGCAACCGGTCTTTCTTCGATTGGGGTCTACCCGTGAGCGTCACCGCTGCTCCTGGTTTCGTTGCCGCTGGTGTTGCTGCTGGCATTAAGCCGTCGGGCAATCCCGATCTTTCACTTGTGGCAACTGCCGATGGGGAACCAGTGGCCGCTGCAGGCGTTTTCACTCGCAACAAAATGACAGCCGCTCCTGTCATCACGACTCGGGCGCACCTTGAGGCAACAGCCGGTCACGCTGTTGCCGTCGTGCTCAATAGCGGCAACGCGAATGCTGCGACGGGCCAGCAAGGCATCGATGACGCCGAAGCGATGTGTGCGGCCGTGGCGACCGAACTCGGTGTTGATGCGTCCCAGGTACTTGTTTGCTCGACCGGTCTCATCGGTATCCCTATGCCGATCGATGTCATCAAGGCGGGCATCCCATCTGTCGTCGCTGCGCGGTCGGCCGATGGCGGACACGCCGCAGCAACTGCGATCATGACAACTGACACTGTGGCCAAGCAGGTCGTCATCGACGGCGGAGGCTTTGTCGTCGGCGGCATGGCCAAAGGGGCTGCAATGTTGTCGCCCAATATGGCCACCATGCTTGCGGTGCTTACAACCGACGCAGCCACAACTCCTGAGCAGCTGAAAGCGGCGCTCGTCTATGGCGTTGCTAATTCATTCAATGCTCTCGATGTCGATGGTTGCACGTCAACGAACGACACCGTGTTGTTGTTGGCGAGCGGTCTCGCTGGCTCTGTCGACGAAGATGCTCTGAATGATGCCGTAGCAAAAGCGTGCGCCAGCCTTGCGGCGCAGATGTGTGCCGACGCCGAGGGCGCCACCAAAGTTGTTCGCATGACGGTGACCGGCGCAGCCTCAGATGAAGAAGCCCTTCTTGGCGCGAGGTATGTCTCGAGAAGCAACCTCGTGAAATGTTCTTGGTATGGCTGTGATCCCTACTGGGGTCGTATCGCGAGCGACCTTGGTTCATGTGGCATCGACTTCGATCCTTCGAAGTTCTCCGTTTCCTACGGCGGCATCACGGTGTGTCGTGGCGCAATCGATGCCGACCACGATGCAGTGGCTGTGGCTTCGCATATGGCAGGTCGCAATCTTGAAATCGTTGCCGATCTCGGACTCGGAACCGGCACCGCAACAATTCTCACCAACGACCTTTCGCACGCGTATATCGACGAGAACATGGGCACCTCATGAGCGCATCAAACGCAAAGCCAGGAGCAGCTGCTCCCTCCTTGCATGCCGGTCCAGCAATGGCCACCGCAGAAGTTCTTATCGAGGCGCTCCCGTTCATTCGAGAGTTTTGGGGCAAGACCATTGTCGTGAAGTACGGCGGCAATGCTATGGCCGATGCTTCACTCGCTGAATCGTTCGCGGCCGACATCGTCTTGTTGCATTCGGTGGGCATCCGGGTTGTCGTTGTGCATGGCGGTGGGCCTCAAATCGGCGATCTCCTCAATCGGCTTGGTATTCAGTCCGAATTCAAAGATGGTCTTCGGGTCACCGACGCCGACACGCTTGATGTCGCGCGGATGGTGCTTGTCGGCAAGGTCAATCGGGACATTGTTGCGTCGATCAATGTCCATGGTCCTCTGGCAGTAGGTCTCTCTGGAGAGGATGGTGGACTCATCCAAGCCAACCTTCGCGATCCTGAATTGGGTTTCGTTGGCGATGTTGCCAAGGTCAATCCCGCGATCGTTGAATCGCTGCTCGCGCAAAATCTCATTCCAGTGGTCTCCACCATTGGTGCCGATCTCCTTGGGCAGTCCTACAACATCAATGCCGACACCGTTGCTGGTGCGCTCGCTGGTGCGCTCGGCGCAACCAAAGTCATCTATCTCACCGATATCGCAGGTTTGTTGCGTGACGTCACCGACCCTTCGAGTCTGATCGCGGAGACAACGCCTACAGAGATTGCCGCCCTCATCTCCGATGGAGTCCTCTCGGGCGGGATGATTCCCAAGATCGACGCATGCCTTGAGGCCATCGAAGCGGGAGTGCCGGCCGCACACATGCTCGACGGACGGGTTCCCCATGTTGTTTTGCTGGAACTGTTCACAAAAGCCGGCGTCGGAACGATGATCACTTCAGAGGTGCACTCATGAGTACGCATTCAGAAACCATGCACGCCCCGGCTGGGCTCGATCATTGCCCGTTCATGCCAACCTACGGCGCGCCTGCAGTGCGCATGGTCAAAGGCGAAGGCTGCCGGCTGTGGGACGAGGACGGTAACGAGTACCTCGATTTCCTCGCCGGCATCGCCGTTGTTGGCCTCGGCCACGCCAATCCTGAGATTGCAGACGCAATTGCCGAACAGGCGCGCACATTGGTGCACGTATCGAATCTCTATGGCACGGTGCCGGGTACCGATGTCGCCATCACGCTCGACCGTTTGCTCGGCGGGGGAGGGCAGATCTTCTTCACCAACTCTGGAGCCGAAGCAATCGAGTGTGCGATCAAACTCGCTCGCAAGTGGGGCGGTGACGGTCGTTACGGGGTCGTCAGCGCATACGGCTCATTCCACGGACGCACGCTTGGTGCGCTTCATGCAACGGGCCAGCCCGCAAAGTGGGAAGGATTCCAGCCGCTTCCCGAAGGTTTTCGGCATGTCGCCTGGAACGATCTCGCTGCGCTTGAAGCAGCAATCGATCCGACCGTGGCTGCAGTGTTGCTTGAACCCATTCAGGGCGAAGGCGGAGTTCATCCGGCAACGGCGGAATATTTCGAAGGAGTGCGTCGCCTTTGTGACGAACGGGGGCTCTTGATGATCGTCGACGAAATCCAGACTGGGCTCGGTCGTACCGGCGAATGGTTTGGGTTCCAGCACTTTGGCGTTGAGCCCGACGTTGTCACCATGGCCAAGGCGCTTGGGAACGGCATGCCCATTGGCGCATGTTGGGCCAAGCGCAACGTCGCTGCGGTGTTTCAACCTGGCGATCACGGCACGACCTATGGCGGGCAACCGCTCGCGGCATCGGCAGCTCGGGCAACACTCGAAATTCTCGAGCGGGTCAATGCTCCGCAATTGGCTGAACGTGCCGGTGCCGAGTTCCGTCATCTGCTTGAAACTGTCGAAGGTGTCATCGAAGTTCGTGGCCTAGGACTTCTCCTCGCAGCGGAACTTGCCGTTGGCCTCGACGCAAAAGCTGTTGCCAGCGACCTTCTCCAACGGGGACTGATTGTCAACGCGGTGTCACCGACAGCGTTGCGATTCGCGCCCCCGTTGATTGTTTCTGAAACCGAGATTGCGCAAGCAGTCGATCTCCTTTCGGCGGTTCTCGCCGATCATCTTTCCAAGGCGTAGCTATGAGACATCTTCTTGAGGTCGATGACCTCTCCACAACTGAATTGGGCGACATCCTCGATCTCGGTGGGGCTGCCACCGTTCCGCGCAGCCTCGACGGGCTCGGCATGGCGCTGCTATTTGAGAAGCCTTCGGCGCGGACTCGCAACTCTATGGAGATGGCAGTCGTGCAATTGGGCGGACACCCGCTCACTATTCGGCCCGACGAGGTTGGACTCGACACCCGTGAAACCGTCGAAGACGTCACCAGAACCTTGTGCTGCTATCACGCTGCAATCGGTGCTCGGGTATTTGAACATTCCAAACTCGAGCGCATGACGGCCGTGAGTTCGGTTCCGATCGTCAACATGCTTTCCGACGAGGCCCACCCTTTGCAGGCCCTTGCTGATCTGCTCACCATCGCAAACGAGTTTGGCGGCGTCGCCGGACTCGCCGGCCGTACTGTGGCCTACATCGGCGATGCCAACAATGTTGCTCGGAGCCTTTCCCTGGGCGCAGGAATGCTGGGAATGTCGGTGCGTGTCGCGACACCTGTTGGTTTTGGATTTTCCGACGCCGACATTGCACGCATCATCGCAACCGGCACCGATTTCGTCGCTACCAACGATCCGTTCGAAGCTGTTGCAGGTGCCAGTGTCGTGTACACCGACGTCTGGACCTCAATGGGTCAAGAAGATGAGTCGGCGAAGCGGCGTGAGTTGTTCGCGGGCTTCACCGTCACTAATGAACTCATGGATGCTGCTGCACCGGATGCGATCTTCATGCACTGTCTTCCTGCCCATAGGGGAGAGGAAGTCTCTGATTCCGTACTTGAAGGTCCGCAGAGTCGGGTGTGGGTCCAAGCTGAAAACCGTATGCATGCTGCACGGGGTGCACTTGTGTGGCTCATGGAGCAACGATGACAGATATCAAGGAACCATCGAAGTTGGGCAAGACACAGCGACAGCACCTTGTAGCTCGGCTTATCGAGTCTCAGGTAATTGCGAATCAGCAGGCGCTCGTCGACCATCTCGCTGCCGAAGGCGTGATCGCAACCCAAGCCACTGTTTCTCGAGACCTCGAAGACCTCGGCGCAATCAAGGTTCGCATGCCCGGTGGCGAATCGGCGTATGCCATTCCGGCACTGCCCAAAGAACAGCGTGCCCCGGAAGATCATCTGCGCCGCGTATTCGGCGATTGGGTGGTCGAAGTCGCAAACTCCGACAACCTCGTAGTGATTCGCACGCCACCGGGTTCGGCTCATGTGGTGGCGTCGGCACTCGATCGTTCGGGACTCGCAGGCATCCTCGGAACCGTTGCTGGTGACGACACAATCTTGATCGTGGTAGCGGCCGATATCGGTGGCGCAGCGATCGCAGCACAACTTTCTGATCTCGCTGGACTCTGAGTCCAGCACCTCAAAACATTCGAATCAACGAAGGATGAGCAATGGCACAACGAGTGGTATTGGCATACAGCGGTGGACTCGACACCTCAGTCGCAGTTCGCTGGATGATCGAGAACTACGGAGTCGAGGTAATCACTGTCGCGTGCAACCTCGGACAAGAAGGCGACTGGGAAGGACTCCAGGCGAAGGCATTTGCTGCAGGCGCAGTCGAAGCAATCGTCGTTGATTGTCGCGAGGAATTCGCCGACGAGTTTCTTGCGCCTTCACTCAAGGCCAATGCGTTGTACGAGGGTAAGTACCCGCTCGTCTCGGCGCTGTCGCGGCCAGTCATTGTAAAGCACCTCGTCGAAGCCGCTCGTTTGCACGGCGCCGATGCGGTTGCTCATGGCTGCACCGGGAAGGGAAACGATCAGGTTCGCTTTGAAGTCGCAACTCGGGCTCTCGCTCCTGACCTTGAAATTCTCGCTCCCGTGCGCAACTGGGGAATGACTCGCGAAATGTCGATTGATTACGCCGAGAAGCACGATATTCCCGTGCTTGCGACCAAAGAAAAGCTCTACTCAATCGACGACAACTTGTACGGCCGCGCCATTGAATGTGGGGAGATGGAAGACCCTTGGGCACGCCCGCCCGAAGGGGTGTGGTCGATGACTACGGTCAAGGCCTCAGAAGCTCGCGAAGTTGTGATCGGTTTCGAACAAGGCATTCCAGTTTCCATCGACGGTGTTACGAAGTCGTTGGCGTCGCTCATTGTTGAAATGAATGACATCGTCGGCTCCTACGGCTGGGGCCGTCTCGACATGGTCGAAAATCGTCGAGTCGGAATCAAGAGCCGTGAAACCTATGAGGCACCAGGTGCGCTTGCCCTGATCCTCGCTCATCAAGACCTCGAATCACTGTGCCTCGAGCGTGACGTCATGCACGAAAAGCAGCGGCTTGAGAGTCGCTACGCCGATCTGGTGTACGACGGAATGTGGTATTCGCCACTCAAGAACGCACTCGATGCATTTGTTGACTCAACCCAGAAATATGTCACCGGTGAAGTTCGACTTCGTCTTGAACCAGGTCGTTGTTATGTCGTCGGACGACGCAGCCCGTGGAGCTTGTATGACTACGGCCTTGCTACCTACGACGCGGAAGATACGTTCAATCACGCCGATTCCGAAGGTTTCGTAAAGCTTTGGGGATTGGGTATTCAAACTTGGGCGGCTCGTCAATCGACCGCCACCAACGGAAAGTAACAATCCATGAGCACGCTCTGGCACGGTCGGTTCGAGGATGGACCAGCTGAGGAACTGATGGCGTTCACCGTGAGTCTTCCCTTTGACTCGCGACTCGCCGCTGACGACCTCGCTGGCTCTCGCGCGCACGTGCGTGGTCTCGCTCGTGCCGGAATCCTTACCGAGGACGAGTGTGCGTCTGTTCTTTCTGCACTTGATGCCGTTGAAGTTGAACTTCTGAACGAAACGTTTGTCTTCGTTTCGTCGGACGAAGACATTCACACAGCGGTCGAGCGTCGTGTCACCGAAATTGCTGGTCCAGCAGGCGCAAAACTGCATACCGGACGTAGCCGGAACGATCAGGTTGCAACCGACCTTCGTCTCTTCACGAAGCGTGAACTTGGTATCGTCATCGACAAAGTCATCGCCATGCAGCGTGTGCTACTTGAGCGCGCTCAGGAAGTTGGCGACGCCGCAGTGCCTGGCTATACCCACCTGCAGCGCGCACAGCCGGTATTGCTCGCGCACCATCTTCTCGCTCATGGTTGGGCGCTTTCACGAGACATCGATCGACTCATCGACGCTCGTCGCCGACTCGACGTTTCACCCCTTGGGGCCGGCGCTCTCGCTGGTTCCTCGTTGCCACTCGATCCGGCTGCAACCGCCGAAGACCTCGGGTTTGCCGACGTGTTCGCAAACTCGCTCGATGCAGTGAGCGATCGCGACTTCGTCGCAGAATCGCTGTTTGATTTGGCGCTTCTTGGCGTCCATCTGTCGCGCCTGGCCGAGGAAATCATTCTTTGGTCCACCGACGAATTCGGATTCCTTGGGCTCGCCGACGCGTATTCCACGGGTTCTTCAATGCTTCCGCAAAAAAAGAACCCAGACATCGCGGAACTCACACGCGGCAAGACTGGCCGACTCATTGGCAACCTCACCGGGCTCCTCGTCACGCTCAAGGCGTTACCCCTTGCGTACAACCGTGACCTTCAGGAAGATAAAGAGCCTCTTTTCGATTCGCTCGACACGGTGGTTCTCGCTCTTGGGGCGATGACCGGTTTGCTCGCGTCCTGCACCTTCAGACTCGATGTCATGGCCGAAGCAGCGAATGCGCCCACTACAGCGGCAACTGATCTTGCAGAGTGGCTTGTATCGAATGGAACTCCGTTCCGTGATGCGCATGCCATCGTTGGCGCATTGGTGCGTAAGAGCCTCGACGAGGGAATCGCTCTCCGTGAACTTGTCGCGTCATCGCCTGAACTCGGCTCCGATGCGGTTTTCCTCGTTGACCCTGGTGTCGCAGTCACTCGCCGAACCACTCCAGGCGGCGGCGGGCCCGAACCCGTGGCCGCGCAGCTCAAGGCTTTCGCGACTCGAGTCGCGACCGACGAAGCCCGAAACTGAACAATGGTCGATGGGTCGTCATCTCACGATGAATCGTTGACATCGTCGTTCGCGAGGCCGCACGTTGTTGCCGACAGTGATTTAGCCGCATCAGACAACTTGGCGATCCTGATCGACTCGCTCGACCACTACGAAACCGACGATCTCGCTCAGCGAGCGGTGGCCGTTCGGATGGCCGAGTTCGCTCGTTCGAATGACGACGCGCTTTTCCGCACATGTACCGAGGCGCATTTCACTGGTTCTGCTCTCGTCGTTGAAGAGGGAACTGGCCGGTTCATTCTTCTCTTTCACACAAAACTGCAGAAGTGGTTGCAGCCGGGTGGTCATGTCGATGGGAATGCGAACTTGGCCGCCTCGGCGCTTCGCGAAGCGCAGGAAGAAACGGGCATCGAAGGTTTACGTGTTGTGCAACCAGCGTTCGACCTCGACATTCACGAAGTTCGGCCGCCGAACGAGCCGCCCCATTTTCATCTCGATATTCGCTTCGTCGTTCTTGCTCCAAAGGGTTCTGTTCCGGTTGGTAACCATGAGTCTCGAGAACTCCGCTGGGTTACCGTCGAAGAGTTGCAGGAGTTCGATGTTGACGAAAGTGTGCGTCGCCTAGTGCGTCAGGGTCTGCTTCTACTCGAAAACATCGAGGCCTAACCCGACGGTTATCCGATGTCGTCGGGGACGACGCAGTTGTACATCTTGTTCATCGTGGCGAAGAAGTCGATGGGCTTGGTGATCTGCTGTCGCTCTTTGACAGAAACATAGAAGCGAGCATCGGGATCAGTCCTGAGTGCGGCGGCGTAGGCCTCTCGGTCACCGACGTAGGTTCGCCAATCCCCGAGCCACTCGGTGATATTTGACGCCTCGTTCGCATCAGATGGGAGTGCAACGGCGTCGAGCTGATCAAGCATCGAGTAGAGAATGACGTCAGACTTCGCAACGACGTCGGCTCTTTCGATTGGATTAGGCGTTGTAAAGGCCTTTGGGAATTGCGACAACTGCTCGGCGGTGTTCGTGCATATCCCCTCGGCTACTTCGGGGAAGTTCCTGTCTTTGAGAGTGGCCGGAGGAGTTTTCGATGGTGGAAAGAACAAGGCCCACCCCCAGAGTCCTGCGATTACGAGGACGGCGAGCAGGGCTAGCACGCGTGCGGTGTGCGCTCTGAATGACAGTGGCTCAGCCTCGTCGTCGGAGACGGTGGAGTCGTTGTCCTCGAGGTCCATGGGCGTCAACTGTTGCCCGTGGGAACCTCGCAAGCAAAGCGGGGGCCAGAATGGCGCGCATCCGCCACGAGCGGCATGAAACCGGCTGGACTAGTTAGTCGAGACGGGAGAGAGTGACCCCCTGTGAGTACCGCCGACATCCTCGAAGATCTCAACGCTCGTGGCTTGATCCACGACACCACCGCCATCGATGCGCTGCGCGATCGACTTCGGCAAGGCCCGGTAGCGGTCTACGCCGGGTTCGACCCAACGGCCGACAGCCTCCATGTGGGCAATCTCGTGCCGCTGTTACTCCTGCGCCGTTTCCAGATTTTCGGGCATCAGCCGGTTGCACTGGCTGGGGGAGCGACCGGCATGATCGGCGATCCAGGTGGACGTTCCTCCGAGCGCAACCTCCTCGATGCCACGACACTCGACGCCAACCTCGCAGCCATCAAGCCGCAGCTCGAGATGCTGCTCGATTTCACCCCGGGTACAACGCAGGCGCGGCTGGTTGACAATCGCGACTGGACTGCGCCACTTAGCCTTTTGGATTTCCTTCGTGAGGTTGGAAAACACGTCACCGTTAACACGATGCTTGCCAAGGATTCAGTGAAATCTCGGGTTGAGTCCGATGCCGGCATTTCATTCACTGAGTTCAGCTACATGTTGCTGCAAGCGAACGACTACCGCCATTTATTCAATGAATTAACGGTGGAATTACAGGTAGGCGGATCGGATCAGTGGGGGAATATCACTGCCGGAATTGATCTCATTCGCCGCCCCGAAGGTGCGCACGTCCATGGACTAACGGTTCCCCTCGTCACCCGGGCCGATGGCCAGAAGTTCGGCAAGTCGGTCGATGGCGCGGTATGGCTTTCTCCTGAGCGAACCAGTCCCTATGCGTTTTTTCAGTACTTCATGAATGTCGATGACCAAGACGTTCAACGATTCCTTTTGCAGATGACCCTTGCCCCGCTCGACCAGATTGCTGCAGTAATGGCCGAGCATGCTGTCGATCCTGGGCAGCGACGAGCCCAGCAGTTATTGGCCCATTTGGTCACTTCGCTGGTCCATGGCGAGGCCGAGGCCGAGCGTGCCGCAGGGGCCTCCCAAGGATTTACGCGATCGGCCCAAGAGCTCTCGGCCGAGGAATGGGCGGAATTGGCCTCAAGTCTCCCGACGCTCCCCATCGAAGCTTCAGAAATTGGCCGAGATCTTGTGGAAGTTTTGGCCGACCACGGGGCACTGGCCTCTCGAAGTGAAGGCCGCCGTCTCGTCGCTCAATCTGGCCTCTCGTTGAACGACACGGCCGTTGTTGAGGGCCAGGTTCTCGAGGCCAGTGATTTCACCGCCGATGGCTACGCCATGGCTCGCAGGGGCAAAAAACACCGTTTTGTCCTGCGCTTTTTGCCGTAATCGCTGCCGGCGAGCCACATCCATCTGGTCGCGGTCGTGCCGAAATTACGACGGTCGTCAGATGTCGATGTGCATTGGTTGCAGAGTGGGGCTATCTTGCTTTGACCACCTCGGAGCGGCTGTGCCGCACTGGGGAGGTCGACCCCCCTGATTCCGGTATGTGCGAGCTACTTGCGCTGCCGAGTTGCGTTGGTCGGTCCCACTCGTTAGAGTGGCTCTCCGCTCCTGAGGCGGCTTCCACATTCGGAAGCTGCTCCGGTAGTCAAAGTTGTCTCCGGCGAAATTGTTCGTCGGCTGCCGCACCTTTCGGGTGCACCGAGTTCTGGCCGGTCCTCAGCGACTGCGCTTCCTCGGGTTGTGCTCCTTGAAAACGGAACAGAGGACGAAAAAGCCAGTGCGGGCGATCACCGCAACCGGCCTTCCCCGTGCTCATTCGCGCCCCGGCTTGCCGGATCGTGAATGGGGAGAAGGTACGAGTCGTGATCGTTCACCAAGCAATTCCGGCCGAACCCATGTGTATGGGGGAAAGCCACGGTGCGGTTCGAAAGAACCAATCCACTTCGAGATTCAGAGAGGTGAGCCCCTCTCTCTCGGACTTTTCATGATCGAGTCATGTCCTTCTACGCCTTCGGGTATGGCGGGATGTGGTCACGGTTTCGATGGAGAGTTTGATCCTGGC
>SXGQ01134254.1_pt1 | contig 14314 bp, 22 predicted proteins | sample 3178371 | NCBI WGS metagenome assembly SXGQ01 (sample SAMN11356859, study PRJNA531348) | freshwater metagenome | isolation source: freshwater sample F1-20 | place: China: Fuxian Lake, Yuxi | collected 2017-12-25
TCCAGAGTTGGTGGTGCGGTCACCAAGACAGACATTCCCTGTACCATTGATGATTGCGTTAGTACGCTATATCAAGGGCCGCCGTGTATTTAAGACACCAGCTTTACTCACACAAAAAAATCTATTCGTTCGTGACGGATACACTTGTCAATACTGCAACCGACACAAGAGTGCATTTAAGTCAAGTGAGTTCCTAACACGTGACCACGTACATCCAGTAGCAAAGGGTGGTAAAGATATGTGGGAAAATGTGGTGACAAGTTGTAGTACCTGTAACAACAAGAAAGCAGATAAGTTGTTAGAAATGACTACAATGAAACTAGCAAAGACACCAGTTACACCTACAATTTTTGAGTTGTGGACGAAACAACAAGCACGAACTAACCGAGCAATAATGGTTGCATAACTATGTTGATAACATCTAAAATTGATGGTAAAAAATGGTTATGGATTAACGTTCCCAAAACTGCTTCGACGGCAGTAATGAGAACGTTTTTCCCTTCTATGGAAGTAAACCAACAAGAACATCAAACCTACAAACATCTTATACAGATGCACGGTAGTTTTGATGCGTTTACCACTGTGCGAAATCCCATAACAAGATTTAAATCTGCATTAAACCATACACTGAATGTGTGTGTATGCGGAAGATGCAAAATTTCAGACAGTACTGTTGATAAAATAGATGTTATATACTTTTTAAGTGATATGTTAAAACTAAAAAGTCAACGTAGTGATTTTTTTAGAGCGGTATATATGAACGGTGAAAGTGACTATCAGATGAATGTCGCTAGAATTATGGAACATAGATTTCGGAAGTACTTGGTACCAAGTGGTGTAAACTGTCTACGTATTCCCGCTTACGTATCACAAACATTTATACTAGACGGACCACAAGATAAATTACATATATTTCAGTATGAAAACCTACAAAACTTGTCGGAATTTATACAAAATAAATTGGGGTATACCTTTAATAATATTATTTATAGAAAATATACAGATAAATTGGGGGTTGACTTTTTAGACCCTACCCTGTTAGATTTAGTCCACGAGCTGTACCGTGAAGATTATGATAACTTTAACTATGGGAAACGGTTATGATGGATTACGAAGAGAAGGCTAAGAAAAACTTGGAGAAGTTCAACGCATTTCTTGCTGACGATCCTCGTGTTGATAAGCTAAATGCGATGTACGAGGTATTCGGTGAGCAATTGCTTTCGGCACCTGCGTCTGGTAAAATTCATTATCACAATGCATTTCCTGGTGGATACCTTGACCACGTAGTTCACGTTGCCGAGACTTCGATGAAGGTGGCTACCGCATATAAAGCTATCGGTGGTGAGATTGACTTTACAAAGCAGGAAATGATTTTTGCTGCACTTCATCACGACCTTGGAAAACTTGGTAATGAGACAGGTCCATATTACCTTGACCAAGATAGTGACTGGCACCGTAAGCGTGGTGAGATGTACACGTACAATGATAATATCCAGTTTATGACAGTCACGGATAGAGCATTGTATCTTTTACAGAAGTTTGAAATTCCTATCACGGAAAAGGAATGGTTAGCAATCAAGATGTCTGATGGTCTATATGATGATGGGAATAAACCATACTATAAGCCGTACCAGAAGTATGCTATGAAAACCAACCTTCCGTATGTCATTCATTGGTCCGACCATATGGCTTGTACAGCGGAACGTGACGCAGGAATGTTTTAAGTAGTTGATGCACTCGTGGCGGAATTGGCAGACGCGCACGCCTTAGGAGCGTGTTCCCTCGTGGAGTGTGGGTTCGACCCCCTCCGAGTGCATTTGTGGTGATTGTAGCTCAGTTGGCAGAGCATTGGATTGTGGTTCCGAGGGTCGCGGGTTCGAGCCCCGTCAATCACCCCTCGCTTACATAGCTCAGTTGGTAGAGCACCACTTTGGTAAAGTGGAGGTCACCAGTTCAATCCTGGTTGTAAGCTTGCCTCAATAGCTCAACTGGATATTTTCAAATTACATACCACTATTTATATATAAGATGGTATATCCAAGTGGAGATTTAATATGAAAATATGTCCTCAATGTAAAGTTCAATTTCAAGAACAAACATACAAGCAAAAATTTTGTTGTAAAGAATGCACTACCTTACATACAAACGCACAAAGATTACAAAAATTATATAAGACATCATCTAGAGTTTGTGTAACCTGTAAAACACCTCTAAAAGAATATCAGAAAAAATTTTGTTCATCTAAATGCGATGCCAAACTTAAAATAAATGAAGCAGAAAATAAGATACGCACAGGTGAAAAAGTAGCTATAAACACACTAAGAAAGTATCTACTAAATACACGACCAAATATTTGTGAAATATGTAATGGGTCTGAATGGTTGGGTAGACCCATACCGCTTGTTATGGATCATATTGATGGTGACGCAAGTAATGATAGATTAGATAATCTTCGTCTTATATGTCCTAACTGTGATAGATTTACACCAACTTTTGGTGCAAGAAATCGTGGACGGGGTAGACAGAGTAGAGGAATAAAAAGATACGATAAGTATGACAAAAATGCCCCGATAGTGTAATGGATAGCACCAAACGCTTCGAACGTTTTAGTGAGGGTTCAAATCCTTCTTGGGGCGTTATACCCGCGTAGCTCAGTTGGATAGAGCAATAGCCTTCTAAGCTGTGGGTCAGAGGTTCGAATCCTCTCGCGGGTGCTAATTTGTGGAGGTTGTATGTCGTATCCGTTGACAACAAGAGTACATAGTATAAAAAAGGACATGCTTCCTTATACGTTTATTGACGATGTATTCACAAGTGAAGAATTAAATGATGTGATAAAGTATTGCAATACTTTGAATTTGGGAGATGCTACTATAGGTGCAGGGAGAATTGCACCAAACTATAGAAAATCAAAAGTAAACCAATTCAAAGTAAACAATGAGAACGATTGGATATTTGACAGATTACAAACAGCAGCAACATATGTAAATAACGAATTTTTTAGATTTGATTTAATTGGATTTGACAAAATTCAATACACAGAGTACAGAGATCAAAATGACTTATACGATTTTCATGTAGACTGTTGGATAGGGTCAGATACACCAGCAGACCATACGTTTCCACGAAAATTATCATGCAGTCTCATCTTATCGGATACAAATGAATACGAAGGTGGTCAGTTTGAAGTAATGTATTCGAAACAACCAGAAGAAGTAAAGCAAATAAAAAATAGATTGATAGCGTTTCCGTCATATATGTTACATAGAGTAAAACCAGTTGTGAAAGGAACACGTAAATCGTTAGTATTCTGGATTATTGGACCAAAATTTAAATAAGGTGCGATGGCCGAGAGGTTGAAGGCACGGGTCTGCAAAACCCTTGGACTAAACATCCCGCGTCAGTTCGAATCTGACTCGCACCTCTTATAAGGAGAAACTATGACAAAAATAACACCTGAGATTGTAAAAAATACAATTACAACAGTTATTTGTGTTCTTACTATAGTTATGTTAGCCATAGCACTGATAATTGGAGAGGTTACCGAACCAGAAGTGCTACAAGGTGGTGATATTCAACACGCTATAGATACGGGACAATTTTAATGAAGAAACTTTTATTTACAAAACCTATTACGTTATCAGACACCGCAGAGCATAGAATTCATACTCGTAAATGGTGGGCTATATTGATTTTGATTGTTGGTGGATTACTACTGGCAGGACGAGTATCGGTACCAATGTCGTTGAGTTATACGTTATTGTTTTTTGGTCATGCCGGAATGTTGCATAGTTTTTGGGAAAAACGGGATTATCCTATGGTTATCGTAAACCTTGTATGGCTTGGTGTTGATGCATTAGGGTTCATACGATGGTGGAATATGTAATCAATGATAAGACAATGTGGAACTTGTACAAAATGCTGTGATGGGTGGTTGACCGTTGATATATACGGGAACTCAGTAAGTAACGGTAATCCTTGTCTTTTTAAAAAAGAAGGTTGTGGTTGTTCGATATATGCATCACGCCCACACGTATGTCAAGAATTTTTGTGTGGGTGGATTAGAGACGATGGTACGCTGTTCGAAGATTGGATGAAACCAGATATAACTAATTTTATTTTAGTATACTCTAAAATTGATGAGTTAAAGTGGTATAAGTTGGTACAAACAGGACAAGAACTAAGTTTATTAATGTTAAGTTATATGATACAAAAAGCACTTCGGCAAAACATTAATTTAGAATATTGGATTGATGGTACACAATTTTTAATTGGTTCGACGGAGTTTGTAAAGCACGTAAAACAATAGTTGGCAGGGTAGCTCAGTTGGTGAGAGAGCACGACTCATAATCGTGAGGTCGAGGGTTCGAATCCCTCCCCCGCTATAACACGGAGAATGTATGTTTATTATTAAGTTCAACGACATCGAAACACCAACGCAGTATGCAACACGTGAAGATGCTGTTAGAGAGTTGATAGGTATGTTTGGTGATGTTGAGTTGAATGAAATGAACATCGCATTCTGGCCAAGTGTGTCTGCACGAGGATACACAAAAATAGAAATTGTAGAACAATAAGGGAGTGCCGCAGAGTTGGAGGACTGCAACAGACTGTAAATCTGTCGCCAATAGGCCTAGTAGGTTCGAATCCTTCCACTCCCATACACACCAGTAGCTCAGTTGGTTAGAGCATTCGTCTGATACACGAAAGGTCAATGGTTCAACTCCATTCTGGTGTACTAGCCTCGATAGCTCAATGGTAGAGCATGTGACTCTTAATCACCAGGTTGTAGGTTCGAGTCCTACTCGGGGCATCACGCCAAGGTAGCTCAGTTGGTAGAGCAGATGCCTGAAGAGCATCGTGTCGGCGGTTCGATTCCGTCCCTTGGCATAAAAGGAGAATATTATGAAAGCGGCAATTATTGTATTTTTAATAATAGCTATTAGTATAAGCTTGACAACTGCGTGGATTGCACGTATATTAGAAAGGGACAAGTTTTAGGTCCATAGTGTAATTGGCAACACAACAGTCTCCAAAACTGTTTTTCAAGGTTCGAGTCCTTGTGGGCCTGTTTCATTCCCAGTTAGCTCAGTTGGTTAGAGCATCTGACTGTTAATCAGAGGGTCGGGGGTTCAAGTCCCTCACTGGGAGCTTTTAAAAGGAAGAAAGTATATGACAGAAGTAAAATGCAAAAGATGTGGGGAAACACAAAACTTACATTTCAACTACGCATGGGAACTCCCAGACAAACCAGTTGAAAGTATTTTGTGTAACGAGTGTGGGGAAGTAACAGACATTAAATCTTAAAGAGGTTATTATGAACTTGACACCGAATGACAAGTTAAAGTTGGAAGCAGCGTTGAAGGATATGGCAACATCTATGACACGAGTTGCCGCAGAACGTGATTTACAGAAGAATGTGATTGGAGACATCTGCGAAGAACTCCAACTCAATAAGAAGGTATTCCGTAAGTTGGCACGTGTGTATTACAAGCAGAACTTTGATGATGAAGTTGCAACGCACCAAGAGTTTGAAACCCTTTACGAGACGGTCACACAAACCACTAAGCCCTAAGAGGTGACGTATGAAACGGTTATGGATGTTGTTGTTCGTTCTAGTAGGATGTGCATCACCAACGCAACCGCAAGTTACACAGAACTACGAACTTAACTTTGTAAAAGATATAGATACTATTTTTGTAGATGTATCTGGTGGGCAAGTTGTTAAACATATAGGTGCATTTACTAACGTTCGTAGTCGTAGAATGGTTTTAATCAGTAGTAATATTTTCGTTCAAGCGACCGCAGGATTCGGTCAGATTGATACCGTATCTACCGTGAATGGTATATCACATACTAACAACGGTTATGTCGGAACTGCATTTGGTGCATTCCCAAATATGATTGGTATGACCGCAACCATCATAGCAAAGGTAGTTGATGATAGTAAAACACCAGAAGAGTTTAGGTATCCACATCTACGAAAAGTTTTAGCAGTGGATACTATGCGAGTAGTTATACTTCCTCGTAGATAGTAGTTGGGGTGGTAGCTCAATCGGTTAGAGCACTGCACTGTCACTGCAGAGGTTGCGGGTTCGATTCCCGTCCATCCCGTTTCACACCACTAAGGAGTGTATTATGAAACGTATATATTTGAGTAGTAAAGAAAACAAAATCGCTGGGGTCTGTGGTGGGTTTGCGGAGTCATTAAATATTGACCCAACCCTCATCAGACTTTTGTTTATTGCAGCATTTCTTTCACCACTTCCAGCAGTCATTTTTTATCTTCTATGCTGGATAGCAATTCCAAAAGACCCAGGATACGAGAAGGAGTAAGCTGTGAAGCTATTATTTTTATCTGCGTGTGGAAAAACAAAAGAAGCAGAAGATAACGGATATATTAACTTGTATCTCGCATCGTTAAAGCGATACGTGGTTCCACATTTTGATGTAAAGGTTATTTTATTTAACAACGCTCTTAGTCAAAACTCCAATGAAAGCCAAACATTTCAACGAGTAAAAGAGTTTGGATTGGAAAATGTTGTTGAAGTAAAAAATATGTACGAAATGGGACTACCACAGGAATCTGTAAATTTTTTGGATAGTTTACATTGGTTTGGTAAAATTGGCATCAACATGAATATGTTATTCGATTATGCTAAGATGAATAATTTCTTTGACGCAGATTGGGTATTCCACTTTGATACAGACTTGGAGTTTTTACCAAATTTTAAAGATGTGTTGATGAGTATTGACGAAGTTAGAAAAGTAAATAATGAAATTATGATAACGGCTGGTGGTGACACCTACCCATACAACATACGATATAAAGAAACAGAATTTATTTTTGATGAACCATCACGAATAAACATTTATGATGCATCTACTCTTAGTCACCACTTTAATTTACGTAAGTTGAAGGTCAATAAACGGAATGATGGATCGGATGTATCGGCATATATGAACAACGAACGTTTGGTATTCAACTTACAACAACAAAAAATACGTAATGATTTTGTTGGATACTCCAAAGACGCTGCGAGAAACAATTTATTTAATTGGATTGGATGTCACTATTCAAGTAATTTTGAGGCTGTTGGACATTTGAGAGACGATGAAGAAGCAAAGTATTTACAACAACTGTGGGAAGAAAAAGGAAGTCCAAATCTTCAACTCACAATAAGTCACGATAAGGGTTCGTTACCACAATTTTTCTTACAAGGATCGGGTCATAACGTTGTAAAGATACAAGTTCGTGGATATTCGGATATGGCTAAACATTTTAGTTCGGGGTATTACGAAGAAACACCATACAGAAAATATTCAGAACAACGATTGAAAGAATATTATACCGATACACAATACATCTGGGAAAAAGATTACATAACAAAAGAAGAAATAGAACAGCGAATTAATAATTTACAAAATGAAATTCAACGATTACAAAATATGTTAAATTAGTAGTTTGGACAGTTGGCTGAGTGGTCTAAAGCAGGAGATTACTAATCTCTCGTACTGAAAGGTACCGTGGGTTCGAATCCTACACTGTCCGTTATACATTATTTTTATAGTAAAACTCTATTTATTTAGACGGGGCTTGACTTTTGAGCCTAAATGTGGTAGATTAAAGGTGTGTGAGCGCTCGTAGTGTTTAACGGTTAGCACAAGAGACTTTTAATCTCTACAGTCTGGGTTCGAATCCCAGCGGGCGTATGTTGATTAAAAATTGAAGTTGGTTGTAGAGCTTATCCGCGGTAGGAAAACCCCGCGCTACACGATTTAAGCGACCCTTACGTGAGACACCACTACAACGGTGCAGGGGAAGTTTCCGTAAGAAGTAGTCCTCGTATGTAGACAAACGTTAGGTGAGGATGGCACCAACGATGATAGATAAGTTCTTCTCTATAAAATGAGAGGATACTACAACATCCATCCATACGCCCTGGTGGTGGAATGGTATACACAGCAGACTTAAAATCTGCCGGCCTCACGGTCTTGCGAGTTCGAGTCTCGCCCTGGGCATTAGTCTGTAGGAGAGTATATGGTCAAGTATTTGGTAACAATATATTTTGAAGGTGGTGTAACATCCTTCACATATTACGCAGCAGAAGCAACAGCAGCAATCACGATGTTTCGTAATGACCCAGATGCACAAAAAGTATTAGAAGGAAAAGTATTAACGCATTACGAAGTAGGACCTGTTTGATAGTTGCGGGTGTAGCTCAGTGGTAGAGTCCGTGCTTGCCAAGCACGTTGTCGTGGGTTCGAATCCCATCGCCCGCTCTTGGAGAGAAATATGGTAAAACACACAAATGTTCTCAGTAAAACATTACTACAATTAGTAAAGTCGGAAAGAGAAAGAATACAAAAAGACAACGTATGGAGAGTTAGTCAGCTATTTTGGGATGAGAAAATTCTAGATAATGTTGTTAGCAGTTGTGTGTCAGCCAAAGTAAGTGAGCAGTTAACAAAACTCATTGTCTTAGAAATAAAAGATAAACTACCAGAATTCAATGATTTGTTAATACAGCATTACGTTTGGTTACCTGGGTCTGGTATATCTACGCATCGTGATAGAGGATATAACTTTGGTGCTACAATATATTTAAATGAAAATTGGAATATAAATTGTGGTGGTATATTCTTGTGGAAAAGTGATACTGACTCAGAATACACGGCTTTATCACCAACGTATAACAGTATGATAGTTAATACACAGTCGGAAGAACATCTGGTTACACCTGTATCATTTAAAACAAACGAATTTAGATACACACTGCAGATATGGTCTGGTAGAAAATAAAATGTTTGATATGTTTAATAGGGTAATCTCGCAACGAGATTACACAAGATATTTAGAAATCGGTGTTAGTAATGGTGGAACATTCTATAACATAGAATGTCAAGTAAAGCATGGTGTGGATCCTAACAATAAGGATATGCTTTACCCCATTACTTCCGATGAGTTTTTTGAAAACTGTAATCAAACATATGATATAGTTTTTATTGATGGTGACCACGAGTGTAATCAAGTCTTACGAGATATTGATAATAGTATTAAACACTTGTCACCAAATGGTATTATCTTTATTCACGATACAAAGCCGCACACGGAGTTGATGCAACAATCACCGATGCCCAACAATCTTTGTGAAAGAGGATTATGGACTGGTGATGTGTGGAAAGCTATAGCAAAGTTTAGAAACACAAGAAAAGATTTTACAGTTAGAACATTTGACATAGAACTTGGATTGACTATATTAGAACGTGGTGAGGGAACGCTGATAGAAATACCACATGAACTCACTTACGATTGGTACTTGACAAATCAAGATTATGTGTTAAATTTAATTCCGTACAATACGGGCCTGTAGCTCAGCTGGGAGAGCGCCTGATTTGCATTCAGGAGGTCATCGGTTCGATCCCGTTCAGGTCCATTTTAGTCGGTCATTGAGGGTGTGGTCATTCAGTCCTATGTCAGAGAAATCTGTTATGTCTGAACCTACAAGCGACCTGAGCCGACTATAATATGGGTGGTTAGCTCAGTTGGTTAGAGCACCTCGTTTACACCGAGGGGGTCGGGGGTTCGAGTCCCTCACTACCCACTTACCATAAGGAGGTTTTATGAAAGCACGTGTAGTTGAAATGTTACGAACACAAGCGGAAGCAGAACGTCAGAAGGCGCTTCTTTCACTTGAACTTTTAATGGATTATTCCGCAGGTATCGGTGACCATTCCACAGGTGACTTCTACAAGAACGCAGAAGAAGCATTACAGATGCTTGTTGATGCAGACGATAAGATAGAAGCTCTTGACCGTTACTTTGGTGGTGACGTAATCGCAGAATAAAAGTAGTCGCGGGTGTCGTATAACGGCTATTACCCCAGCCTTCCAAGCTGGTGACGAGGGTTCGACTCCCTCTACCCGCTCTTTGCTCTTGTGACGGACCCGGCAGACGTAGCGGACTCAAAATCCGCCGCCCTCAAAGGCGGGGGGGTTCGACTCCCACCGAGAGCATAAACGGGGAGTAGCTCAGTTGGTAGAGTGCACGCTTTGGGAGCGTGATGTCGCAGGTTCGAGTCCTGTCTCCCCGACTAACAAGGAGAATATATGAAAGTGGTAGAAGAATATTTTGATGCATTCGTCAATAAAGATTTAGCAAGACTGTCAGAACTTTATAGTGATGATGTTGTCTTGTCGGAATGGGATGAAAATGTTTTTACTGGTAAAGAAGCTGTATTGCAAGCAAACGCAGATTTATTCAATAAGTTTGAGAAAATTGGTATACTTGTAAAAGCACGTGGGGAAAGCGGAAACATTTCGTTAAACGAAATAATCGTAAATCTTGACGAAGTATCAGTAAAAGTAGTAGATAGTATTATGGTCCAAAATGAAAAAATAATTTATATAATGGCATATCGTGGATTCTAATACCAAAAGATATTTATATTATAACACGGTTCTGTAAATTTAGACTAGAGAACATATATGAAATATGCAGTTTTTTCAACTTACAGAACAGCTAGCACCCTTATGCATGAGATTATCAGAAATCACTTCGGCATAACAGATTTGGGTGAGTTGACTGGTCAAATTCCTCTTGATAAAAGAAGTGATGAAACACTTCGTCATTCTTGGTTATCCGAACAGCTAGCTTTGGAAAGTTACGTTGTAAAATTATTTTCATACGACTTTACCATAGCAGGTTACTATTTCAGTCGTACAACATTTGACTGGTCAATTTTTGACAAGATAATACTTAGCACCAGAACAAATGTAACTGATCAAATGTGTAGTGTTTATTATATGAAGCCCTGGTTACCACCTTCGGATGAAACACACCCATTTCCAGCAGACCCAACACCAGAAGCTATAGATTTTACAAACGCTGGTTGGAACGCACAACTCGAAAGACAAAGAAATGGATTGCTCAGATTTCACGAAATGAAAACTGAACTGTTAAATAACTTTCCAACAAAAGTTTGTATCGTTCCATCAGAAATATTTAGTGATCCTCAAGAAACATATTTACCAATATTGAATTCCTTGACTGGAATAGAATTTGTAGCATCAGATTTTTCTCCTATATCACCAAATACAACTGGGTTAAATTATAGAGAAAAGTATACAAACTATGATGATTTAAAAGCTATTACTGATTCTTGGGGACTACCAACATAAGTTGTCGTGAAGGTTACGTATGAGAATAGCGGTATTTTCTACACCAAGAACATGTAGTAGTTTGATGTGTCATATAACGTCACGAAGATTTGAAATACACAATTATCGTGAAGATGTATACACGCATTTCACACAAGGAATGCAAGAAGAAAAACTTGAATTTTTAAAAATGACAGATGATTACGTTGTTAAACTATTCTCTAGATATTTTTACAACGACAGAAATATAAAATTAAACGATATAGACTGGAATATGTTTGACTACGTGTTTATTACCGAACGTGTCAATCTAGTAGACCAGATGGCTAGTTTATATCGCAGAGTGTATGAAAATACAAAACATATAAATTTACAAAGTGATGAAGTTGTAAAATTCTACTTACAAAATAAAGAATATATAAAATTATTTTACAGCATAAAAACAGATATATTATCCTATCATAAGAATGCGTTTGTAGTAACATACGAAGGATTACAAAATAATCCAATAGAATATTTGAATTCTATAACAAATTTAAATTTTGCAGACAGCAATATTCCACGACCAAATGTATTTCCCGCAGTTACACAAACACTAATAGACTATAAACAGTATTTTACAAATTATAGTGAATTAAAATCGTTTATAGAATCTTGGGATTTAATCAAAATGTAATGTTGGGGACTTGACAAACTCAACTACCTATGTTATATTACTAGTATTAGTACCACGCCGCGTTCGTCTATCGGTTAGGACATAGCCCTTTCAAGGCTAGAAGGCGGGTTCGATTCCCGCACGCGGTACTTGTTCGAAGGTATTACCCGCGAGTAGCTAAATGGTGAAGGCAGCGGTCTTATATACCGAAGATATGGGGGTTCAAGTCCCTCCTCGCGGACTGTCTATTTAGGAGATGTAAAATGCCACATCCAAAAAAGTGCGGTAAGGGTCGTCGTAAAGTCGGTTCTAAGAAACGCAGAAATCGTTGGAAAAACAGAAAACGTAAGCATTAATCTATCCGAGGCCTTTTCCCTACCTTTCACCTCGTTAATAGCCTTCGGGCGAATGGAAAGACTTTAAAATGATAGGGCGGGTTCTAGGGTCGTGAGGCCTAGAGACTTTTTGGCTCGTTTAGTTTTGATAAACAAGCAGGCGGTTGGGGAGACTTGACGGAGTTGTGTGTCCGCCTATATATTTTAATGAGTGAGCTGATACCTCACAACACATACCCCGTATTGCCCTCTCGTTCAATGGCAGGACATCAGACTTTGGATCTGATTATCGTGGTTCGAATCCACGGGGGGCAACTCGGTTATGTTAAACTTTAATCCATTATGGAGCGTACAATGTACAAGTTCATTCTCGCAGTCGCAGTAATCAGTCTTTCAGCATGTGCAGCAAAGGAAACACAAGGTGAAGTTGCAGCAGATTCGACCGCAGTAGCAGCACCAGTTGTTGCAGATTCAACCAAGATTGATACCGATTCAATCAAGTCAGCAGAAGTAAAGCCAGCAGTAGAAGGCGAAGCAGCAAAGTAATAATATACGCGGTCTTAGTGTAACGTCAGCACGGTAAGCTTCCAGCTTACAAGAGCAGTTCAACTCTGTCAGACCGCTCCACTTTGTAAGAACAATCCCGTGCGAGGTGTGGCGCACTCGTTGTGGTGGCGGGAAGAGTAGTATTAACTACTTGAAAGGGACTTGTTCTTACATTTTGTTTTTCTTGGACAGATGGCAGAGTGGTTTATCGCACTTGTCTTGAAAACAAGAGAGCTGAGAGGCTCCGGGGGTTCGAATCCCTCTCTGTCCGCTTCTTTTTTCACGAGGTTACTATGCCTTTCAAGATTACAAATGTTGATAAGAAAGATGTAACAGACAATTGTGTATTTGAAAAAACGTTGAAGAATGGAAAGAAAATTTATTTTGAAGAAGAAGTATGGTATCGGTGGGGTGAAGTGCTTGTTGAACTTGACCCACGAGAAAATGGGTGGGTTGAAGGACAACCACTAGTCACCGATAATTTTAATAGAATTGACCATAATTTAAATGATGGTTGTTATTCAAGTCGTAGTGACGTAGATATGTTATCTAAGAAAGAACAAAAGCTATTAAATGAAGCAGCATTCCCAGAAGATGCGGGTTGGGAATGTACAGATTGTGAAGTTATATTTTATGGTGATGTCGAAATCGAAGAAACGGACGAAGAATACTTAACAGGTTTCTAATATGATACACGAATTCAAAACACCGATGGATGTAAAAACTCCGCACGGAGATGGCCGAGCAATCTTATTGATTGATTATGGTATTGATGTAAATACTGTTTGGGTGGTAAAACTAGACGGCGGTATTGTTAAGCATTACTATTCAGATGACATTCGTATTTACGATAACCCTATGAATGGTAAGGGTTGGAACGTAGAATAATAAATATCCATCCTCGTGCCACAGTAGCTCAGCGGCAGAGCATCTCATTTGTAATGAGGCGGTCGTCGGTTCAATCCCGACCTGTGGCTCTTTTTCTCATACGACCTGATACTTATGTATAAAGGAGGTCGTATATGAAAAAATGTAAAAACTGTAATGAAGAAATAACAAATAGAAATAAGTTTTGTAATAATATATGCCAACAAGAATATCAAACCAACCTTTTGATTTCTCGTTGGTTAGGTGGTGAAAACATAACCAGGAAAGGTGGAACATCTATTCCAACATGGATGCGTAAATATTTGCTTGAAGAAGCAAATCATAAATGCACAACCTGTGGATGGGGTGAGCTAAATAAATATACAAACACTATTCCATTAGATATTGACCATATTGACGGAAATGCGTATAATAATAAAAAACAAAATCTGAAAGTAGAATGCCCGAATTGTCATTCTCTGAAAAAAACATTTAAAAACACGGGCAATAGAAAATCAGCAAGGAAATACAGACATAGATGATATTTATATAGGACTCGCACCGTGATGGTGGAGTCCTTTTCACCGTATCGCTCATTGTGAGGATACATAACATAGGAGGTCATTTTATGACTCATTTAGTATTTCGCCCATTCGGGTCAACGGTTTTAAACAATCGGGACAACTTCATCAGCACTTTTGATAAGATGTTTGATGAATTTGCCAGAAAAGATTTCCCTGAGTTTTTCCAA
>SXGQ01205916.1_pt1 | contig 14309 bp, 17 predicted proteins | sample 3178371 | NCBI WGS metagenome assembly SXGQ01 (sample SAMN11356859, study PRJNA531348) | freshwater metagenome | isolation source: freshwater sample F1-20 | place: China: Fuxian Lake, Yuxi | collected 2017-12-25
AAAGAAAATCATATAAAAGAAAATCATATAAAAGAAAATCATATAAAAGAAAATCATATAAAAGAAAATCATATAAAAGAAAATCATATAAAAGAAAATCATATAAAAGAAAAATCATATAAAAAAATAAATATTTTATAGCATTATCTCTCAAATAGTTATAATATAATATATTAAATTAATAATTATATTATATTATAAAATATTATAATATATTAATTATGAAAACTAATAATTATACTTTTATTACATATGGATTGCTAACTTTATTAATACTATTTATTTATTCTATTAGTTTTAAATATAAATTTAAAACTGCACAACACTTATCATTTAGAACTATTACTAATGTAAATTCTAATAAAGAAACTTTTAATAATAAAGGAGATTCTAATGGCAAAGAAGGATTTTCAAGCACTACTAATACTAATACTGATACTATGAAAAATGATGATATATTTAAAATAATAGAAAATAAATTAAAAGGTTTAGTTCAAGAATTAGGTGGAAATGAAGGTAAATCTGAAACAAAGAAAATTCTTGTAAATACAAAAAAAATATGTGATTTAGAATGTGCTAAATGCATGATGACTATGATGAGTGACAAAAAATCATTGAAAACAATTGATTTAGAAAATATATTAGCAGATGAAACTGACGAAAATTGTATAAAATGTAAAAAATATACAGAATTATCTACTTCTATTAAATCCATTATAGATAATTTATAATCAATATTTAAACACCTATTTTATTGTGTGGTTTTCTGTATACGTAGCGGTCTTCAAAATCACCTCTATTTACAGCATCTAATGTATAATTTTTGCCTGCCCAATGCGGATCCATAGGATTCACACTTTTAGTGCCTGGTTGATGAAAAATTTTGTCAAGTGGCGTATTTAATCCAATATCTTGATTTTGAGAATCAAAACCATTAAACATATTACTATTAAATAGTTCATTGTTATCTTTTGTAGCATCTAAAATTTTATCTTCTTTTGAATCATTAGTTAAAAAATCTTTGAGTTGTGAAGGTAATCCGCCTTCATTTTCAAATAATGATGACTTTACTTGTATTAATTCATTATTTTGTGCATCTGTTGAATATTGTAAATATAATACGGGACAATTAATATTTTTATTATTTTGCCATTCTATAAATTTAGAATATTCTTCTAAATTATTAAAGGTTATTGGATTTACTCCAGAAGCTATTATTTTTTTTGAATTAAATAAATGGTATTTTCCATCTTTTTCAATTAACATATTAGGACATTGTGTGTTTGATTCATTTGTATTATTTTCAAGCGGTTCATAATATTTATAAGAATTTATATAATAATATAATCCGAGCACAATAAAACTAGTAAGTAGTAACAAATTTAATTTACTATTAATAAAAAAATCAATATTCATTTTCATTATATATTATTATATAATTAATATAATATATTTTTTGCAAATATGTAATATTTTTGTAGTAATTATTATATAACTAATATATAATAATGCCTATCAAAATATATAATAGTCATGTAAATAATAATGAATTAAATAACTTATTAAAAAATAATACATTATTTGTTGGTGTTTTTAGTGAGACTTGCTTTCATTGTATAAATATGAAACCTGAATGGAATAAATTTAAATCACTTATAATGAAAGAACAGTTAAATGGAATTATTTTAGAAATAAATGCAAAATTATTATCTTCTATTAATAATCCATTAATAAATAACAATGTTCAAGGATTTCCTAGTTTATTTGTAATTAGCAATAATAAACATGTAGCAAACTATGAATTAGAAAGAACTGGAGAGAATTTCCTAAAATTTTTTAAAAAGTATATTCCTGTTATGAGTTTAAAAAAAACAATAAATAAGACTTTGAAGAAAAGCAAAAGACTAAAAAAAATAAATCCTGATTTTATTAAAAAATCAAAAAATTATAGTTCAAAATTAAAACTTGGAGAAAATATCTCATTATGTAAACATTCTAAAAATGGTATAAATGGATGCTCAACATGTTGTTCTCAATTTAAAAAAAGAAAAACATATAAAAGATGCATAAAAAGATGCATGAAATAATTATTTATCGCAGTTTTGGATTAATACATAGATCCATTGTTGGAAAAATGTCTCCTGACATACATTTACTGTTAGATGATACTTTTGCACAATGCCTTAAATTATTTTGTTTACCAATATAACAATATCCATGTTGTTCAGAACTACTAGGTTCGGGTATTTTATCTTCTTTTTTAACAATCGAATTTTTAATACTATTTGATACTTCTTGAACACGATTTTCTATTTTTCTTTCATTTTTTAGAACACCCTCTTCATCTTCATCTTCATTTTCATTTTCTTCTTTAGTTTCTTTTGCATTTTGATTTTCATTTGTTGATGTTATTTTATCTTGTTTAATAGTTGATTGCAAATAATTAATACCAGATGTTGAGGTAGTTGCTATAAAATTAACTGAACTATTAAAAAAATCTGTTATTAGTTTTAATAGTATTTGTAAAAAATTTGATGATTCTGTTGCTATTGTTTGTGCTCCTTGTGATGTATGTTGCAGTGTTGTTTTAGCAGTATCACCTGATACCATTGTAATTACATATGCTATTGGAGATAATAAAGCTGTGACAATATCTGTACCTTGTGCTAAATATTTAAATATATTAAATCCCAAAAATGCTAATAATAGTATAATAAAAATCCAAAAAAATATACTTTTTACAATATTTGTTTTTGGTTCGCTAGAAATTGGTTCGTTATTTGTCATAGCACCTAGAGGTGTATTTGAAAACGTATTGAATGCATCTTTAAAACTATTTGTATTAGAATAGTTATTATTCATTATATATTATTTTATATTATTATAGATTAATAATAATTTATATTTGTCTAATTATAAATTATTACACTATTTATATAGAAATATAATGAAATTAAATACAAAGAAATTTAAAAATACATCTAAAAACAAATCTATAAACTCGCTTAAATCTATAAACTCGCTTAAATCTATAAACTCGCTTGAATCTATAAACTCGCTTAAATCTATAAACTCGCGTAAATCTATAAAATTACGTTCTTTTTCGCCACTATTAAATAAACAATTAAGAATACGTTCATTAAAAACATTAAGACCTAATTCTTTAAAATTATGCGATGGTTTGTTAAATTTAAGAATAAATAAAAATGATTCTTCATCTTGTAAACCATATAATAATTCAAGTGTTCAAGAAATATTACTTCATAATTTAAAATCATCTAAACATTTAGATGTCTCAAGATTTATACCACCAGTTCAATTATTATCTAATTGTTGGTTTAATACAATGTTTGTGTCATTTTTTTTTAGCGATAAAGGTAGAAAATTTTTCAGATTTTTTAGAGAATTAATGATAACAGGTAGAAAATTAGATTCTACTTTAATTCCTTCTAATATTGCCAAACTTTTTTTTATTTTAAATTTATTTATTGAAGCGTCATATAATCAAACTAGTAAATCATATGAATTATTTAAAACAATTAATGCCTTAACTGATAAATTAAATACCAATTTTTTTATATATCACATATATCAAATTATCAACAATAAACCAAATTCAATAAATCCTAATATATTATTTAATAACAATAATAAATTATATGATATACCTAACATAAAAGATGCTGGAAATCCACTTAGTTATTATGAATCTATTTTGAAATATTTAAATTATGACACTTTAAAATTTATGAAACAAACTTTTACTAGCAACTCAAATGTTAAAGAAATTATTACAAAAAAATTTCTAAGTTTATCAAGTGTTATACCTGATATTATTATTATAGAAGATTTTCAAAGCACATCTGTATATGAAACTTCATATGAATTAATAAGTACAAAAAATGAAGTCATTACTTATGTATTAGATTCAATTATTATAACAAACAAAGATCATTTTAAACCTAGAGCAAATAGTCATTTTGTAAGTCTTCTAACAGTAAATTCACAAGAATACAAATTTGATGGAAGTAGTTTATCAAAGTTACAACGCTTTAATTGGAAAAAAATGATAAACACTAATAAAAATTGGAATTTCAAAGAAAATCCAAAATATCTTCCTGAACGTTATAATTTTACAAAAGGTTACAAAATAATGTTTTACTATAGAAGTTGAAATATAGTAATAACTATATTATAGAATAAATTTAAAGATTTAATTTTATTATGTAATATACTAATGCTCATTGAATCTTTACAAGTAAATGAAGTTGAAAATTATTTAAAAGAAAATATTGGAAAAAATCTGTCTTTGCGAAAACTACATAAAGATTTGAAAATTAGTCGCAAAAAAATTCTCTTATTAGTTAATAAATCCAAAAATATTAGAATTGTAAAACCATTAGATGTGGGTTCAAAAGCTTATTTTATACATGTTTATACATATCATAAAACTATTTAAAGATTATTTAACAACTCCATTTTTTCTATTGTTTTTTCTAAATTAGATTTGTTTAAATTATTGAATAAATAGTCTGTTTTTGGTGACTCTTCATTTTTTTTTATTTCTTTATATATTGTATTTATTTTCAATACAATAGCTTCTGTTTCTTCGTGTTTACTTATAATATTAATAGTAAAATTAATATTTTCAATTAATAAAGCAAAAGCAAAATATATAATATATTTTCGTTTTCTTTTAACACTATTATTGTATTTAATAATAAATAATTCAAATAAATTTTTTATTATTTTATGTTTTAAGGTATTGTTATTATTGTTATTATCATGTGTGATATTATATTTTTTATCTAAAATATTTGGGTCACTATAATAAAACAAAATGTCCCATATTATCCATATAATATCATGAGTATTTCCAGATGGAGCATAACTCCTATTTTCACATGCACATTTTTTCTTTTTTCTATTACAAATATTTTCATATTCTATTATCCATTCATACCAATAATAAACATTTATTATGTTTTTATTTATTAAATTATAAATAAGTTCATTTATTGGTATTATTAACTCTTTAGGATCATCTTCTTTAATTATTGCTTCTATATATGACACATTTGGTGCCTTAAATTTCTCACTCATACAAGTCAAATCAAAAGAATTATTTTTATCTAATTTAACATCGCTTATTACATTTTTCTTATTAGAATAACATAACACACATATTATTTCGCAAAATAATTTCCTTATTTTTTCATTATTTCTCAATGTTAATATATTTTGACTATATCCATTTTGTAAAATATTTATGAAATTATTATAACGCATATTTAAATATAATGTTAATTTAGGATTACCATTATGTATATATTTATATACGTAATATAATATTATGTCCCATAAATCTAAATAATGACCTGCACATATAAATTCTGCACTCCAATAGCATGCATTTTCTATTTTTTCATCATATAAATTTTTCAATAGCTCTAAACGCGCTTTTGATTTTTGAAATTTTGAAAAAGTAATATTTCTAAATGAAACACGAACATCATTTATATCATTATTATCCATTTTTTTTGGTTATAATATTATTAATTTTAACTTACATAAAAAATATAATATTAATACATAATAATAATATGAAATTATTAGAAACAATATTAGTGGAGAGAAATATTTATACGCTGTTCAATATAACTATAACAGACTTTCTTAAATTATCATTATTGCACAAACTATTTTTATTTATGCTTATATTAGTATTTATATATTTAGTAAATAGAAAATCAGCGGTTTATGAATATTATGATGATATGACATCAAATAAAAAATTTGATAGTAAATTTGATGATGCTGTATATGATGCTTTTTACACAAAATATTATGATAAAATTTATGAAAATAAAGAGAGAGACGTAGAACAATTAAAAATTATTGTAAGTTATGCTAAAAATAAAAAGTTTGTTAAATTTTTAGATATAGGTTGCGGTACCGGATACCATGTCCATTTATTAAATAAAATGAAATATGATGTTATTGGATTAGATAAATCTAAAAGTATGATAACAAAAGCACAATCAAAATATCCTAATTGTGAATTTATAGAAGGTGATATACTTAAAAATAATTTATTTGATTATAATTCATTTACACATATATTATGTTTGAATAAAACTTTTTACATTATTAAAGATAAAGACATATTTTTCGAAAATTGTGCATTATTATTAAGTCCAGATGGAATATTAATAATACATTTATTAACACGAGAGAAGTTTAAACCTTTTATTCTTCCTAAAGATGATACTATTTTATATAATCCAGAAAATCATAATATTGCTATTACTAAAAATATTATAAAATTCAGTTCTAATTTAGAATATGTGTGTAATTATGAAGTAATAAATAATGATAATAAAATGGATAATATTGATACTTTTAATGAACCATATTCATGTTATCAAGAAAAATTTGAGAATTTTGAAACACATAATATTCGTAAAAATGTAATTAATTTATACATGCCTAGTATTGATGAAATAATAAAACTTGCTAAAGTAAAAGGATTTGTTTTAAAAGATAAAAAACCATTGGATTTTATAGGTCATATCAATGAATATTTATTTATATTTAAAAAGATAACATAATTCTATTATTAAATATAATATTTTATCGAACATATTTACTTGCTCTTGCAAATGAATCTAATACAAATAGTATAAATATTCCTAAAAACAAGTATAATATTAGTTCTTCTGTGATATAGTTTGTTTTTTCATTGTGTTGTTCTTCTAATAAATGAACTATGTAATCTAATTTTGATAATAATTTATTATTATCATAATTATGTGAATCCATATTTTGAGATAATGAATTATAATTTAATTTATAACTATCACTATAATTAGACAGTTCTTTTTTTATTAAATTTGAACCATTTAATACATTTGAATTTTCTAAATTAGAAGCATTATTATTCACATTACTATTACTATAACTATTACTATAACTAATACTATTAGTATTAGTATCTTGTAATTCGTTGTTAAAAAATTTATTTTCTGGTATATTATTTCCAACTTCTCTCATTTTTTGTATTTTTGCTAATTGCTCGTTTAAACTATCTGTAAAAGATGTGCTTATTGATTCATCAATGGTATTAGATTGGTAATTTGTATTAAAGTTATCATCTTCTTCATTCTTTTCATGAATTTTTGACATTAAATTCCCTAAACTGGTAATCTTATTTTTTAATACTTCATTGTTTTTACTTTTAAAGGTTCTATTATTTTGTTTTTTATATAATTTAGATTCTGATAAATTATTATTTTCACAATCTAATGGAGCCGGATTTAATTGAAACATATTATACTAATATAAAAAAATAAGATTATATTATTTTCAAAAAACTACTAAATAAAAAGTATTTATTTTGGTTAATTTTACTTATTTTAGTAATAAAATAAGTCATGCATGTTTAGTATTAAGTCTTTAATTTAATTTTTCATCATATAATTTGGAGAAATTAAATTATATTTATTATATAATAAATACATTAACAAATATGTATAATTTGTTTAAAAATTATAAAAAATTTTTAAAAAAATATAAATTCGATATTTTTTTGACTGATTTGGGGAGTAATAAATTATTACTTGGTGTGTTTATGATTTGTATGAATATTGGCTCGCGTTATATTGAATTAAAATTAACAAAAGGACAAGAAATGATAATCAAAAACATTGCTCGTGAAGTATTAATTTTTATTATTGCTTTTGTTGCTACAAAAGATTTCATAATGTCATTTATTATAACAGCTATTTTTATTATATTAGCCAATTTTGTATTTAATGAAAAATCTAAATATAGTATTTTGCCAGAAAAATATAAAAAATTAGCTTCAGTAATAGATATCAATAATGACAACGTTATTTCTGAAAATGAAATAAATAAAGCATATGATATATTAAAAAAAGCACGTGGTCAAATAGATAATTATAATAAAATAAAAACATTAGAATCTTTCAATAATATGAATTATTAGTGATTAATATGAATTATTAGTCAATAATGTAATAATATTTTAATTATATAGTATAATATACCATATAATTATGACAAGTACTTATAAACCCGTGTTCTCATCAAATAGTTACAAAATTCAAATAAATATTTTATATAATGCCACTACTACAAAAGATGATGATGTTGTTAATGATGATAATGCTAGTAATATTAGTGATAGTTTTAATAATAATTATTATATTATAAACAATATGAATGATATTTTAATAGAAGATTTCATCAAAGATGAAAACTATAAGTATTTCAATCAAAACTATAACACTAATGATAATCCTATATATATTATAAATGATTCTTATTACCTCGATTCAAATGTTATAAATACAATTAAAAGAAATAGTAGTGCAAAATTTCCTAACTATAATAGCACTATAGCTGTTAAAAAATTTGAATTTAAAAAATATCATGAAAAATTTTATTCAAATACAACTTTAAAAACAAAGTATCAAGATGAACTATTTAAAATCTTCAAAGATACATTTATAGATGTTATTAACAACTTAAGACCAAGAAAATCACAAGAGTCAATTGATGAGATGGAAGATGACTTAGAAAATATAACAACATATGATGCTTTATTTGCTTATAATAAATTTATTAACGATGATGCAATAGGAAGCGAGTTGTTTCATAAATATATACAGAACATATATGATACTACAACAAGTATTAGTGAAAAAGAAGCACTTCAAGCATTTTATAATATTTCCTATAGTAGTTTAGGTAATAAATTTAAATATGAGTATTTTTTGAGTCTAGAAACAATCAATAATATTTTTAAAATTATACAAGAAAATAGCATTATTGACCAATATGATAGACGAAAATCTCTTTTAAATAGCACTCAAATAAAAGAAGATATTTATAATAGATATTTTAAATATGTATTTCCTAATAAGAAAGATATAAATAATTTAACTGATCCAGATAAAGATATAATTTTAATGTTTTATAATGTTTATTATATAATTAAAAATATTTATTTGCTTGATAATACTATTATAAATGTCACTAATTTTAGAATAAAAAATGATAGTAAAAAAGAAAATAAAAAATATTATATTAGTCATGTTAGTTTACTAGATTTAAAAGATAATATTACTCATTTTAAAATTGAAAAAAATAAAGTAATAATTTTTATAAAAGCTACATTAAAATATATTATAGAAAATCCTATATTACAAATTAATTATTTAATTGATGATTTAGAAAATGTAAGGCAAAGTTTTTTACCACAATCTAATATACTGCTACCTAAAGATATAAATACTAATTATTCTAGTTATGATAAAATATACATTCATGATAAGGTTAATTATAGTAATAATACTCATGAAATAGATAGTATAGTTGTAGATGCCCGCAAAAAAGAGTTTATAAAAAATAAAGAAGAACTATTTTTAAATACAAAAGCACTAAAATTATTCAATTATTTTTTTAAAAGAAAAATACAAGGCACATCACAAGTAGATCCAAAAATAATTGCGTCAAATATTAAATTTTTATTATATAACATTTTCAAATTTTATAATAATAAAGAATTTAAAAAATATTATATAGCAGACACATATATTCAATATTTTACTAACAATTCACCTATAAACCAATATCTTAGTATTACTAATGGTAAGATTAGTAAAACTACTGAAAAATATGATGTAATTTCAAGTCTATTTTCACAATTATCACAACCACAGTTGCCATCTTCTACCCCTCAACCCAATAAAATTTATGAAGAAATTGCATCGTCTGATGCGCGTTTAGTTAATAATATAATATACAAAATAAATGTAGTTTTTAGATGTTATTTAGATAAAACAGGCAAGAAACCTACTTTTGTGCGTACATTAATAGCCGAAAAATGTTTGGCCCGAGCACAAAAATTAGATAGTGCTTTTACAGAAACATTATATAGAACATTTAACTTACCTGAAAATTATTTGTATAATAAACTTGCAAATATTACACGCAAACAAAAAGCCAATATTGCGTCCGCTAATATAGTACCTGAAAATAAAATGCTAGAAAATAAAATGCCAGAAAATAAAATGCCAGAAAATAAAATGCTTGAAAATAAAATGCCAGAAAATAAAATTAATCCATTTGTTCAGGAAGCCATTATACCCAATAAAAGAGGAGGAAAAATAACAAAAAAATATAATCGCAGTAAAAACATCACACTTAAACATAAAATTAGTGATACTGTAAAATTTACAAATAACAATATTTACCAATAATATTATAATATTATTAATATATATAAATTATGATGAATATTTTAAACACTTTTAAAAAAAGATTGTCATTTAAAAAACCGCTTGACTCTATATTATTTATAGTTGCTTTACTAATAATATTTTATTATTTTAATAAATATGTATTAACAAATATGAATGTTGAAAACTTTGAAAATGACGGAAAAAAGAAAGTAGTATATTTTTATATGAATGGTTGTCCACATTGTGATTCCTTTTCTCCAATATGGGATGATTTCAAACAAAATTGTCAACTATCTACTCATAAAATAGAAAGTGCGAATGCGGGTGAAATGATGAGCAAATATAAAATTTCGGGTTTTCCTACTATATTATTATTAGATGAAAATAATAATAAATTAAAAGAATTAGAAGGAGATAGAACACTTGCGAATTTAAACGCACTGATTAGTTAATATAGATAATTATATTTTGGATTTCTTTTTATGTTTCTTTGTTTTGTTTTTATATTTTTTTCCTCCTCTTAATAGTAATGTAGAAATAAATTCAAAATTAGGTTGACCATTTGTAATAGTACATTCCAAAAATCCACATTCTTGTTGTTCTTCTTCAAAAGTATATATTACATTTCTTTCTTTATATGTTCGGATAATGTCTTTTGGTGTAATGTCTATTAATGTATCATCAACTAATTTATCATCTAATTCAGTTCCACCTGTTCCAACAATAAATTGTTGAATTTCCATTATTTTATATTCTTCTTGTGTTTGAGAGTTTCTTCCTTGTGTTTGAGAGTTTCTTCGTTGTGTTTGAGACTTTCTTCGTTGTGTTTGGGACTTTCTTCGTTGTGTTTGAGACTTTCTTCGTTGTGTTTGAACTATTTCTCTTGTAATCGGTGCTTTTATAATTATTTGAATTTTTCCTTTTTGGAATAAGTGCAAATCTGAACATAAATAATAATATTTTACATCGTCTTGTAACATTTCAAAAATATTTTTAAGTACAGGAACAAAATTAATATGGATGTCGCTTATGTATTTTATTGGTGGAATAGTGTCCTTTTTTTTTTTTAGTTGATAAATTGGATGATGACCAACAATTATAAGATGTTTTATATTTATATTTGTTTTAATTGCTTTCATAATTTTGTGCAATTGATAACTTCTTAATTTTTTTATATCATCAAAAGGTTTCATGTTTTCATTTTTATATAATTTATTGTTTTGAAAAAATTTATTATAACATGGTAAATATATACTTGCTTCACCATCAATTTCATATATACTAGTATCTATCATTAATATTAATGTTTCAAAATTTAACATTCTTGATTTAAAGAAAAAATATTCCACATTTTGTTTTTGTAATAACGAGTCAAGTTCTAATTGTATTATTTCACAATCTTTATTTTCAGGCGTTTCTAAAGTTTCTGGAGTTCCTGGATTACGTATATATAAATTTCCTTCAGTATTTGTTTCTAAATCATGATTTCCAAGTATCATATAAATAGGTGTAGTGCTAGGTAAATAATCAATACCTTGCCTTAATTTCTCTGAAAATATAATTTTTTTTTTTTTGTGTCTTATCATTTTCATCTTTAGGTTTACTTTTATTAGGATAATAATTATCTCCGGATATAATTAAAAAATCTGGCTTGGTTTCTGTATGACTTGAACGCTCATTTATTAATTTTATCACGTCTTTCAAACATCCTAGTGCTTTAAGTTTATCTTTTTTTATAGTTGTATTTAAGTTATTCCAACATCCAAACTGCCAAAATCGTAGCGTATTGTTTGGTCTATTAGATGTAATCATATATTATATAATACAACTATAAAAATATAATAACTATTATATAATAAAAATTGAAAATGTTTTTTTATATTTTAAAAACCAATAAAATATAAAATATATAAATGGATTCTTATACTTGTGATGAAAAGATATCAGATTATGATTTATGTAGCACGCAATATAGCATTGATATATTAGCAAAACATATTCATTATTTAAATATAAAAGTTGTTCTTAGCACTCAAAAATTAACTGCTGAATTTTGTGTAAAATATATTTTAGATATGAATATTGAGTCTGGTAGTGAAGATAGTTATTTGTATGATAAGAATCATATTCTTAGAAGGCAAAAACATATTAGTTCAGAAGAGTTTGATAAATGTTATTTAGAATATATTAATAAAAAATAATAGTGCTTTTTAGAGGAAAAAATATTAATTATTAATTAAAAATTATTAATATTTTATAATTAATTATTATATGTTGTTATTTATAATGGTTAAATCTAATTTTTTCAAAAAATATTCAAAACCAATTGCACTTTTAGCAATATTAATTATACTAAGTATAGTATTATTTTCTTCATATAATGAGTATTCAGTAGAAAATTTAACACCTAAACCTAATGTTGAAATGGAAATATATTTATGGACCGGTCCTTCTATTTCAGGAAATGAGGTGCAGAACCGCTGGGTAGAGTTTACAGAAAACCATGGTGATATTCCAAATATTACTTTAGGAAGAGGAAAAGCCAAAGACTTTACCAAATATTTAGAATTAGATAAAAATCCTAGTTTGAATTTGGATACTAATGAAACTTTAAAAGTTTTAAAATCTGTTGATTTTACTAAAGACAATAAATTAATTCCATTTGTTTCTTTCTTTTTTGTTACTACTAAAGAAGGTAAGGTATATAAAGACGCATTTTTTGTGTTGGCAGACAAAGATTTGACATATGATAGACTTTCTAAATCAATCTATGGTATAACTGGCCTGTTCTATGATTCATTATATGATAGCGATTTTAATGTAGCTCCTCCTGTTGTTCCTACTGCTCCTACTGCTCCTACTGCTCCTACTGCTCCTACTGCTCCTGTTGCTCCTAATGTTAACTTATCAAATTTTTTTAAGCAGTAAATATATTCTCTCAAATGGCGATGCTTAGTTCTTAAAAAAATTGATATTATTACTTTTTAATATTTGAAGCGTTATAAAATGCTTGCTAAGTTAAATGATTTGGTTTTGGTTAAAATTGTATCACGACCATCTAAATTATGTAAAACTCCTTATGTTGCTGATATAGAACTTCTTGATGGTTCAATAGTTCAAGCACATTGTGCTTCTATGGGTTGTTGTGGATTATCTGAAAAAGGGTCTTATGTATATGCTTCTCCAATAAAATCAAATTGTGCGCAAACAAAATCTAAAGTGTGCTCTTATAAAATATATTTGGCAAATTTTTGTGAAGAAAAGATTATTAATAAGCAAGTGTTTATTAATAAGCAATTAATTGGAGTTGACCCAAAATTGGCCGAGACATTGGTAGAAAATGCGCTAACAAAAAATTATTTGAAAACATTATGCAACATCAAAAAATATAGACGCGAAGTTAAATTGCTTAATTCACGTTTTGATTTTGCTGGAATAGATGAAAATGGTAAATATTTTGTGTTAGAAGTTAAAAATGTTCCGCTTGCTGATTATGCTGATGTATCTTCTAGTGACCGTAAAAAAATGATTAGGCGCGGGGATTTTACTAATATTGCCATTAATGAAAAAATCTCATATTTTCCAGATGGATACAGGAAAAATAAAGGAGCGGTTGTAAGCGAACGCGCCTTAAAACATATTAATGAATTAATGGAAATTACTTATTCTAAAATTATTAGACCTATTATTTGTTTTGTTGTTCAACGAACAGATGTGACAAGTTTTCAAGCATCACTATTAGACCCAATTTATAAAGAGGCATTTAATGAAGCAATAAAAAAGGGTGTAGAAGTTATTGTTTTAGTTGTTTCATGGAATGCTCAAGGAGATGCTACTTTTATAAGTTGTGATTTGCCTGTGAATTATTAGGATTTATGAAGGTTTAACCATAGTTTATTATATAATGCTTGAGATTCGTCACATACAATATCATTATCTTGAAAATTATTCGTAAAGAGTTCTATGAATTTTTTTGCTGTTACATTTGATTGTAATACTGGTGGTAATGGTGTTGGTAATGGTGCTGGTGCTGGTGCTGGT
>SXGQ01581001.1_pt1 | contig 14309 bp, 7 predicted proteins | sample 3178371 | NCBI WGS metagenome assembly SXGQ01 (sample SAMN11356859, study PRJNA531348) | freshwater metagenome | isolation source: freshwater sample F1-20 | place: China: Fuxian Lake, Yuxi | collected 2017-12-25
GCATGCAGGGCCTCGGGAAGGGTCAGATGGGTCCCGAGGGCTGCGAGGAGCTCCGCGTGGGCGGCCCGCGCGGTGTCGGCCATCTCGAGCCAGTGGTGCGTCGCGCGCAGCTGAAAGGCGACGAACGCGTCCGCGGGCGATGCGTGGAGGACGACGCCATCGCGGGCCACGTGGAACGCGAGCAGCGCCCCGATCCGCCCGAGGTCGACGAGATCCACCCGCTCCGAGCCGAGGACGCCGACGAGGTCAGCCGCGAGCGAGCCGGTGTCCACCCCGTCGCCGAGGAAGCCGAAGTCCCAGTCCGAGCCGGCGTGGGCCTCTCCGCGGGCGCACGACCCGTACAGCACAAGCCGGCGCAGCCCCGGGTGCTGACCCGCGACGTCACGCGCGGCGGCGAGCCCGGCGCCGACGTCCTCGCGCCGCGCCAGCCCCGCCTTTGTGGCGGCCGCCTGAGCCCCGACGCCGCGCGATGTCTCACCTCCCACCATGGCTTCGAAGCCAACGCAAGCCGAGCCCCGACGCGAGCGCTGGCACGCCTCGAAGCGCCTCGGGACGGCCAGGGGAAGCGCCCCCGAGGCGAACCCAGGTCCGACGCGGCCCGCGCCGAGCCTCCCGCCGGGCCCGCCATGTCCCGCTTCGCATGCCAGCCAGACCCGGGGCATGCCTCTCCCGGGCCCCCAGGTACGACGCGGCCCGCGCCGAGCCTCCCGCCAGTCCCCCATGTCCTGCTTCGCGCGCCAGCCAGACCCCGGCGCATGCGTCTCCCGGCCCATCCGGGCGCGCGAGGGCCCCGAGTCCGGCCTCGCGCCCGATCGCGGCGGCCTCCGCGGGGCACCTGGTTCCGCGTCGGGCGCGGCGGCCGCTGCACGCGAGGGCGGACTGCGACACACCAGACCGCGCCCCTCGGAGGCGGCCGGCTCGGGACGGCAGAAACGGCCCACTGAATGAACAGCCATTCACCCGCATCCTCGACCAGCGTCCGCCACGCCGTCCGACCCGCGGCCGCAGGGGGGCCCGCTGCACGACGGCCAGACCGCGCCGCCTCCTTGACTTTCGCGCCCGCGCTCGCCACACCTCGCGCATGTCCGCGCCGTCCGAGCCCGCCACCACGTCCGCCGCGCCCTGCCACGACAGCCTGAGGGTCGCGGTGACCGGTGTCCATACCCACCTCGGGCGGACGCTCCTCGCGGCCCTCGGGGCCCACCCCGCCTGTGCGGCCATCCTCGCGCTCGACGTCAAGCCGCCAGATGCCGCGGGCCCGAAGATCCGCTACCGCCGCCTCGATCTCACCGACCCCGCCGCCGACGACCTCGCCGCCGAGCTGCTGCGCGACGAGGCCATCGACACCATCATTCATTGCGCATTTCTCGCCTTTCCGAGTCACGTCCGCAGCTGGGCCCACGAACTCGAGGCCATCGGCTCGCTCTACCTGATGAACGCGGTCGCCGAGGTCGCGCAGGCCGCTGGCGCCTCCGCCCGCCTCCGCCGCTTCATCCTGTGCTCGTCGACCGCGGTCTATGGCGCGCACCCGTCGAATCCGGCCTTTTTGTCCGAGTCCGCGCCGCTTCGAGGCGTTCGCGCCAGCCGCTGGGTCAGCGACCGCGTGACGGTCGAGCGCGAGCTCGAGCGCCTCCGCCGCGACTGCCCCCACCTCGTCGCGACGAGCCTGCGCTTCGGCATGACCGTCGGTCCGACCGTCCGGAATTTCTACACGAAGCTGCTGCGCCCCGCCGTCGTCCCGACCGTCATGGGCTACGACCCGCTCGTCCAGTTCCTGCACGAGGACGACGCCACCGCGGCGCTGCTGCACACGGTGCTCGGTGACCACCCCGGCACCTTCAACATCGTCGGGGACGGCACCCTTTACTGGTCGGATGTCCTGAAGCACGGCGGCAAGCTCCCGCTGCCCGTGCCACATCTCCTCGGCTACCCCGCAGCCACCGCGCTCTTCAACCTCGAGCTCTCGGTCGTCCCGGGGCCCTTCCTCGATTACTTCCGTTATGCCTGGGTCGCGGATGGCCGCGCGATGCACGCCCGCCTCGGCTTCCACCCGCGCCACACCTCGCGCGAGGCCATCATGTCCTTCTTCGCCGCCCTCGACGGTGACGCGGCCCGAGCCCCGAGCCCCGCCCCGGAGGCCCGCCCTTGAAGCCCTCCGACCACACCCCCGACGCCTTCGAGTCGCCGCATGACACGCTGTCGCTTGGCGAGGTCCTCGACGCCCTCGACGCCGTCTCGGACCTGCCGCCCGTCAAGGCCGCCACGTCGTTCGTCGCCCGCCTCGGCCTCGCCCGCCTCCGCGCCTCCGCCCGCGCGCTGCTCCGCGACCGCCCGACGCGCGACATCGACCCCTTCGGCCTCGACCCGGCCTTTCTCGCGCGCCTCCTGCCCATCGCGCGCTGGTTTCACGACCGCTACTTTCGCGTCGAGTGCCGCGGCCTCGAGCACATCCCCGACACGGGCCGCGTCCTGCTCGTCGCGAACCACTCCGGCACCCTCCCGTACGACGCGGCGATGGTCTTCTCGGCGGTCCACTTCCAGCACCCCGCCCACCGCCACGTCCGGTCGCTCGTCGAGGACTTCACCTATCACCTGCCGTGGCTCGGCAGCTTCATGACCCGCGTCGGCGCGGTCCGCGCCTGCCCCGAGAACGCGCTGCGCCTGCTCGAGGCTGACGAGGCGACCCTCGTCTTCCCCGAGGGCGTCAAGGGGATCGGCAAGCTCTACAGCAAGCGCTACCGCCTGCAGCGCTTTGGCCGCGGGGGCGCCATCCGCCTCGCCGCCCGCGCGCACGCCCCCATCGTGCCCGTCTCCATCGTCGGCGCCGAGGAGGCCATGCCGCTCCTGTCGCGCGTCAGCTGGCTTGCCGCGCCGCTCGGCCTGCCCTACATTCCCGTGACCCCGACGCTGCCATGGCTCGGGCTCGCCGGGCTCATCCCGTACCCCACCAAGTGGTTCATCGACTTCGGCGCACCGATGGACGTCAGCGACCTCGACCTCGACGGCCTCGCCTCGGACCGCGTCGTGGTCAACCGACTCAACGAGGAGCTCCGCGCCCGCGTTCAGGCCCTCGTCGACGCTCGCCTCGCCTCCCGGAATTCCGTCCTCTTCGGTTGAAGCGCCGCCTCACTCACGAAAACCGCCCGTTCCCCGCGAGGCTCCCGATGAACGTCCGCCCCGTTGATCTCCGCTCCGACACCGTCACTCGCCCGACGCCCGCGATGCGCGAGGTGATGTTCTCGGCCGAGGTCGGCGACGTCGTCTTCTCGGACGACCCGACCGTCAACCGCCTCGAGGCGACCATCGCGGCCCGCCTAGGCTTCGAGGCCGCCATCTACGTCCCGTCGGGCACGATGAGCAACCAGATCGGACTCGGCGCCATGGGAGGTCCGGGTGACGCCATCCTCGTGCCTCACCTCGCCCACGTGGCCCGCTGGGAGGGGGCAGGGGCCGCCGCGAGCTTCGGCGTCCACCTCATCCAGATCCGCGACGACCACGACGTCGGCCTGCCGTCCGTCGCCTCCTTCGAGACCCACGCCTACGGCCCGCACCCGAAGGCCCCGCGCGTCGTCGGGATGACCCTCGAGAACACCCACAACATCGCGGGCGGGCGCGTCTTTTCGCCCGATGACCTCGCCCCGCGCCTCGCCAGGGCCACCGGGCGCGGCCTCCACCGCCACCTCGACGGAGCCCGCATCTTCAACGCCGCCGTCGCACTCGGCGTCGAGGCCCGCGACATCGCACGCGGCTTCTCGTCGGTCAGCGTCTGCTTCTCGAAGGGCCTCGGCGCCCCTGTCGGCAGCGCGCTCTGCGGGGACGCCGCCTTCATCGCGCGCGCCAACCGCATCCGCCACCGCTTCGGCGGCGCCTGGCGTCAGGCGGGCCTCCTCGCGGCAGGGGTGCTGCACGCCCTTGACCACCACGTCGCCCGCCTCGCAGACGACCACCGCCGCGCGAAGCAGCTCGCGGCGCTGATGGAAGAACACAACATCGGCAAGGCATTGCATCCCATCGAGACGAACATCATCCAGTTCGCCGTCCACCCGCGCTTCGAGACCTCGGCCGCCTTGGTCGCGAGGCTCGCCGACCACCAGATCCACTTCTTCGCGACGGGTGCGAAGACTGGCCGCTTCGTCACCCACCTCGACATTCACGACGACGACCTCGACCGCGTCGCAACGGTCTGGAAAAACCTATGAGTACCAACGACACGACGACCCCGGCAGCCTCGCCCGAGACGGCGACTGCACCTGTCAACCCCGACTTCCGCACGGGCCTCATCGGCATCGTCGGTCGCCCGATCGTCGGCAAGTCGACGCTGATGAACCGACTCCTCGGCCAAAAGCTCGCGATCGCCACGCCGAAGGCGCAGACGACGCGCGACCGCATCAAGGGCATCCGGACGTACGCGGACTGGCAGGGGATCTTCGTCGACACCCCCGGTATCCACGAGCCTCGGACCAAGCTCAACAAGTACATGGTCGACCTCGCCATCGGCACCATCTCCGAGGTCGACCTCGTCTACCTGCTCGTCGACGCCGCGAAGATCCTCGAGAAACCCGAGGCGACCCTCGAGGAGACGACGCGCATCTGCGGGCACCTGAAAGAGGCGAAGCGCCCGACCTTCCTGCTCCTGAACAAGGTCGATCGCGTCAAGGACAAGGACGCGCTCCTGCCCATCATCGGCGAGTACGCGGCGCTCCACACCTTCGAGGAGGTCGTCCCGATCTCTGGCAAGAGCGGCAAGAACCTCGACCGCCTGCTCGCCGCGACGCGGGCGCGGCTGCCTGTCGCGGGGCCGCTCTTCGCCGAGGATGACCTCACCGACCGCCCGATGCGCTTCATCGCCAAGGAGATCATCCGCGAGCAGCTGCTCTACCAGCTCGACCAGGAGCTGCCCTACACCGCGGCGGTCAACATCATCGACTGGGCCGAGAAGTCCGACGGCCTCGTCGTCATCCACGCCAACATCCACGTCGCGCGGCGCTCTCACCAGCCGATCGTCGTCGGACGCGGGGCCGCGCGGGTGCGGGAAATCGGCGAGAAGTCGCGCGAGCGCATCGAGCGGCTCGTCGAGCGCAAGGTCTACCTCGACCTGCGCGTCAAGGTCGACGAGGACTGGCTCGACAACGACAAGAGCCTGAAGGCGCTCGGCTATGATGAGACCGAGGGCTGAGGGCCGCGGCCTCTGCCTGAGCACCCGTCTGGCCGGCTCGGGCGGTCTGCGCCGGGCCGCGACCGGCCGGCTCGCCAGCCTGGTCGTGGGCCTCGGCGCCGCCTGCGCCCTCGCGGGGGCGTCACGCGCCGAGTCAGGTGCCTGGGCGGTCGACGCTGGGGCTGGCTACCGCGCGGTGGCGGGCTGGGCGGGCGAGACGCAGCACATCGCGACGGCCGTCACGGGCCTCCATCGCTGGCTCGACGACGCCTGGCAGGTTGGACTTGGGCTTGAGGTCGGTCGCGTCCTCGGCACCTCGGGCGGCGCCGCGCTGGCGGCGGGCGGTGGCGGCCCCTGGGGGGCTGGCGAGCTGACGCTGCGCTGGACCCTCGACGCCTTCACCTGGGTGCCCTTCGTCCAGCTCGGAGTCGGCGCGGTCGTCCGCGAGGTCACCGAGATCGACACAGACCTCGTCATGACCTCGTCCCGCCTCGATCCAGCGGTGACGGGCGCGCTCGGTGTCGACTGGCGCCCCGCCCGCGCCTGGAGCCTTGGAGGCCGCCTCGGAGGCGGGCTCATGCCGCTCGCTCCCGACGGCGCGCGCTGGCTCGGCCGCGCCGAGCTCTGCGCCACCTTTCACTTCGAATAAGCGAATCACGTCATGCCTTACGCCCAAGTCGGCCCTGTCCGCCTCGCCTACGCCGTCCACCCCGCCGCGGCCCCAGCCCCGAGCGGCGCCACCCGCCTGCCCGTCCTGCTCGTCATGGGCTTCATGATGCCCGGCCGCGCCTGGCGCCTCGTCCTGCCGCAGCTGACGGGCGAGTTCACGGCCTGCACCTTCGACAACCGCGGGGCGGGCGAGAGCGACGCGCCAGCGGGCCCCTACACGATGGCGGACCTCGCGGGCGACACCGTCGGGCTGCTCGACCACCTCGGCTGGGCACGCGCCCACGTCGTCGGCATCTCAATGGGCGGCATGATCGCGCAGCACGTGGCGCTGTCCGCACCCGCACGCGTGGCCTCCCTGACGCTCATCGCGACCCACCCCGGCGGTGGCGTGCGCACCCTCGTCCCGCCGCCCCGAGGGCTTGGCCCCTTCGTCGCGGCCAACGCCCTCGCGGCCACCTCGCGCGCGCTGCAAGGCCGTGTCTCCCGCTTCTCGGGCCCGCTGCGCCGCGGTCGCTACGCGGCCCTCTCCGAGCTGCTCTTCAGCGACGCCCACATCGCGGCCCACGACCTCGACACCCGCATGGACCTCCTCGCCCACGATTTCGAGCCGCCACCGCCCGAAGCGGGCCGCAAGGGGCAGCTCGCGGCCGTCTTCGGCCATGACACGCGCCCTCGGCTCGGCGAGCTCGGCCCCATCCCGACGCTCGTCGTCAAAGCACCCGACGACCGCCTCATCGCCCCACACCACTCGGACGCCCTCGCCGCGGCCATCCCGAGCGCGCGCCTCATGTCACTCGACGGGGCCGGCCATGGCCTCGTCCGCGAGATGCCCGAGCGCCTCGGCGGCCTCATCGCGAACCACCTCGCGGTCGCGGAGCGCCAGGCCTGAGAGGCGCCGTCCTCGCGTTACCCGGCGACGGGCGCCATGCGCTCTCTGCCTAAGGTGGAATGGCCCGATGTGACGCGTTCCAAAGGGCCAGGCGCGGCCCCTGCCTGACGCTCGCTTCGAGGCTCGCTAGCGAAGCGTTCGCAGCGTCTCCGCGGTAGCGTTCGGAGCGTGACGACCCTCGCTCGCATGTCGATTTTTTTCATCATGATTTCAATTTTTTTGGCAGGATCATCCGGGTTCTGAAGGTTTCGTTTTACAAGTAGGCTGGCGTGCCTTTTAGTGGGAAGCGAAAAGCGGTAGGATCCGCCCACCTGACCCGGCCCGGTCCGCCAGATCGGGACTCGCCGTGACCCTACAGGAGCCTGACATGAGACGCACGCCCCCCCCCCCCTCACATGTCCGCATAAACATCAACGACTTTCTTTCATCGCGCTCGCGGGGCTGCTCGCGCTGAACGCGCCTGGCTGCGCCGATGTCGCCGATCATGACGCGGCGGTCGCCGAGGCGGACCTCAGCGACCTCGGCGGGGTCCGTGTGCTTGGGGCGGCGCTGACCGCGACGGACGACGGGGCGCTCGGGCGTGGGCTCGGCGCGACGGTGCCGACCGCGACGCAGGTGCTCGCGGCCTTCGACCAGTTGACAGGCGTCCTGAGCGCCGAGGCGAGCGCGGCCCACGCGACGGTCGTGTTCGGCATGAACGCCGCGAAGCTCTTCACGATCAACGGCGCGCCGGTCGAGTGTACGACCTGCCCGCTCGTCAACGGCCAGAAGGTCTACGCGACGACGAAGCCCAGCTCGACCGGGCTCGTCAAATCGGTGCGCCTGACGGTCAAGAGCGACGCGGCGCCAGCCGACGTCGTCCTCGACTACCGCGCGGGCAGCTTCCTGGCCGCGAACCCGCTCTCGAGCGCCAAGGGCGTCGAGGTCGTCGTCGAGGCGGGCGCAGCGTGGCGCTTCGGCGTCTACGGCAGCGCCAAGGCGGACGCCCTGACCGTCGGCGCGACGGGCTTCGCGATGAACCGCGACGCGAACGCGGATCTCAAGTGGACGGGCGCGGCCCCCACGCTCGTCGTGATGCACGGCGGCGCGGGCAACGACGTGCTGTCGGCCGCGGGCGACGTGGTCGGTGCCCTCCGCGGCGTCGGCGCGGCCTTCGCCGACGAGGTCGAGCTCGGCGGCGGCCTCGGCAACGACCGGCTGACGGGCGGCGACGGCGCCGACAAGCTCTTCGGCCACGCAGGCAAGGACACCTTCGTGATGGAGCCGACCGAGAGCATGGTCGGCGACCTGCTGCACGGCGGCGCGGACGCCGACATCGTCGACTGGAAGAAGTCGACAGCGCCTGTCGTCGTGACGCCTGGCGAGGCCTTCGTGCCCTTCAAGGACGGCAGCGGCGTCTTCATCGCGCAGCGCTGCGCCCTGCCCGCTGCCGCCTCGTCCGCCGACCCGAAGGCCCTCTGGGTCGAGGTCCCGCTCTTGGACTGGACGACCGCCCCGAACGCCGCCAACGCGGCGCTGCGCAAGGGTGACGGCCGCCTCGTCGACCCGACCTGCAAGCCGCTCGAGGCCCCCGCTGGCATCCCGTGCGCCACCGAGGGCGACGAGCTCGTCGAGGTCGAGCGCTTCAACGCCTCGCCGCTCGCCGACGTCCTCGTCGGCGACTGCGGCAGCAACCTGTTCTACGCGGGCCTCGGCAACGACACGCTGATGCCTGGCGGCGGCGTGGGCGGCAGCGGCGACGGGCTGCTCGGCGAAGCGGGCGACGACCTCATCATCATGGGGCCGTTCGCCAACGGGCCGACCTTCGCCTCGGGCGGCACCGGCACCGCCGACGTCATCTCCTACGCCCTCCGCCAAAAGGGCGTCTTCGTGACCTCGCAGCGCGGCAGGCCAGGCGCCGCGGGCACAAGCGGCGAGCTCGCGACGCCTGACGGGGCGGCCATCGAGGGCGACCTCGTCGTCGACTTCGAGACCCTCATCGGCACAGACGCCGCCGACCGCCTCACGGGCTCGAGCGCCTCGAACCGCATCGAGGGCCGCGGCGGCGACGACGTCCTGAGCGGGGACAAGGGCAACGACACGATTTTTGGCGGCCTCGGCAACGACCAGCTCAACGGTGGCGTCGGCAACGACACGCTCGTCGGCGGGCCAGGCGCGGACGTCGGCACCGGCGACGTCGGCAACGACCGCCTCATCGGCGACAACGGCCGCTACTGCCAGAACGCCGTCACGACGCTCTGCACCTCGGACGCGAGCTGCGCGGGCTCGACTGGCCCCTGCGTCTTCGACAGCTTCTGCCCGGACAAGGGCGACCAAGCCTGCGCCGACCAGCTCTTCGGAGGCCCGGGCGTCGACACCTTCGAGGCCGTCACCGACCCCGACGCGGACGTCTTCCACTGCGGCGACGAGCTGCGCGAGGAGGCCCGCGGCGTGGCGGCATCACTCCGCCGTCAGGACGTCGTCAGCTTCGAGGGCGCGACGGGCGAAGTCAACGCGACGGCCGACGGGGTCGCCGATGACGGCCTCGGCGGCATAGCCGGCGGCGACCTCATCGGGCCGAGCTGCGAGAGCCTGAAGACCACCCCGCCGCCCTCCGCGGCGGGCAAGACCTGGACCCTCGAAACCGCGACCACGCCAGCCCCGAGCTACCCTGATGGCGGCGACGTCGTGCTGCGCCTGACGAACGCGCCCACCCCCGCGATCCTGCGGACCGACGTCACCTTCATCGCGACGCTCGAGGGCAGCCCGACGGGCGCCTTCCACGCGCCGAAGGTCGTCTCGGGCGCCCTCGAGGTCGTCTTCGTGCCAAGCGCGAGCGGCGAGGTCACCATCACCGCCGCGGCGGGCCTGACCGCTGGCACCGCGCTCGACACCCTCGACCTGACCATCAGCGGCGCCGCGACGAGCAGCTGCTTCGACCTCCAGAAGAACGGGACCGAGGAGGGCGTCGACTGCGGCCCCGACTGCAGCTTCCCGTGCGCCGCCCCGACCTGCACCGACGGCGTGAGGAACGGCGCCGAGACCGACATCGACTGCGGAGGCCTCACCTGCGCCCCCTGCGCGGCGGGCGACTACTGCGCTGACGCCCTCGACTGCGGCGGCGCCCCGTGCGTCGGCAGCCGCTGCCAGAAGGCGTGCAACGGGTGTACCAACTGCACCGCCGGCATGTGCAACGCCTGCCCGACCGGTCGAGAGCTCATCGGCGGCCAGTGCCTGAGGCCCTGCCCCGACACCGACGGCGACTCGAACACCAAGACCTGGCCGAGCGTCGACGGCCGCTGCAGCTGCCCCGCGGGACAGACGATGAACACCGCTGGCACCGCGTGCGTCGCCTGCACAGCCGGCGTCCGCTGCAACGTCTGCGCGGCCAACCACCTCCCCAACGCCGGGGGCATCTGCACGGAGCTGTTGTCGGGTGTCTGCCCCGGTATCGACAACTTCGCGCCCGACGCGGTCGACGGCCGCTGCGTCTGCGCCGACGGCTTCGCCCTCGACGCCGCCACCAACGCCTGCGTCGCGGTCGCGAGCTGCCCGACTGGCACCACCGCTGCAAGCGGCGTCTGCGGCTGCCCCGCCAAGCAGCGCCTCAACCTCGTGGGCGCCTGCGTCGCCTGCCCCGCAGGCTGCGACGCCTGCGCCCTCGACGACGCCGGCGCCGTCGTCTGCACCGCCTGCTCCGCCCCCGCGGACCCCACCAAGGCCGCCGCGAGCGTCCTCTTCAACGGACGCTGCCTCGCCCGCTGCCCGTCTGGCTCGGTCCGAGACGGCAACAGCTGCGTCTGCGACGACACCCCGCCGCAGTTCGCAGACGGCACCTCCTGCAAGCGCTGCGCCGACGGCTGCGCCGTGTGCGCGAGCTACGAGACCTGCGAGCAGTGCGACGCCGGCTTCCAGAAGCTCAACGGCCTCTGCGTCCCAGGCTCGCCCGCGGGCACCACCACGACGCCCGACGGCCTCACCTGCGCAACTGGCTATGTCTTCGACCCCGTCACGGTCGCATGTGTCACCTGCGAGGCCGGCGAGCGGGTCGTCGACGGCACTTGCGCTCCCTGCAGCGGCGGCGAGTGCGACGACTGCAACCCGCCGAAGTTCCTGACCTATGTCAGCGGCACCCCCGCCTGCACCGACTGCTCCACCGGCTGCGCCGCCTGCGACGGCCCCCTCGCCTGCCGCGCCTGCGAGACCGGCCACACCCTCTGGCAGGGCCTCTGCGTCCCACCCTGCGGCGCTGGCCTCGTCTTCAGCACCACGCTCGGCCGCTGCGTGGCCGACCCGAACGCGGGCAGCGTCACCTGCGCCGAGCCCCAGTTCGCTGACCAAGGCGTCTGCGTCGACACATGCCCGAGCGGCAAGTTCGCCAACAGCAACACCCGCAGCTGCGTGAGCCTCTGCCCGTCCGGGACCTTCGGCGACAGCGTCACGCAGGCCTGCGTCGCCATGTGCCCCGACGGCTCCTTCGCTGACGGTGCGACGAGGACCTGTGCCGCGACCTGCTCTGGCAGCACGTTCGCTGACCCAACGACCCAGACCTGCGCCGCGACCTGCTCGGTCGCCACCTTCGCGGACGCGACGAGCAAGGCCTGCGTCACGACCTGCCCAGCGGGCGCCTTCCCCGACACCGCCACCCGCGCCTGCGGCCCCTGCACGGGCGGGCGGCGGACCATCAGCTTCAGCAACCCCGGCGGGTCGAGCCACGGCAACGTCTGCGTCGACTTCGCAATGAACCCCGAAGAGATCGGCAGCCTCTTCCACAGCCTCCCGCTCCCGAGCAAGGCGGGCCAATACTTCGCGGGCTGGTGGACCGAGGCCTCGTCCACGACGAACCACCACGGTGTACGCATCGCGCCGTCCGACAAGTTCGTGCCGCAGTGGACGAACCCGGCCCTGCCCGTCGCGGCCTCGAGCGTCACGCTCCACGCGCGCTGGACAGCCCACCCCGAGCGCATCGTCTTCGACGTCCGCGGCGGGACCCTCTCGGGGACGCCGGGCTGCGACCCAACTGGAATTGGCTTCATCGGCGGGAATGAGACCGACCCGGGCTGTTCCGGCATGACCGAGTGGTACTCATGCACCGGAACTCAGCTCTGCAACTGGAACTGGGGGAATCCTGGCTGTGAGTCCCGCGACCAGGGCGCGTGTAACGGCCCCTGTTACTGGGACGAGGGCAACCAGTCTTGCTACTTCAACGGGTCCGGATTCTGCGAGTTCCAGCCGCCCAACATGCGCTACCCGTGGGTTCTCTGCGGACATGTCTACGAAGAGTCCTCTGTCTACGACTGCTCCAGCGGTTACGACACTATAAGCTCAACGACGAACTTCCGCTCACCTCCGGCCCGCAGCGGCTATGTCTTCTCCGGCTGGGCGACAGGTTACGGGAGCGGCGCCCAGCCTAACGAAGGGTCGGACTGGCACAGCGGATACCGACCGACCGCGCCGGTCACGCTGTACGCGAAATGGCGCTGCCCTGCCGGCAAGGCCATGAACGCCGACAAGGTGTGCGCGATCACCTGCCCGGCGGGGCAGTGGTCCGAAGGTTTCACGTGCCAGCCCTGCCACGCGTCCTGTGGCACCTGCGTCGGCCCTAACCGAGGAGACTGCTCCTCATGTCCGGCCGGCCGCATCGAGCGACGCCACCGCGTGCAACAAAGCTGGGACTGCACGAACGGCAACAGCTTTTCGATGGCGACGGACAGCGTGTTTGAATGCTGGTCGTGCGCTCAGGTCGGGCAGCGGTGGTTCGACGAAAGCGGATACGGGGACGACAACTGCACCGAGTGCGCGGCCACGTGCGTCGTGAACGGCTACGAGCTCGACAACACGTGGAGCAGCTCTGGCTACGGTGCGCAGACGCCAGCCTGCGCGGGGCTGCCGGCCTCGGTGACGAGCGACGGCGTGTTCGACGCGGGCTACAGCGTCCCGGTGCGGTGCACCGGCTGCGCAGCTGGATATGCGCTGCAGGACGGCGTCTGTGTATCCGCCGCCTCCTGTGGTAACGGCAGCTGCGAGCCTGGCGAGGACTGCAACAACTGCGGAGACTGCACGTGCAGCGTCAGCGGTAGCTGTATGAACCACGAGAACTTGTACTACTACTGCGACGAGGGCTACTGCGGCAACAACACCTGCGAGTCCGGGCGCGGCGAGGACTGCAACAGCTGCTCGCAAGACTGCGGTTGCAGCGGCAGCGACAGCTGCAACGGGAACGGGAACGGGAGCGGTTACTCCTGCCAATCGAGCAGCTACTGTGGTAACGCCAGCTGCGAGTCTGGCGAGGACTGCAGCAACTGCTCCCAAGACTGTGGCTGTGGCAACGGATACAGCTGCAACTCGGACGGCACCCGGTACTACTGCGATAGCTGGTCCTATCCCTCCTGCGGGAACAACAGCTGCGAGTCTGGCGAGGATTGCAATAACTGCTCCCAGGACTGTGGGTGCGGCGACGGCACATGCTACTACGTCGGCCCCTACTACTCCTGCACGGCCGCGCCATCCTGCGGGGACGGAAGCTGCGACGGCAGTGAGGCCAGCTCGTCGTGCCCGAGCGACTGCTGCGGCGGCCTCCAGACGAACTACTCCTCGTCCGCCTGGTCGACTTCCTGCACGCAGACGACAGCCTGCGTCGAGGTCAACACGGGCGCCTTCTACAACACATGCCAGGGCCCCGACGCCAACCAGCCCAATCAGGCCAACTGCGCCCTCGGAAGTGGCAGCCCCTTCACCTGCTCCTACTGCGACCCGGGCTACTACCTCCACAACGGGGGCTGCTACGCGACCTGCCCAGACGGCTCGTACGCCGACTCCTCGAGCACCTGCGCACCCTGCCACAGCTCATGTGGGGCGTGCACGGGCGGCGGCGAGAGCCAGTGCACGACGTGCAGCAATGGTTTTTACAGGCGCCCCTCCGGAAGCGGCGAGTACTCATGCATCTCCGCGCACGCCTGCTCTGCGTACCACACCGGCTATATCCTCGGCGACGCGTGCGTCAGCGACTGCCCCATGGGCTACTCACCGAACCAGGAGTGTTTCGATGGCGAGGGCTGCTCCGTCTACGGGATGTTCTGTCGCGTGATGGTCGACTACTGCCACGTCCAGTGGCCGTGCAGCATCTTCATGCAGCCCGGCTCCAAAAGCGAAAACATCTACGTCTGGGTCTACCAGGATGGGGTCACGACAAGAACAGGCCCCGGGGGCGGGATCACCGTCGAGGTCGGTTACGGCAAAGACGACCCCAGATTTTACCCGAACTGGTTCCCAACCAACTACAACGCGGACACTGGCCCATCGTGGGACTCTTCCGCCAACGACGAGTACGCAGGCCAGCTAGATGACGTGCGGCAGGGCTTCTGGCACTACGCGGCGCGCGTCTCGGCCGACGACGGAAGAAGCTGGCGTTACTGTGACTTGGGCGGCGACAGCTGCGGTGGCGTCGGTTCAAGCAACGGCTGGGGCGACAATCTCGGGTCGCTCCGGGTCGACTATTGACGGTCCTTGGCAGCCGTGAGGCCTCGGATGGCCTCCCGCGCTACGCGCCTAGCGGGGAGCGCGGGTCTCCCTCCCGCGCTCCCCGCTAGGCGTGAAGCGCGGGACGGCCCTCCGCGC
>SXGQ01850571.1_pt1 | contig 14309 bp, 17 predicted proteins | sample 3178371 | NCBI WGS metagenome assembly SXGQ01 (sample SAMN11356859, study PRJNA531348) | freshwater metagenome | isolation source: freshwater sample F1-20 | place: China: Fuxian Lake, Yuxi | collected 2017-12-25
CGATCGTCTGCCCCTGGCCGATCAGTACATCCGCCTCCCGAAGCTTATGGATGATCTCCTCGGTCGTGTATCTCTGCTTCGCCATCGTCCACGTCTCCTGTCCCTTTTATGAACATTAAACATGGACCAAAAATACCGGGTCAGGTCAGTCTGAACAGGTAACCCAATCGTCCGAGTATGCCAATCGGTCGCGGTTACATGGCATTCATGATCGCCACGATTTTCGGCTCGATCTTCTTCATGTTCCTGATCGAGGAGTACCCCAAGTACTACAATCATGACAATCCGGTCGTCATCGCTGTCGAAGCATTTCCTTTAGTCGCGTTCTCGATCGATTTTCTTCTGCAACTGATGCCATTTAGGTTGAGTGATTGGAAGAACGGCATCTTCCTCATCTTCGATGGTCTGGCGATCCTTCCCTCTCTAGCGATTTTCGCCATGGCACTAGGCTGGGACGTACACCCGGAGGACGTTGTGGTCTTCACGTTGCTTCGTCTTTTCAGACTATTACGCGTTCTCAAACTTCTTAGAATGGGGAACCTTCTCGTCGACGTACTAGGCGTATCCGTCTTCACGATGGTCTTCGGCGCTATTGCGTTGCACCTTGGAATTCGGGTTTTCACCCAGATGCTACAGCCCCTTTTCGGAATTGATCTGCACGAATTCATCGAAGGGCCGGTGCTGTTGATGGCGGTCACCGCCGTCGGCTCAGTTTCGGAATTTCGATGGCCATCACATTCGGGATGGTCAACAAGAAGCGCGAAGAGATCGGCGAGTTACATCGTATTGCTATGGATGCCGTCGGCGGGTTCGAACGTGACTTCCGAGATGTGCTCCATGAGACTGTTGATTCAACCAAACGCGAGGAAATCTTCGGTAACTTCAAACGACGGATGGAGGGTTTTTTAAACGCCCAAGTTCCCTATCAAGATATGAAAGCCGATACCGCGAAATTTCTTGATCAGGTGAGGGCGGACGTGAAAGCACGTCCCAGCATGGATGTGCCCTTCCATGCCGTTCTCGTGCAGCGTCTGGCAACCTTTCTCACTCGAACACAGAGCAACTTCCCGCCCGCGTTCTATTCTTGGATGAAACTGCTGGCGAATCTATATTTCATCCTGGTAATGCTCGCAGCCCCCGGCATCATCGGATTATGCGTGCAGTTACTCGTGATCTTCGTGTTCTATGGGTTGCTGATGATCATTGAGGACATGGACTTTGCGATCGATACGAACGCGACACTCTATCAACGCCAAAATTTTGAAGGTTTGATCAAGCCCGATGGGCTGCGGGCGACCTCGTCATCGGCGAAGTTTACTTTTCCGAATCCCGCAGTCCGCCGCGATCCGGACTCTTTGCCCTGTGATGTCGGTAGTGCTCGAAAGCCTTCACCGAAAGGATGGCAAAGAAAACCAACACGGCGGCGATAGCGACCAGATGCTGGATGGCTATATCTCTAGCGAACTCGAACCACTCGGGCTGCAGTCGCCATGCCGCAAGTATCCCGAAGACCAACGCGATATGAATTCGGGCGATTACGCAAACACGACAATTCGAACTAAATAACGCCTTCATCGTGTCTGCTTGATCTGCCGTGGCGGCGCAGACTTCACCAGCCGCACGTATCGCTCCATCCCCGTAGTGTTACGCGCAAAAAGATGCCCGGTGAAGAAATTGACGGTCCAATATCGTCCGATCGAAAGAGGTGCTTTCGAGTAGGTCCAAAAAGGGGCGGCAGGCGTATCAGGAAACAACCGTTGATCGATTTTAGGTGGCGGGCAATCGGCGCAAAGAAGCGTCTGCAGCTCATCTACGCTAGGTAACCGCCACTCGCCGCCCAGTTCTTTGCTGGCGCTTGCGGCGGCTTGCTGCGCTTGATCCCAGGTCATCATCTTCGCTACCCCGATGCATCGAAATCCGTTCCATCGCTGACCGACGGTACAGCGGAGCCACTCGAGGCCGGTTTTCTGATCGGTGATAGTGAATTGCCGGAGCTGGGTCGGCGTAGGGTCAGCGCTCTTCGCCAACTCTCCGGCGAGACTGCAACAAAAAGCAGCGAGCAAAATGCCCCCCCATCGCCCCCGGGTCACCGCTTCTTTTTGTCCGCCTGGCGGAGATTTTTTCATGATTTCCACCACAAGACTTTTCTCGACAAGCCGACTTCAAACACTTAGTTGCGCGCGTAGCCAAAGTACGTGTCGCACCGAATCGATTCATCGTGGATCATAGCGCTGCCTAGGCTTAACGGGATAGACGAGGGGTTCTGACTAATGGATATCGCAACTCTAATCGGACTTTTAGGGGCTATCGGCATCATCGTCTGGGCCATCCTGCTCGGAGGATCTCTCAGCGCCTTCATAGATATCCCCTCGGTTGCGATCGTCATCGGCGGCACGGTGGCAGTTGTCATGTCCCGGCACACCCTCCCGGAGTTCATTGGCCACCTCACGGGAGCGGTGAAGGCGTTTCTCCCTGGGACGCCAAAACTGGAACCCCTTGTAGAACAGTTCCCGGAATACGCCCAGATCGCAAAAAAAGAAGGTCTTCTCGCCCTCGAGCCGAAGGCGGCAGAGTCCAGCGATAAATTCCTAAAAATGGGATTGATGATGCTCGTCGATGGTCTCGATGAGGGGACGATCGCCAGTCGTATCAGAACGGATATCGAAGCTCGGGAGCGCCGACACAGCGCCGTCATCGCCGCCTGGCAGGGATGGATCGACGTCGCGCCGGCGATGGGAATGATCGGTACCTTGGTCGGTCTCGTGCAGATGCTCGGCAACATGTCGGACCCGAAATCGATCGGTCCAGCGATGGCCGTTGCACTATTGACGACGCTGTATGGCGCATTCATCGCCAACGTCGTTGCCGGACCGATCACCAATAAACTGAAGATTTACCATAACGAAGAAGCGGTTTACTGCGAAGCCGTATTGACCGGCCTCCAAGGTATCGCGCGTGGCGAGAACCCGAGAAATATCAGCGACTCGATACTCGCTCTTCTTCCGCCCGCGACTCAAAAGAAACTCGCTAAAGCCTAGCGATACGAGTCATGAGCGTCATAGCGAGTGAGGTGACCCCGGCAGACGATGCCGAGGGTGAAAACGACACCGGTAGCAGCGCGGAGCGCGCGAAACCTGCTGCCGACGCACCGCCACCGAAGAAATGTCCAGAGTGTCCGGTCGGCGCACCCGGCTGGATGGTGACCTTTGCCGACATGGTAATGCTGCTGCTGTGCTTTTTCGTGCTGATCTTGTCCTTCGCCGAGATGAACGTACCGAAGTTCAAGCAAATCTCGGGAAGCATGAACAACGCTTTCGGCGTTCAGCGGGACGTTCCGGTGGTCGAGCAACCCAAAGGGACGACCATACTATCTCTTAGCTTCTCGCCGTCTCCGACTATGGCGCTCGTGGATAATTTGAAGCAGGAGACGAAAGATACGACCCAGCAAGAAATTGAGGTTCGCGAGAAGGATCAGGACTTACGTACCGAGGCAGTTTTCGAGGCTGCGGGACGTCGCCCGGTCGACTCTGAGCGCCCTGGTGCGCAGGGTGGTAGCGCACCGGATTCGATCGAGCAGGATGCTGCGAAACTCAAAGCGGCTCTCGCAGCCGAAATCGCCTCGGGCGTGGCAAACGTTAAAGCGACATCGACGCGAGTGACCGTCGAATTCAATGCCAAAGAGAACGCACCCCGTGCAGAGCGCCTCATCGCCGCTCAAGCGATCGCGACCGGTGTCAAGAAAGTGAGTGAAGTTTCCGATGAGCTTCAGAGTGAAGTGGCAGTCACCGGCGCTACGCAAGCCTTGATTTCGTCGATGGAATCGAAAGCCGCCGCAGGTCAATCCGAGGGAAGTTCCGGCAAGGGCGGAGGCCCTGCAGAAAAAGTTGAAGCCGCTGCAAAAGCCTTCGAAGCGGCGTTCTCCGGCGAGATCAAGGAAGGGCTCGTCAAGGTCGAAAGAAAAGACGGCGCCGTCACCGTAAAAATCGGTTCGGGCGGTGCGTTCGCCACGGGCGATGCTGCCTTGACCCCCCTCGCCTCCCAAATCATCGAGAAAATCGGTGATGTCGCCAATTCGACGAATTCGCGGGTCATCATCGGTGGCCATACGGACAACGTCTCGATCAGAACGGTCAAATATCGCGACAACTGGGATCTCTCGGCCGCACGCGCGGTGTCTGTGGTGAGAGAGCTGGTCACGGCACGTCGTTTCGATCCGGCTCGGATCGAGGCCCAGGGCTTTGCCGATACCAAACCGGTTGCAGCGAACGATACGCCTCAAAACCGAGCGCTCAATCGACGAATCGAAATCGAGGTTCGGCTTCCGGAGGGCTGATGATGCAGATCCTGACCTATTCGGACGGTAAACTCGGCGTCGCGATCATCCCTGACCGTTTACGGCGATTGCTCAATACCGAGCCCGAGAAACTCGAGGAAAATACGTCCTTGTTGGCGGATTATCATTCCGCGACCTCGATCTCAGTTCCGCCGCAACTGCCTCACGACCGGCTTTCTATTTTCTCGATGCCTGCGCACGGTTCACGACCTGAGTATCTCGTTCGCTTTCAGCGAGGCAGGCTGTCGTGGTCTGTCTTGGTACTCGGGATAGACAGCTTGATGGATTTCGACAAACGATACGTTCAGTCGTTTGTCCAAACTCTCCTTCCGGCGACTTCCAGAGATCTCTACCCGATCAAAGACACGTTGGACTCGCTGACGAAGCCGTCAGCTTGAGTGGTGTCGTGCTTTTTTCGGGGCCGCTCGCTCGAGAGGGGCGCGCGCTGATCACGGCGATCAAACTTTTTGATCGACGATTATTCCGGTCAGACGCTCGATGTTTCGAGAGACCTGCAAGGCGGCTTCGGGGGGAATCTGACGAATGGTATCGCCGGTTTCGCGATCCCTCACTTGCACGATCACGGCGTTGGTGGACTCGTCGACCGAAATGTTGATCGCTGCACCACGGTCGGCGAGCCGCTCGTTCGCCATCGCGACGGATTCACGAAAACTCTCGCGAAGGGTTTCGAGGGTCGGTGTAGGAGAATCGGTGTCGTCGCCGCGGGGCTCGCTCGAGGGCCGCTGAACCTTGGACGCATCGGCTGCCGCTTTCAGGCGCACTGCCGAAGCCGATGCCTCGACCGGCCCAGCTCGACCGATGTCAGATGATATTTCGGCCATGGCGCGCGCTACGTCCATGACGGGAAAATAGCCCCAAGTCTGCAGTCGTGTCTACTGCCCTGCGGCCATGTCTAAGCCAAGCGTGTGTGCCGGTCAGTCCTTTCCGCTCTTCGATTGGCGACGCCAAAAGAATCCGAGGACGAGCGCACTGATGATCGTCACGCCCGCCGCGAGGCCAAAATCCGAAAGCCCGTTGCTCTGCGCGATGTAAGCATAGGTCGCCGTGCTCAGGATGAGCACGAGCGACAGGAGAGCCTGAACCGACGAGCGTTTTCTCATATAAATATGTGGTGTGTGTCGAATGCAGAAAGTAGACGCCCCCCATCCGGCGTCAATCACTCAATACCACTTGAGCACCCTCGACTTTCGGGGCGGCGAGATACGTGATTCGAGCATCGACGGTCTGCCCCCCATCGAACGCGACGTCGAACCGGACGTCAGCGCGACATCGACGGGTGGCGACAAGATCATCCTTGAATAGGGTCTCGAATGCGTTCGCCTTGGCCGTCACGTGGGTCTCGGCCCACGCGGTGCATACCGCCACACACGCTGTCGTATGCCCGTCGGAGTCTTTCGGGCACTGCGGCGCGACTTGGGGAATTCTTCCATAGAGACGAGAGGCGCATTGACCAGCAAGGTCGGTGACGACATCGCGCTTGGCGAGCTCGAGCATCTTGTCGACCACCTCGGAATCCTCGCAAGCCACTTCGCGACTGCACCCGGTCAAAAACAACAGCGCGACTGCGCAGGCGCCGGCCAGTCCCAGCGTCCAAGTCGGTCTCGAAACATGCGATTTCGCAGTAGGCGAAGTAAAAATCATGCCGCCACTCCTGCCTCTACCCAATGGAGGCGATTTGGAACGATATGCCACGGAAAATAGTGCCTCAAAACACCCGCGGGCAACACAGCGTCCGTACCGTGATCCATCCATTCGCCGCCGAGCCCCAACCTCTGCAGCATCGGCGCATCCATTTTCTCGAGACTCGTGAATGCGTTGGCGCCGATCGTCGTACCGTCCGGAATCCCTGCGGAGTAACGATCGTGAAAAGACGCCCAGCGCCTTCCGGCAAGCCACTGCGGCAACTCGCCGAGACGCGCCTCGTAATCCTCACGCTCGAGCGCTAACTGCCCGAGTACGTTACAGAAAAGGATGGCCGCATCGCCCTCGGCAGACAACACCTTCGGCAGGCAATCGACGAAATCCCCCTGTATCCACTCCGTGAGCGTTCCAACCCGTCGAAGCCTTCGACCATGCCGTAGCGCAAAAAATAGCGGTGCCGAGGTATCGAGATCGATGAGGGTGAGTCGACTGAAACGACAGAGAAACGAGTCCGGTAAAAACCAACCGGCGCTCGGGCCCACGATGATCAGTTGCGACGTCTCCGGGTTCCAGGCTTGCAGAAATGCGCCGAGCGACTCCCGAAACGGATCATGCAAGCGACGATGCCGGAGAGCACGGAAGTGCCATTGCAAACCTCCGCTTCGGCGCAGCAGGCCTGGCAGGGCGCGGTGTTGATCGTGACCCGGTGACATTCTCAGGCAAGATATAAGGCGTTTGGATAAGGAAGCAACCCAAGATGAATTTCCTCTCGCGCATGCAGATCAAACCCTACTTGGCTCGAACCCTGATGATCGCCGCGCTGGCGATCACGTGTGGACCTTGGAATGCGGCGGCGGCTGCCGAGCGAGGGGCGCCGAAGTCGAATAACTCTTCGGGAGGTCCCTGCGTGATGGCGACCGACCAGGCCGTAGCCGATCTCTTCCGCGCCTGGAACCTGGCACTGGCCTCGAAAGACTCGGCCAAAGTCGCGGCCTTGTACTGGTCTAACGCCGTGCTGCTGCCGACCGTCTCGAACATCCCTCGGACCGATACGGCCTCGATCACCGAATACTTTGATCATTTCCTGCAGAAGTCTCCGCGCGGGACGATCGTTCGTCGTATGACCCAGCACTATTGTGGAGTCTCGGTCGATTCCGGGCTTTACGAATTCTCGGTGATGGATTCGGCGGGTAACGCCTCGACCGTCGCCGCGCGCTATACCTTCGTTTATTCCTATCGCGACGGCGGCTGGAAGATCCAGCACCATCACTCCTCAGCCATGCCGGAACCGGTCGCGAAAACACCGGAGACCGGCGCCGCAGCGCACACCGACGCGCACACCAACGCGCATACCGAGGCGCACGCGGGAACGCACGCTGCAGCGCGCGTCGAAGCGCCCGCGAAGGCGCCCGCCGAGGCGCCCTCAGAAGCAGGCGCCGCGGCGATGCTTCGTATCGAGCTCGAGTCCGCAAGTCGAACGCCATCTTCCAAGCTGACTGCAGAGCAGCGGCGCAAGGTGGGTCGCGAGACGGTGGGCCTCAAAGTTTGCGCCACCTCGCAGGAGAGCGATCGCTCCTTCGAGGTTTCGGATCCTGCGCCCTACCCCGAGGTTAATGAGGCGGCGGTCGCCTGGGCCAAAGAAGGTACGTGGTCTGTCACGGGCGCGCCGACCCCCGAGACACCCGCCTGTGCCCAGATCGTCGTCCGTTTTATAGGCACCGGCGATTGATCAATCGAGCAAATTGAACTCGCGCGGCAGACGATAGGTTTTTTTGAATTCGGCCACGATCGCCTTCGCACGTTGTTGCTGCTCCGGCGTCATCGTGCGCTCGACGACCAAAAGATTCTTGTCGACGGTCGTCACGAAGTCCTTCTCCCATCCTCCCGCCGACGCAAGCGACGTGGACATCCAGACGTAGGCCTTCAAGGAATTCGGCTGAACTCCCTTGCCGTAGGCGTACCGCAGACCGATCTCCGCACGTGCCCGAGGATTTCCGCGTTGCGCAGCCGTCAAATACCAGCGACTCGCCAGTCGCTCGTTTTGCTTGACGCAAAGACCGCGCGCGTAGAGTTCTGCCAGCCCAAAAGGCGAAGTCGAGTCGCCCGACTTCTCGCTCGCCAACCAGGCCTCGCGGGCCTCGCAATACTGCCCGGTGCGAAACAGATCGAACCCGCGAATGAACTGTGCATGGGCGGCCGCCGACCACGAGAGCACCGCGAGCATGACGACGAGCCCTACCGGGTAGCGAGAGTCACGAGTCATTGCGCAGGTTTCGCTCCGTCGCGATAGAGCACGGTGATACTGATTCGGCGATTGCGAGGGTCAGCGGGATTGTCTGCGTTGACCGGCTGCGAATCGGCGACACCCTCGATGCGCGAAAAACGCGAATCGTCCACTCCGATGGAATTTAAGAATTGGCGAGTGGAGTCGGCACGTCCTGCAGACAGGCTCCAGTTGTTCTTCGCCGCCGTTTTTTTGAATTGCAGACTGTCGGTGTGGCCACGTACCGCAATCTCGTTGGGAATGCTCTTGAGACTAGCGCCGACCTTCTCGATCAAGGCGACCGCCTCGCCCGACAACTGGTCGGTGCCTGAGCCGAACATCGAGAATCCGGCGTCGTCGAGTATCTCGATGCGCAAGCCTTCTTTCTCGCGTACGAACTTGACCACGGACATCAGATCGGAGGTTTTCTGATCCGCTCCGATCTGCTTCTCGAGTTCATCCTGAAGACTCTCGAAATTTTTCTCGTCCTGCTCTGCGGCGATCTTTCGTCGCTCTTCGTCGCTCAGCCCCTGCGGCAGGGCCTGATCCTCCGAAGTGACTTCCTGTTCTTCGGTTCCCGGCGCCGTCAGCTGCAACACTCCCGTCTGGGTCAAAGTCATGGGAAGCGCCTTCGGATCGATCAGCGACATACCGCCGAAGAATCCGGTAGAGCCTCCCGACATGTCGGCTCTCGGGGCGTTGGTCGGTTGGAAATATTCCGCGATGCTCTTGCGTTGATCGGCGTTGGTCGCACCGAGCAACCACATGAGAAGGAAGAAGGCCATCATCGCCGTCATCATGTCGGCGAGCGCGATCTTCCATGCGCCGCCGTGGCCACCAGCGTGACCCTCGTCGATGATTTTCTTGATGATGATCGGCGGCAGCTGCGGAGCAGCAGCCGGCGCTGCATCAGCTGGCGCGGCCTCGGTTACGGGAACGGCCGCCCCTCCGGCTTTCGCCGGATCATCGGTTGCCACGGCTGCGGCGACGTTACTTGCCTCGGAGGCCATCGAAGACTTCCGCAAACGTAGGCGCGGAATGATGATCGATCGCTGCGCGCGCGGATTCGATGATCAAAGGAACCGGATCACCACGGATGTGCCCGATGAGGGTGAACTTCGCGACGGCGTAGATCTGACCTTCCTCATCGACGATCTGCGCAAGACGCGCGGCCAGCGGCCCCACGATGCCGTACGCCATGAACACGCCAAGAAAGGTTCCGACGAGCGCACTACCGATAAGTCCACCGAGGATCGCCGGAGGCTGGTCGATCGCCGCCATCGTCTTCACCACGCCGAGCACGCACGCGACGATACCGAGTGCGGGCAGCGCGCCTTCGAGATTGGCGAGCGCCTGCGCGGGTTTCATCGCCGAATGATGATGGGTCTTGATTGCAACCGTGAGGTTGTCCGCCACCGTCTCCGGGTTCGGCGGCTGGTTGGACGTGACGAGCAGACGAATGGTGTCGCAAATCATGCCGATGAGCGCATGATCCTTCAGGAGTTTCGGAAACTCGCCAAAGATCGAACTCGCTTCCGGGTTTTCGATGTGCGGTTCGAGAGCGACAGCGCCCTCGGCCTTGAGAAGCTTGAAGAGTTTGGTGATCAGCGTGATCGTGTCTTGGAATTCCTGCTTGTGATATGCAGGCCCACTCAGACACTTGCCGATTCCCGCGCCGACACCTTTGAGGATGGTGATGCTGTTACCCATCACCATGGCGCCGATTCCCGCGCCGAGGATGATCCCCATCTCCGTCGGGGCGGCTTCGATGATCGGAGCCATCGGCCCGTGGTGCAGGATGTAGAAGCCGAAAACGCAGCCGAACAGAATTACCAATCCGATAATGACGAACACGTCTCTTCTCCTGACAGGGCATACAGCCCTGTGCGATGATTAACCCCGCAGCTCCCCGTTTTTTCTCGCTGACTCTCGGGGCCTGGGAGGCGCCTTGCCATGCCCTCGTCCAATTTGCTCGGTAGCGCTTTGGCTCGAACCGTTGATTAACGACCGTAACTGTTTTGCGATGGCGGTCAGCATCTGACTGACTCGCGACTCGCTGACCTCGAGCACCGCTCCGATTTCACGAAGCGTGAGCTCACGGTCGTAGTACAGCGCGACGACCGTTTTTTCGCGATCGGATAAAGATGCGATCCCTCGCTTGAGCGCTGCACGAATACTCTGTTCGTCGGCAACTTGATCCGGTGTGGGCTCTTCGCTCGCGAAATTGATCTCCTCGAGCGTGACCGAGCCTGCAAGCCCCTGATTACGCCCTCGTAACTCAAGGTACCGCCCGACGTCGAGACCGAGCTCGTCCGCTATTTGACGATGCGTAGCCGGGACGCCCTTTTCGTTCTCGATTCGGGTCGCCGCTGCTCTGGCTTCTACGGCCACCTTGACCGTGCTTCGCGGAGCCCAGGCCGCACGCCGTATTTCGTCGAGCATGGCACCGCGGATACGAAGCTTGGCAAAAGTCTCGAAGTCATTGCCGCGTTCTGGATCGAAGGCTTCAATCGCCTCCATTAGTCCGACGATCCCTGCTTGTACGAGATCCGAATGCTCGATTGCGGCGGGTAGACGTCCACGGAAGTGCGCCGCGACGCGCTTCACCAATTTGAAATGAGATGCGAAGTCCGCACCGGCATGCGGAGCAGTCGATGACGCCACCTCGGAGTATGCGTCGCCGGGCCGTTTCATGGGGTTCGAGCTCCGGATGTTCCATCGACGAGCGTCAGGCTCGATCGCAAATTATCCACGGTAGGCTTCAACCTCTCGAAACGAGAGGCGATCTCGAGAATGGAGGACGTCGCTGCACTTCGCGGCGCAGCACTCATGAGCGTCTCGCGTCGACGGGTGACCATCAAGGCCTCAGGCTCGTGCGGAACGATCCCGGCCAACACAAGATTCAACTCGAGAAATCTCATCGCGACCTGCTGAAGTCTCTCGAATACCTGATGGCCGCGCGGCGTCGTCGAGACATCGTTCACGATAATCTCGAAGCTCCGACTGCCAAAATCTTGATACATCACTTTGATCAGTCCATATGCATCGGCAAGCGAGGCCGGCTCGTCGCGCACGACCACGACGATGGTATCGGCAAGACGGGCCAACGTTGTGACGTGCTTGCCGATTCCCGCACCCGTATCGATCAGCATGAAATCTGCCGGCGGAGTAAAGGTCGTGAGCGTCTGGATGATCTGCGTCATCTCGAGCGTACCGATCTCTGCCATATCCCGCTTTCCTGAAGCACCGGGGATGACTTTGATTCCAGCGGGTCCGTCGAAAAGCGTCTGCGAAAGCGTGCAGCGTCCTTCCAATGCATCGGAGATATTGAACTGCGGTTGAATCCCGAGAAGAACGTGCACGTTGGCAAGTCCCATGTCTCCGTCGAATAACCAGACGGAATGTCCGCGACTCGCCAGAGCCGCAGCAAGATTAAGACTCAAGAACGTCTTGCCCACGCCGCCCTTTCCGCTGGAAACGACGATCAAACGGGTTTTACGTTCGGCGGCGCCTGTCATTCGACACCTACCAGCGATAGATCGAGCGTTAAGGCAAGAGCATAACGAACAGGTTCGCCAAACGTCTCTGCGGTCGGATCGACGAGCGAAGCCGTCGGATCAGCGGTTACAGATAATCCCGCAAGTCGAAGTCCACGCTCGGCCATGCAACCCAATAATCCGAGTGGTACTTCAGTCGGCGACCAGTGCGTAAGAATCACGCCCGTGACCGATTTGACACTGTCGAACCATCGCGTTGCGGTAATGCGGTTTAGATAGGCGGGCATACAGAGATAAAGGTCATAGTTCGAGAGCTCCGGGCGATCGATAGATAGGTCCTCACGATTGTAGCCCCCCGCATCGACGACCAAAGCACCTGGCGCAACTCCACCCCAACTCGACTCGATGCGCGCGGCATCAGCCATTGCAAAAAACTTTTCTCGTGCACCCGGACGCGCATCACGTGACGCGCTGACGATAGCAGGCAACCCTTTCTTGTTAGCAATAGCTCGAGCGGCCTGTATCGCAGCGGTGGTCTTGCCACCCGCAGCCGGACCGACGAAAACCGCTGCCCGCTCGGAGACTCCGATCCCAGGACCTCCGAAGTTCAGATCTTCGAGCAAACACGAGGCCATCACCGTCGAACTGAGACCAGCCTCGACGAGACGCCCAACATAGCCGGCAGAAAATCCTTGCTCGAGCAGCGCCATTTTTTCACGCAGCCCATGTACTCCTCCGTTGTTCGAGACGATCCGTCTCTCCAACTCGAGAAGTTCTTTGCGAATCAGAGACACCAGAGCCGCTCCGTTTTCGGGATCTACGGCGGGCGTGGCCGGCTGCGGCGCGGGATCTGTACCAACCGGGTCGCCCGATGTTTTGGGCCGGGCCAGGATTTCTTCCTGCATCGCTGCAGCAAACGTCCCGCGTGCTTCCGATTCGTCGAGCACTCGTTCATCGTTGGACGAGGCATCGGTGCATACGAGCAATTCGTGCGAATTTCCTACTCGGCTTGAGGAGATCAGTAGAACGTCGGGACCGTACAAGCGCCGTGACCGCTCACTCGCTTCGTTGAAGGTACCTGCTACCACTCGTTCGATACGCATGACTCGTCCCCGTTACGCTGCTGCAGTCTGCCGCGCTTGCACTGTGATACTGGTATTGACCCGGAGGTTGGTGTCCTCCGGAAGCTCTGAATAAGAGAGAACCGAAAGCCCAGGTATTCGCGGACGCAAGATCCTGGACAACCAAGGCCTCAACGCCGGCGAGGTCACGAGCAGCGCAGGACGATCGCTGTTAAGTTCGTCTTGTGACGCCTTGCTGACGGACCGCAGCAATCCCTCAGCAAGCTCAGGCTCGACGGGGACGTTGCCACCTTGTCCGCGGCGTACCGTCGCGTGTAGTACCTGCTCGAGCTCCGGCGCGAGTGTCATCACTGACAGCTCGTCACCATACTGAACGTACTGCTGCACGATCATTCGACCGAGTGCAATACGCGCGACCCCAGTTAGCTCGTCGATATCCTGCACCTTCTCCGCGATCGGAGCGAGCGCAAGCAAAACGCCGCGAAGGTCGCGAATCGACACGCCTTCAGCGAGCAGATTCTGTAGTACTTGCGTCAGCACACCAATCGACAATTTCTTTGGAATCAATTCTTCGACGAGCTTGGGTGCTGCCGCGGCAAGCTTATCGACGAGCTGTTGCGTCTCATCGTGTCCGAGCAGCAAGTTACAGTTGTCCTGCAGGATCTTATTAAGGTGAGTCGCAATAGTGGTGCTCGCATCGACCACCGTATAGCCCAGCGATCGGGCGTAATCTCGCTGGGCTGGATCGATCCACACCGCCTCTAGACCGAATGTCGGATCTTTGGTGCGTACTCCCTGCAACTCGCCATGAACAACGCCGGAATGGATCGCAAGTTCTCGAGTCGGCTTTACCTCACCCCGACCGATCACCACGCCGTTCACCATGATCTGGTAGGCCTCAGGACGCAGATCGAGATTGTCGCGAATGTGTACCTGCGGAATCAAAAACCCGAGTTCATAAGTGAGTTTTTTGCGAATGCCGCGGATGCGTGTGACCAACGAACCGCCTTGCTGCGTGTCGATCAACGCAACGAGTGCATAACCCACCTCGAGTCCGATGGCATCGGCTTGCTGCACGTCGGACCACGACAACTCTTTCGGAGCAGTGGGCGCTTCATCTGATTTTTTCTCAGCGAGGCGATTCTCTTCGCGCTTGCGCGCGAGTAGCCATGCGGCGCCGGCAGTGATTGCAGCGAGCGACAGAAAAGCGATGTGGGGCATGCCGGGAATCACCCCGAGCAATGCGAGGATGCAGGCGGTCAACCACCACGCCTCAGTATTGTTGAACTGGTTTGAGGTCTGCTCGTGCAGCGACTCTTCGCCCGACACTCGAGTCACGATGATTGCCGTAGCGATCGACAGCAGCAGCGCGGGAACTTGCGCTACGAGACCGTCGCCCACGGCTAAAGTCGTGTAGCGCTCCGCAGCCATGCCGATCGACATATCGTGCTGCATGGTGCCGACGAGAATGC
>SXGQ01336683.1_pt1 | contig 14308 bp, 15 predicted proteins | sample 3178371 | NCBI WGS metagenome assembly SXGQ01 (sample SAMN11356859, study PRJNA531348) | freshwater metagenome | isolation source: freshwater sample F1-20 | place: China: Fuxian Lake, Yuxi | collected 2017-12-25
CGCGCAGACGAGCGCTGGAGCACGGAGACCGTCGGGCCGGCTCTCCCATCGCAGCGGCGGCATCAGAGTCACGATAGAAGGTGTCATGGTGCCCGCTGTGAATCCGTCCGCCGATGCCGCGCCCACCGTGTCCGAGCTGCGTCCCGGGCAGGAGCTCTCCGGGGTCTTCGCGTGTTCGCGCAAGGACCGGCTCACCACGAAGACGGGCTCGCCGTACCTGGCGATCGAACTGCGCGACCGGACCGGCGCCATCCCCGCGCGGGCGTTCCGCGACGCCGACGTCCTAAGCGGGCGGTTCGAGCGCGGCGATCTCGTGCAGGTCGCCGGGCGGGTGGAGCGGTTCCGCGACGAGCTGCAGGTCGACCTGCGCACCATCGCGCGGGTCGAGCCGGGCACGGTCGATCCGGCGGCGTTCCTGCCGACGGCCTACCGCGACGTCGAGGAGCTCGACGGGTTCCTCGAGCACCTCGCCTCCGAGGTGTTCCACCCCGGGGACAAGGCGCTGCTGGAGGTGCTGCTGAGCGACGCGTCGCTGCGTGCCGAGTGGCGGCGCGCACCGTGCACCCGGGCGGGCCACCACGCGTACCTCGGCGGGCTGCTGGAGCACACGGTGGCGGTCGGGACGCTGGCGCTCGAGGTCCGCCAGCTGCACGTGCGGCTGGACAGCGACCTGCTCATCACCGCGGCGCTGGTCCACGACCTCGGCAAGACGCGCGAGTTCACGTACGGAGCCGAGATCGGGCTGACCGAGGAGGGTCGCCTACTGGGCCACATCGAGCTGGGGCTGCGGCTGCTGCGGGAGTACGCGGCGCGGGTGCCGGCGCTGGATGCGGAGCGCGAGACGGCGATCGCGCACTGCGTGCTGACCCACCACGGCCCGGACCCGGCTCCGGGGCGGCGGTTCGCGTCAGCCGAAGCGCTCGCACTCGCACGCATCAACTCGCTCGACGCAACGGTGAAGGGCGCACTGGAGCACGGCCTCTACCCCACCTGACCCGCCGAACGGCAGATCGACGTTGCTATGGCGACGTGGATCTGCCGGTCACCGCGGGCACGGGCGGCCCAGGGGGCGGGGCTACGACGCGTCCTTGCGCAGCCAGTCCGCCAGCTTCTCCCCGGTCGTCTGCGCCGTCCCCGCCGCATCGACCATGAAGCCCCGGAACCGCTCCGCGTAGTGCTCGGTCGCCGCCGCGGCCTCCTCGCGGGCCGGCGGCTCCTCGCCGCGCTTGATGTAGTCGCCGCCCACGATCCGGTCGTACTCGCCGCTCTGGACCCATGTGTAGACCTCGTGCGCGCGCTTGACCGGCGGGCCGTGCGTCCGGCCGAGCTCGGTCATCAGGCGGCGGATGCGGTCGAAGCCGTCGCCGCCCTCGCGGTAGTCCTTGGCCTGCATCAGGAACGCGTCGAGGTTCAGCTTCGACGACGGCAGGCCGGCGCTGATCGCCATGAGCGTGCGGCTGGTCAGCAGCGGGTCGCGCGTGACGATGGTCGCGCAGCGGTCGCACGACAGCTCGGCCGCGCGGTACCACTCGAGCAGCGCGTAGGTGATTCCGCGCAGCGGGAGCCCGGCGAGGAACGGCAGCGACATCGTGCCGATGTCCAGCAGAATCGCCAGCGTCGTCTGGTACATGACGTGGTCGGAGAGGATGTGGCCGGCCTCGTGGGCGAGGACCATCTCCAGCTCGTCGTCGTCAAGCACCTGCATCGCCGAACTGCTGACCACGACGAACGGGTTCTTCGCACCAACCGCCATGGCGTTCGGCAGCGGCGAGTGGCCGACGTACAGCGCGGGCCGCTCCGGAAGGTCGAGGACCGTCGTGACCCGCACCCACCGCCGGTGCAACTCGGGCAGCTGGTCGGGGCCCACCCGCAGCGAGGCTGCGAGCTGGTTCTGGCGGAAGGCGCGCTCGTAGCCGAACTCGATGAGCCGGCGTACGACCGTGTCGAGCATCGGGATCGACGAGAGGGCCGCAGTCGCCGCGCGGTCCGCCGGATGCTCAAAGGCCTTCGAGGAGATACCTGGCAGGCGGTACCCGTCCGCGGGGAGTTCTTCCATGCCGCGAAGCGTACGAGACCGGTGAGCCCGGCCTCAGCGCCTGGCGGAGTCAGGCCAGCGTGAAGTACGCGACCTGGATGATCCCCGCGACCACCGCGACGGCGACCACCCGCGTGCCGGTCTCCCGCTCGCCGGCTTGCATCTGGATCACGCCGTAGATCAACCCGGCGACCGGCAGGAGGACGGCCAGGACGTACGGGAACCACACTGCGAGCGCCTTCATCGCGCCGGAGTATCCCCGGTCGCGGGCTCGGGCGCGGCCATCGCGTCGCGCACCAGTTGCCACGCCACGTAGACGACCAGCGCCGCGAACCCAAGCTCCAGCACGCGTTCGGGCACCGCGTTGGCGATCACCACCCCGCCCACGGCGCCCGCGGACGCCAGGACCCCCAGCGCGACCGCGTCGCGGTCGCGGACGTTGCCGTACCCGCGCTGGCGCCACGTGCCCACCAGCGCCACAGGGACGATCGCCAGCAGCGACGTCGCCTCCGCGTCGAGCTGGCCCAGCCCTGCGAACAGCGTCAGGGCCGGGACGAACAGCGCGCCGCCGCCGATGCCCAGCAGGCCCGCGAAGACGCCCGCCAGCACGCCGATGAGCGCGGCCTCGATCACCCGATCACCAGCCGGACCGCCACGCCCAGGAGCACCGCCGCGAACCCGAGCGCGATCGCCCGTTGCGGGACCCGCTGCTGCAGCCACGTGCCCGCGAGGACGCCGCCGATCGCAGGGAGGCCGACCAGCAGGCCCTTCTCGACATCGACGTTGCCGTAGCCCGCGTGGGTCACCACGGCCACCGCGGCGATGAGGATGATCGCCGCGAGGGACGTGCCCGTCGCCTCGCGTGCGCCGTACCCGAGCCAGAGCATGAGCAGCGGGACCATCACGATGCCGCCGCCGACGCCGAAGAGCCCGCTGAACAGGCCCGCGAGGGTGCCGATCGCCGCGAGGCGGAGGGTCCGGCCCGCCGGGGCGGAGAGGTCCACACCCATGCCCGGCATACTAGGTGCGATGTCTCCCGCCGCCACGCTCGCCGAGGCGCTCGAACCGGTCCGGGCGGACCCGACACGCTCGGCGATCCTCCTGGACATCGACGGCACCCTCGCCCCGATCGTCCGCCACGCCGACGACGCGCACGTCCCCGAGTCCACCCGGACCGCGCTCATCGCCGTCGCCCGCGCGTACGCGGTGGTCGCGTGTGTCAGCGGCCGGCAGGCGAGCACCGCGCGGCGGATCGTGTCGCTGGGGTCGATCGCGTACGTCGGCGCACACGGCGCCGAGCTGCTGCTGCCCGGAGGCGGCGGCGTCGAGCTCGACCGCGAGGTCGCCGCATGGCAGGACCGGGTGCAGCGGTTCGCCACCCAGCACTACGACGACGAGCTGCGCCGGCTGCGCGTCCGCGCCGAGGACAAGCAGGCGATCGCGGCGCTGCACTGGCGCGGGGCGCCCGACGAAGAGGCCGCCGAAGCCGCGGTCCGCAAGGTCGCCGCCGCCGCCGAGGACGCCGGCCTCGCCGTCCACTGGGGCCGCAAGGTGCTCGAGATCCGCCCGCCGGTGGAGATCAGCAAGGGCCGCGGGATCAAGCGGCTGCTGCGCGAGCACGATCTCGACACCGCGCTCTACGTCGGCGACGACCGCACCGACCTGGACGCGTTCGCCGGGCTGCGCGAACTGGTGGAGCACGGGCGGCTGCGCACCGCGGTCTGCGTCGGCGTCGCCTCCGACGAGACGCCGCCCGAGCTGCGCGATCAGGCCGATGTCCTCGTCGACGGGCCGCCCGGCGTGCGCGGGCTGCTCGAGGCGCTCACGCCGTGAGGTTCGCCGAGTTCCTCAAGGCAACGGTGATGCTGTGCGCCGGCGCGGCCAGCGCGCTCGCCCTCGTCGCGGTGCTCGCCGCGGGCAACCAGCAGCTCGGCACCGAGTTCGTCATCTTCGTCGCCGTCTGGTGGACGGGCGCGTCGATCATCGGCATCTGGCTGGGGCGGCGCGCCGAGGCGACGCCGCCGATCGCCCGCCTGCTGGGCACCGCCCGGTCGTCGCATTCGCTGCCCGAGATCAACCCCGGCCGCATGCTGCTCAACCGCCTATGGCCCTTGGTCGCCACCACGATCCTCGGCATCGGCCTCGCGTTCCTCGCGCCGCAGATCCCGGCCATCGCCGCGGGGTTCTCCATCATCTGGGCGCTCGCCTGGCGCCGTCAGCACGCAGCGGTGACCGCGATCGAGCAGCGCGACGGCGTCGAGTTCTACGTCGAGCGCACCCAGCCGGGCAAGCCGATGCGGCTGCTGCGCGTCCCCGGCATGAAGCGCGACCTGTCCACCGTGAACGGCACCGGCGCCTCGGTCTGAATCCCGTTCGGTGTGCGTCCAGAGCGGTCAAGTTGCTCTGACGCGCCGCCGATACGCCGGATATGGGAGAAGTGCTGCGCACGGATGCGCGGGTCGTCGTCGCACGCCAGCCGATGTTCGATCTCAACCGGCGGGTGTTCGCCTACGAACTGCTGTGCCGCGAGCCCGACGGCTCCGCCAAGCCGGTCGACGACGGGGTGCGCGCGACCGCGCGAGTCCTGACGGCCGCCCTCGGGGACATCGGCCTGCCCGCAATCGTGGGCGAGCGCCGGGCCTTCGTCAACGTGGACCGGGCGTTCCTGCTCGAGCGCGAGGCCCTGCCGTTCTCCCCCGACCAGGTCGGTCTCGAGCTGCTCGAGGACCAGGAGATCGACGACGCGCTGCTCGATCGCCTGACCGAGCTCGTCCGGGAGGACGGCTTCATCCTGGCGCTCGACGACTACGTGTTCGACGCAGCACACGCGCCCCTGCTGGAGCTCGCCTCGATCGTGAAGGTCGACGTCCTCGCGCTCGGTCTCGACGAGGCGATCCGGCAGCTCGAGCGGCTGCGGCCCCACGGCGTCACCGTCCTCGCCGAGAAGCTCGAGGACGAGCAGCAGTTCCACCGCTGCCGCGACGCGGGCTTCGAGCTGTTCCAGGGGTACTTCTTCTGCCGTCCCGAGCTGGTCGAGCGCAGGCAGATCCCGGCCGGTGGCACCGCTGCGCTGACCGCCGCCGGCGTCCTGTCGCGCAGCGACGTCACGTTCGAGGAGATCGAACGCGTCGTGACCAACGATCCGGGTCTGTCCTTCCGCCTCCTGCGCCTCCTGAACTCCGCGGCGATGACCCGCGGGCGGCCGGTCTCGACCGTCCACCAGGCGCTCATGATGCTCGGCGCGCGCCGGGTGCGGGAGTGGGCGACCATCACCGCGCTGGCCGCCCTGCCCCAGCCCTGGGACGAACTGCTGCCGACCGCGCTGACCCGCGCGCAGGCGCTGCGGCTGCTCGCGGAGGGCCGCGGGGACGACGGCGACGCGGCGTTCGCCATCGGCCTCCTGTCGGTCGCCGACGCGATGCTCGGCGTGCCGCTCCCGGTCGCGCTCGCCGACCTGCCGCTGGCCGACGCCACGCGCCTGGCGCTCCTGGAGGACTTCGGCCCGGACGGCGTCGCCCTGGCCGCCATCCGGCGTCACGAGGCGTACGGGCCGGGCGCCCCGGGTCTCGAGCCGGAGGTCCTCGCCCGCGCCTATCTCGACGCGCTCATCTGGGCGCAGGACATGTCGCAGACGCTGCCCGTCAGCTGACGAGCGACCAGGCCCCGACCAGCAGCGGCGCGAACAGCAGCGCCGGGAGGAAGTTCCCCACCCGGACGTCCTTGATGTCCAGCAGCTTGAGCGAGATCCCGATGACGAGGATGCCGCCCGCGCTCGTCATGGCCGCGAGCGCCTCGCCGACGAGGATCCCGTCGAGCAACCCGGCGAACAGCGTGAGGGCGCCCTGGTAGATCAGCACCGACAGCGCGCTCAGCGCGACGCCCCACCCGAGCGCCGCGGCCAGCGCCAGGGCGGCGAACCCGTCCAGGACGGACTTCGTGGCGAGCGCCGTCGTGTCCCCGCGCAGCGCGTCGTCGAACGATCCGATGACCGCGAGCGGGCCGATGCAGAACAGCAGCGAGGCGGTGACGAAGCCCTCGGCGATCTTCGACGGCTCGCCCTCCTTGGCCAGCCGGTGCTGGAGCGCGAACCCGAGGTCCTCCAGCCGGTCCTCGATGCGCAGTGCCTCCCCGGCCAGCCCGCCGAGCAGCACGCCGCCGAGGACGAACAGCGCGCTCGTGTCCCGCCACGACAGCGCCAGGTCGACACCGAGGACGAGCGTGATGAGGCCGAGCCCGGCCAGCACCCGCTGCTGGAGGCGATCGGGCAGGCGATGCTTGAGCGCGACACCGCCCGCCGTCCCGGCGAGGACCGCGGCGACGTTGATGAGTGTCCCCGCGCCCGTCACGGCGCTGCACGCTACCGCCCACCTGCGAGCATGCGACCCGCATGGACGTGCTGCTCGTCTCCCTCGGATCGACCGCCGGCCTGCGCGCGGCCGACGACGAGTTCGCGGGCGCGCTGCGCCGCGCCGGAGCCGACGTCGCGATCGCCCGGGCGGAACCGCCCAGCGACGGGCTGCGCACGCTGGCGCTGGTCGACCTCGCCTGGGCCTATGCGGCGCGGCGCGCGTTGCTCGCCGCCCGGGCCGACCACCGGGCGGTCATCTACTCGACGACGACCGCCGCGCTGCTCGCCACCGCCCCGCCCGCCGCGATCCGCTTCGACGCGCTCAGCGCGGTCAACCGGCCGGGTCGCCACGGCATCTGGCAGCGCCCGGTCGAGCGGCGGCAGCTCGCAGCCGCGCCGCTGCTGCTGCCGTGGGCCGAGGGGTCGCTGGAGGGCGCGCCGGACGGCGCAGCCGACCGCGCGGTGGTCGTCCCCGTTCCGGTGGCCGCGTCCGGCGTGCTGGACGGCCCACGCGACATCGCCGCGATCACCTACGGCGCGAACCCCGAGAAGAAGGGACTCGATCGGGTCCTGCGCGCGTTCGCGGCGGTGCGGCGCGACGATGAGGAACTGCTCGTCGCCGGCGCCGATCCCGACGTGCTGCCGACCCTGCCGGACGGCGTGCGGTCCGTCGGCCGGGTGCCGCGTGACGAGTACCGCGCGCTGCTGCGCCGCACCCGCGTGTTCGTGACCGCGCCTCGCCGCGAGGACTACGGGATCGCCCAGCTCGAAGCGCTCGCCGACGGCTGTCGCCTGGTGACGACCCCGGCACCCGGGCCGTACGCGGCGCTGCCGATCGCGCGGGAGCTGAACCCGCGGTACGTGGCGGAGACCGACGCCGAGCTCGCCGTGTCCATCCGCGCGGCCCTCGACGACGACGGTGCGCGCTACGCCATGGCGGCACGCGACGCGATCGCGCCGTTCGTGCCCGCTGCGGTCGACGCGCTCGTGGCCGAGCAGGTCCTGCCGCGGCTCGCGCGCCGGTAGGCGCTCAAGACCGGCGCCCGCCGGGCGATTCGCACGGGTGGTGCGCGCGTCCGGCTCCAAGCAGCTCGTCCTGGCCACGATGGTCCTCGCCTCCGTGCTCGCCTCGGTGTTCTGGAGCGCGCTCGCGCTCGCGCTGCCCGACATCCGCGACGACCTCGGCGGGTCGACCGACGAACTGCGCTGGGCGTGGACCGCCGCAGGGCTCGCGTACGCGGCGACGCTCGTGCTCGCCGGGCGGATCGGCGACACCCGCGGGGCACGGGGAACGCTCGTCGCCGGGTTCGCGCTCCTCGCGGGAGGCGCCGCGGGCGCGGCAGCGGCGCCGTCACCGCCCGTGCTGATCGCCGCGCTGTGCGTCATGGGCCTCGCGGGTGCGGTCATCACCCCGATGTCCCTGGCCGTCGTCACCGAGACGGCGACGCCCGAGCGCCGCGCGCGGAACATCGCGCTGTGGGCGGGCGCCGGATCGCTGGCCTACGGGCTCGGCCCGGCGATCGGCGGGGCCGTCACCCACCTGGCGGGCTGGCGCTGGATCTTCATCGCGTACGTGCCGCTCGCACTCCTGGGACTGGTCCTCACCCGCGCGGGGGTTCCCGCCAGCCGGCCGGAGAGCACGGCGCGCGTCGACTACGCAGGCGCGGCGCTGCTGGCGGGCGGCCTGGTCGCGCTGACGCTCACGCTGGGGCAGGGCGCGGCATGGGGCTGGCTGGGCGCGCCGACCGTCGCGCTCGCGGTGCTCGCCGTCGTCCTGCTGGGCGCATGCGTCCGGCGGGAGTCCCGGGTCCCCGATCCCCTGCTCGACCTGCGTCTCTTCGCGCTGCGCGTGTTCAGCGTCGCCAACGCCGTGCTGTTCTTCGTCAACTTTGTCCTGGGCACGCTGCTGTTCTTCGTGCCGCTCTACCTGCAGGAGGTCCGCGTCGAGACCCCGCTGACCGCCGGCCTGCTGCTCGTCCCGTTCAGCGGCGGCATCCTCGTCGCGATGGCGCTCGGTGCGCGCCTGACCGAGCGCGGCCGGACGCGCGAGGCCGTCGCCGGCGGGCTGGTCCTCGCGGGCGCCGCGACCATGGGGCTCGTCGCGCTGTCCGACACGGCCGCGGTCCCCGTCGTCACCTCGATCCTCACCGTCCTCGGGGGCGGGCTCGGGCTGGTGACCAGCCCGCTTCAGGCGATCGCGATGGACGCGGTCCCCGCCCGCGCGGCGGGCGCGGCGTCGGGCATCCTCGCCACGTCGCGGGGTCTCGGAACCGCACTGGGCGTCGCCGCGACGGGCGCCGTCTTCTCCTCGCTGAACGTGACCCGCACCCTCGACGCCGCCGAGCGTGACGGCGTGCGACTCACCGAGGAAGCCGCAACCAGACTTGACACCGCGCTGGCCGACGGCGAGGCCGAGAGCGCACAGCTGCTCGCCATCGCCCGGGACGCGTGGGTGGACGCGTTCACCGGCGCGCTGTGGCTGTCGGTGGCCGCGATCGGGGCCGGGCTGGTGCTCGTCCTCGCCCGGATGCCGCGCTCAGAACAGCGCGCGGCCGACGACCGAGGCGACGACCACGCCCAGGAACAGCACCAGCTCGGCGGCGACCACGCCGCGGGCCACGCGTAGGCCGGTCGGGGCGTTCTGCCACCGGCGCGGCGGCCCGACCGCCAGCTCGGCGTGGATGTGCGTGCGGGGCACGCCCGCGTCGCGGTGCAGCTGCTGCGAGAGGTCGTGGATGAGCCCTTCCGGACCCGAGATTAGGACGTGGCGGCCGGCCAGGTCATCAACCTCCTCGGCGAGCGCCGTCGCGGTCATGCGCCCGCGCTCGGCCTCGTGCCACACCACGACGCGCAGGCCGGGGTGGCGTTCCTCCCATGCCCGGAGGCGCTTGACGTAGAACGGGTCGGAGTCCCCGCGTGCGGCGATGAGGAAGACCACGTCGCGGTCTGGGTCAGCGTCGAGCACGAGCTGCTCGGCGAGTCCCAGGAAGGGGGTCACGCCGATGCCTCCGCCGATCCACAGCTGACGCGGCGCGCGCACGTGGCCGAGCTGGCCGTAGGCACCGCGCAGGAGCGCCCGCGCGTCGTCCTCGGTCGTCATCGCCTGGGCCTTCTCGGTGTAGCGGCCGGCGCCCTGGACGATGACGCGCATGGTGTCGCTCCCCGGCGCCGAGGCGATGCTGAATGGATGGGCGACCACGTCACGGTGCAGCTGCACGCGCTCGTCGAGCAGGTCGACGTAGGTGAACTGCCCGGCGCGGAACCGCAGCGGCGCGCCGACCGGCTCGAGCGTGAGCTCGACGGCGCCCGCCTCGGGATGCTGCTCGGCGTTCGTGATGCGGTACTCGAGCTTGGGGTGCGTCGCGCGGCGGACGAAGGCGACCCAGACGACTGCGGCGATCGCGAGCCCGAACAGGAGGAACAGGTAGCCGCGCAGGGCGGGGATCTTGATCGTGTCGAACTCGCGGCTGGTGATCGTGAGGCTGACCGCGGTGAGGACGACGGCGGCGCCGAGGAGCATGTGGGTCCACCGCCACGTGTCGAAGCGCAGGCGCAGGAACAGCGTCGGGACCATGGCTGTCACGATGCAGATCCACGAGATCCAGTCCAGCGCGACGAGATGGAACGGCACCATGACGTGCGCCGCCTCGCGGGTCTCCGGGAGCGTGCCGAAGACGTAGAAGAGCGGATGCGCGGTGACGAGCCCGAGCATCAGCAGGCCCGTGATGCCGTGGGCGATGTACACCTGCGTCATGTCCCCGAAGAGCCATTCGAGGGGCCGCAACCGCACCGCGAGGATCGCCGACAGCGGCAGGAGCGTGGCGGCCATGATCCCGATGACCTCGCCCGCGATGAACCACGCGCCGCGGGTCCCGAGCTTCTCCGCGGCCACCGCGTAAATGACGAGCGGGATGGCGACGAGCACGACGATCACCGTCCACCCGACGAGCGCGCGGCGGCCCTCCAGCTCTTCGGAGACCACCTGCTTGACGTGCGGAGCGGGGGCGACGGCCATCGTCTCCCTGCTCGGCACACGGTGCCTCGGGCTTGAGCGGAGATCCTCGTCGAGAAACGGGCGCCTGGCGCCCTCTTCCTGACGCCGGTCCGCTGCATGACGGGAATCGTGGGGTCTACGACCTTGCGGCCACCGACCGCGCGCGGGAGCATCCGGCCCATGGCCGCCCGCCGCGTCATCGTCCTCACCCCCGACCAGGTCCAGCCGCTCGACGCGATCGGGCCCACGGAGGTCTTCCACACCGCCTCCCTCGTCCGGGGGCGCACGCCCGCGTACAGGGTGGAGGTCGTCGCGCCCGGCGGCGGGGTCGTCACGACCCGCAGCGGGCTGCGCCTCCTGGCCGACCCGCTGCCCGCCCCGGGGGCCGGCACGCCCGTCGACACCCTGCTCGTCGCCGGCGGCGAAGGGACCCGCGCGGCCGCGCGCGACGACGACCTCCTCGCGTGGGTCCGCACGACCGCCGCGCACGCCCGCCGCACCACCAGCGTCTGCACCGGGTCGTTCGTCCTCGCCGCCGCCGGCCTGCGCGACGGCCGCCGCGCCACCACGCACGGGATGTGGTGCGACCTGCTGCAGAAGAGCGTCCCGGACGTGACGGTGGAGTCCGACCCGATCTACGTCCGCGACGGCGACGTGTGGACGAGCGCCGGTGTCACGGCGGGGATGGACCTGGCGCTCGCGCTGGTCGAGGACGACCTCGGCCCGGAGGTCGCGCTCGAGGTCGCGCGGCGGCTGGTGGTGTTCGTCAAGCGCCCGGGCGGACAGGCGCAGTTCAGCGCCGGCCTCACGGCCCAGGCCGCCCGCCGGGACCCGTTGCGCGAGCTGCAGGCGTGGGTGGTCGACCACCTCGACGAGGACCTCTCCGTCCCCGCGCTCGCCCACCGGGCTCACCTCTCCGAGCGCCAGTTCACCCGTGCCTTCCAGGCCGAGACGGGCATGACCCCGGCGTCGTACGTCGAGGCGCTGCGGGTCGAACGCGCCCGGCTGCTGCTGCATGACGGCGCCGCGGTCGACGAGGCGGCGCGTGCCACCGGCTTCACCAGCGCGGAGGTGCTGCGCCGCGCCTTTCACCGGCGGATCGGGGTCGCCCCGTCCGCGTACCGCGAGCGGTTCCGCCATGCCGCCTGACCCCGAGGAGCACCCGATGGACATCGCCATCCCGCTGTACGCCGACATGACCGCGCTCGACGCGATCGGCCCCTACGAGACCCTGAACCGGATCCCGGGCACCCGGATCCGGTTCGTCGGCGAGCAGCCCGGGGAGATCCGGACGGACACGGGGATGCTCGGCCTGACCGTCGACCACGCGCTGGAGGACGTGCCCCGGCCGGACGTCGTCGTCGTCCCCGGAGGCATCGGGTCGCGCCGGATCGCGCAGGACGACCGGTGGATCGCGTGGATGCAAGAGGCCCACGACCACACGACGTGGACCACCTCGGTGTGCACGGGCGCGATGCTGCTGGGCGCCGCCGGGGCGCTCGACGGCCGCCGGGCGACGACGCACTGGTCGACGGTCCACGTGCTCGCCGAGTACGGCGCCACCCCGGTCGGCGACGAGCGCGTCGTGGAGGACGGCAAGGTCATCACCGCGGCGGGCGTCTCGGCGGGGATCGACATGGCGCTGACCCTCGCCGCACGCCTCGCCGGCGAGGACGTCGCCCGCGCCGCGCAGCTGATGATGGAGTACGCGCCCGAGCCGCCGTTCACGGGCGGGACCCCGCTGACGACGCCGCCGAGTGCGCTCGAGCGCCTGCCCGAGATGCTCGTGCCGCTCGAGGTCGCGTTCGCGCAGGAGCAGGCCGGGACGGCGTAGGCCCTAGGCTCGCGCGCCGCGCTTGCGCAGCGCGGCGAACTCCGGCCACGGCCGCGTGTTCGCGACCTGCTCGGCGGTGAGCCACGCGCGGCGCGCGGTCGCGACCGCCCAGCGCACATTCGCCAGGCGGTCGGTGCCGTGCGCGTCGCTGTCGAGCAGGATCTTCACCCCGGCCTGCGCCGCCGCCCGGGCGTGGACGTCGTCGAGGTCGCGCCGGTCCGGCGCGCCGTTGATCTCGAGCATCGTCCCGCTGCGTGCCGCCGCCTCGATGACCGCGTCGAGATCGACGTCGTAGCCGGGACGGCGGCCGAGCTTGCGTCCGCTCGGGTGGCCGATCGCGTCGATCCACGGATGCTCAACCGCGGCGACCATGCGCTTGGTCATCTCCGCGCGGGGCGTCTGAAACGCCGTGTGGACCGACGCGATGCACCAGTCCAGCTCGGCGAGCAGGTCGTCGTCGTAGTCCGGCGATCCGTCGGGCAGGAGGTTCGTCTCGGTCCCGATGAGCAGCTCGAAGTCGTCGAGGGTCGCGTTGACCGTGCGCACCCGTTCGATCTGGCGGCGCAGGGTGTCGGCGTCGACGTGATTGCCGAACCCGTGGGTCGCGGAGTGGTCGGTGATCGCGAGGTACCGGTAACCGCGCTCGATCGCCGCGTGCGCCATCTCCTCGATCGTGTTGCGCCCGTCCGAGGCGACCGTGTGGCAGTGCAGGTCGCCGAGCAGGTCGTCCTCGGTGACGAGATCCGGGACGGTGAAGCCGGGCTCCAGCTCGCCGCGCTCCTCGCGCAGCTCGGGCGGGATCCAGGGCAGGCCGAGCTTGGCGTAGACCTCCTCCTCGGTGGCGCAGCGCAGCGTCTCGCCGGTGGCGTCGTCGAGGATGCCGTACTCGCTGACGTGGAGCCCCTTCTTCACCGCGTTCTCGCGCAGGCGGATGTTGTGGCGCGCGCTGCCCGTGAAGTGCTGGAGCAGGTTGCCGAACTGGTCGGGCTCGACGACGCGCAGGTCGATGCTCAGCCCGGTGTGCGTGCGGCCCCGCGCGGCGTTCTCTCCCGCCGTCCCGGCCGACTCGATCTCCGGCAGCCCGGCCAGCGCGGCGGTGAGCGCGGCCGGGTCGTCGGCGGTGGCGATGATGTCGAGGTCCTTGACCGTGTCGGCCAGCCGCCGGGCGCTGCCGGCGAGCTCCACGCGGTTGGCGGTCGGGTGGGCACGCAGGCCCGCGACGATCGCCTCGCCCTCGCGCAGCGCCTGGGACAGCAGGACGCGCGGCGCCGGTGCGTCGCCGAGCCCCGCCTCCAGGGAGGCCAGCACGGACGCCTCGAACTTCGGCCCGAGGCCCTTGACCCCACGCAGCTGCTGCCCCTCGGCCGCGGTCTTCAGTGCGGCGAGCGAGTCGATCCCCAGCTCGGTGAACATCAGCCGCACCCGCTTGGGTCCGACGCCCGGCAGGCGCGTGATCTCCAGCAGCCCCTCGGGGTACTTGGTCTTCAGCTTCGCGCGCGCGGGGATCTCGCCGTCGACGACGAGCGCCGCGATCTTCTCCTGCAGCGTCGCCCCGATCCCGGGCAGCTCGGTCGCGCGCCCCTCGCGGGCCAGCGCCCCGACGGACTGCGTCGCCTCGCGGACCGCCTTCGCGCCGTTGCGGTAGGCGAGCACGCGGTGCGAGATCGCGCCGTCGAGCTCGTAGAGGTCGCCCAGCTCCTCGAGGGCGGCGGCGATCTCGCGGTTGGGCATCTCGGCCATCCCCATCAGCCTACGAAGCGCTCAAGGCCGCACGTCGCACGCCGATCCCCCGGGGAGATGGCATCCCGCACCGACAACCTCGTCCTCGTCCGGGGAATGCGCGACACGAAGACCGTCTTCGCGCAGTGGAACGACGACCCGTGGCGGGTCGTGGGCCCATGGTTCGCGGGCTCCCTGGCGATCTCGCTCGGGCTGCTCGCGTGCGTCCTGGTCGTCGCCGCGTTCTCCACCCCGGACACGAGGTGGATGGTGCTGCCGGGGTTCGGCGCCGCGCCCGCCGGCGAGCAGGTCGGCTTCTACCTCTTCCGCAACGGCCTGGTCCTCGCCCTCCACGCGCTGGCGTGCGGGGCCGGATTC
>SXGQ01842609.1_pt1 | contig 14305 bp, 10 predicted proteins | sample 3178371 | NCBI WGS metagenome assembly SXGQ01 (sample SAMN11356859, study PRJNA531348) | freshwater metagenome | isolation source: freshwater sample F1-20 | place: China: Fuxian Lake, Yuxi | collected 2017-12-25
AGTCGACCATGTCCTGCCGTGGAGCCTGACGCACAACAACTCGGTGGGCAATCTTGTGCTGGCGACCAAGGCGGCAAACCTCGCCAAGCGAGATCGGCTGCCGACAGCGGTCGAAGCCCGGACGTGGATGCAGCGGAACACGACGCACGAGGGCGCGCTTCGATCCATCGCGGACGAGACTGGGTTGCGGTGGGATCCGGAGGGGTTGCGGTGCTTGGGCGGGTGGTTGCTCAGACAAGCGTGATTCCGATTGGAGAGGGATTCGAACACCCTGCTCTTTCCCGGGGGTTTCGAGGGCTGAGGTGAAAGCGGCGCAGTACGCGGCACACGGGGCAATCTGGCGGCTTCCCAGGCGGGTGGCGCGGGGCCAACAGGCGGGCGTCCTGGGCGGCCACGGGTCCTCCCTGACGCGAACGCATGCTCGTGGCCTAACGGAGGAGCTGGCTGGGGCGATCGAGTTTGTTTCAGTCGGGTGTCACCGGTACCGGCGCACCCAGCCACGTGGCCTCGACCCACGCCAAGTCGGCCTGCCAGTCGGCGAAGGCCTTGCTCCAATCGCCGTGGGCTCGCTTCTCTGACAGCGCCACAAACAACTGAATCATCTTCGCGATGGCGCGGGCGCGTCGCCGCGTACCACGAGCTCCCCAGAAGCGGCGCTACGACTCCGGGAGGAACCCATCCTGCAGCACCATGCACGCCTCAAGGGAAGCGTGACGGCGGTCCTTCGTCGGGCCCGACCAACCGACGGCGTAGCCGAGCAAGCTCATAACGCTACGCTGGTTCCAACCGCCATTCTTCAGCTTCGCGACGCCATCTCGGAAGCGCGTCATGGCCTCCGCGACTTTCGGATACTCCCCGAGGCGCCGCATCTTCTCAACGGTGAGCACCGCGACCGTGTCATCGTCCTCGCGCGGACAGAGCGGCATCTTCCGCTGCTTCTCCTGGTGCACAAACTCCAGTTCCCACCAAGCGAAGAAAAGATCTAGTTGGCGGTTTTATGGCTCGGCCCCGAATTCAAGAGGATCAGTAGGGCGATCTACAACCAGACGCTTCACGCCCGGGAGACTCGGCGCGAAGTGGTCGATCCAATTGTGTGCTGTGTCTTGAACACTAAAACGGGGGAGCTTCAGCCAGTGCAGAAGCGCCCCGTAGTCACAGAGCCGAGGCGGTACGGGGCGATCAGGATCCACTGTCGGCAGCATCGCCTGCACGGGCTTCGGAAGAAGTGCAGCAAGCGCATGGTGCGCCGCAACGAACCCGGCAAGGCTTCGCGGAGGAGACACCACAACTGGCAAGGCCGCGGGTGCACGGCTTCCCCCAGTACACGGATTCACCTCGACGACCGGCGTCGCAGTGATGACCTTCTTCTGCGCTTTCAACGGCCCCCAGGATTCACTTCCACATGAAACCTCCACCTGTACATTCCGGCAACTACATCAACAACAACCAGAACTATTGAGACTCATAATGACCGGTCTCCCTCGGAGTCGAAAGGTCCGCAGACTTTCGACCCTTGCCCCGAATCGGCCGGACTGGCTCGGCATTCTGGCGAGCGGTCCAAGAGCCGTCGAAGCCGCTTGCAGCGGATGAAACAGCCTCGATATGCGCTTGCAGCTCTGCTGAGTCCATGGTTTCGAGCATTTGATCGGCAATCGCTTCGACGTTACCTGACTGTGGCTCCACCGCGAATCGACACTGCGTCGCCGAATCAAAGTTCCGCTCGAGCAACGCCAAAGCATCTTCCCGCCTCGCCAAACGAATCGGCTTGCCGCTACTCAGCGCACACACCGTTCGAATCCGTATCGTTCTTTGACCACGAGGCGTCGTGCGGCCAGCCTCAATGATCACGCGGCGAGCACCCCCTCCAAGACAGCGAGAATCATGAACAAAAGCGAGCAGATCCGGATCGAACTCAAGCGAGTAACCCAAACTCTTGGCGTGGTAAAAGACTCGCATCATCGCGTCGTCTGGCCGCAGCTCCTTGGAAACGAGAACTGCATCACCAACCATGACGGCCAGTCGCGCTGACGTCGAATCCACCCGCCGCAACGATGTAGTTGCCGGGGGAAGATTCTGGCGCAACTTGTCTCCCTGAGACCACGCGACTGCGAGCCGCGACAGCAATGTCGGAGAGCATGCCTGCATCTTCAGCTGCCGAGTGAGTCGGCTGTAACCCCAAAATAGACCCGAGAGCATTCCCGCAATGGCAGCAACCTGCGGACCGGGATGTAGCGACGTATCTACGGACTTGATGATGCGATCCGGGGCGGCGCGGAGAACAAGCAACAACAAGGCGCGACGGATGATTGACCCACTGTCATCAAGCGGACCTGCCTGACGGTCTGCCCTCGCAACCGCAACCACAATTTGACCCCACTCCTCAATCTCGCTGACATCTTTCGGCGCAGCGCCCAATGACGCGCGATCGACAATCTCTTGCACAACCTGCGCCTCGACCCAACCATCTTTGGGCGATGCAGAGGCAAGGACTGCAATCGCAGAACCAAGTAGTCGGTCATCCACATCTGTTGATGCCGTCAGTGCACTCTCGGGCTTTATTATCGAAGCAACGATCGTGGCCAACCGTGACGAAATACCGAGCGAGCCCGTGTCCACGGTCGACGGAAATGACACAGCCGCCGCAAGGGCCTCGAACCATCGGCGCGAAACGGGAGTGAGAACCGAGAACATCGCAATAGCCCCCATCGCGCAATCGATCCGCCGGAAATCGACCGCAGGAGCGCCAATAGAGCTGGCTGACCTAAGCGCACTTTCAACCAACTCCACCTCGACACCACCTCGGGAAAACAAGGCTGGCGACACTTTCAGAGGTGGAAGAGGAAGAACATTCTCGAAGTCTCGTGCATTGAAGTCATCGCGATCAGTCTCCGTCAAAAAGTGGAGGCATGAAATTGCCGAATACGGGATCGGCGAACCAACCAAAGTGCACAACACATCCGAATCGGGACCAACATCTCCACTGGGACGGGCAACGCCATCGGGCGCCACACACGCGACCACACGCAAATCAGCTGCTGCGGGATCAAACTCAACTAGCACAGGGAACATGCCCGGCTGCCCCGCAGTGAGCAAGGGCACAACCGAAGCGGGAACATCGCCAGGCCAGACCGGGATGAGGCCAAGGCATCGGGAAAGGAGATCGTCATAATACTTTTCGTACGCGGCGATCGGTCGAACTAGACCGCTGGACAGGATCGGGAGAACATTGGCTCGATTCGTAGCGAAGACGAGACGATCTCGCCCTTCAAACAATGTGCCCAGAGAGGTCGGAGAACATTTAGCCATCTATCCACTCCAAAAGGCCAGTATTGCGTCTTGGGAAATGATCAAGAATGGGAACCTGTTCTCCAGCCTTCGCCGAGTACATAAACGTGAGGTGCTGCCGTGCGCGTGACGAGAGAACGTAGAACTGCATTCTCATGTGGTCAATAGCCGCGGGGTCCCATCGGCGTGCCTGAATTTCGGGAACGAACACGGCGTCAAACTCTAAGCCCTTGCAGCTGTTGTCGCACAGGACCGTAACCGTGCCCGGGCGATCAAAAACGAGATCATCGGCGTCACCGTGCTCCTTGTCGCCACTCGTGAATCGCTGCACATGCACGCCCTTCACGTCTTTCAGACGGTAAACAAGCTTGTTGTAATACTTTGTCTGCATTGCCCTTGTGGGAAGGAACACGCCCACCTCGAGGTCACTCTGATTCACGACGAAGCGTCGAACCATTTCGACGGATGCATCCAAGTCGTCAAGCCTCACCAATCTCGGGGTGTTCCCATGCCGCCCATCGGGGAGTGTCGGGATGCCGCTCCGCAGACCACAGTAAAAGTGTGCCGCGGCCTGTGCGATCTCATATGTGTTTCGGTAGTTTTTCTTAAGCGTGTAGTGCCGAGCAGACGGGATGGCCAAAGATGACTCGATCTCAGCGAGGCACGAGTTCTTGTCGGCACTCAGCCGCTGATTCTCATCCGCTAGCACTGTCAAAGCCACTCCATTAGCACCGTTCGCAGACGCGTGCGCTAATACAACCGCGGCAATCTGATAGAACCCCTTCGCGAAGTCCTGGCCCTCATCGATGATCAGGTGTCCCCACTGCTCAAACGCACGCTGTTGAGCACGAGCATCAGCGGCCAAATCGAGCGTCTGCGGGATCATCGTCTCCCAATCCGGGCTGTACGGGGCAACCTGTGGTATCCACGCATTGAAGACCCGTTTCCACCAGTCGCCAAACCAGTGAAAGTAGGTATCCACCCCTTCTTTGACCCTCTCGTTCTTGCTGGCGTTGCTGGAGTACTTCCAGAGCACATTGTTGAACATGATCAGTCGTGGCGTCTGCTGTTTCTTTGCAGCAACCTCGGCCCGATAGAACGCCACAACGGTCTTGCCCGTGCCCGGCGGTCCGGACACGAGAGTAGCGCCGTCGAGCGGCGCAAGCACACAGATGGCGTCCTGTTCCTTGCTGAGATCCTCGTATGAAGGCGTTTTCATGGAGTCTGCACTCCGGACAGAGATTGCTGAAGCGACACGCACACATCGCCGAAGAACCCGGACAGTCCAGCTTCGTCACCCACCAGCACCGCGCGGTCAAGTAGCACGTTCGCGCAGATGCAGCTGGTCTCGCTCACGAGCGCGCATGCATGGCACGCTGCGCGATTCAGGCCCTGAAGTCCCTGGGCGGGAAGCTCGCGGCAAATCGGATCTGCTGAGCACCAGCGCGCGTTCTGAATTGCGGTCAACAGAGTCGGGAACAGCCGTTCGGGCTGACCTTCGCGAACAAGCCCGCCGAGTGATCCTTCCGAGTCTCCCTCAGCCGTGTAGATGAGAATACCCGCCATCCCCGCAACCTCCCCGGAATCTTCGGAAGCGAAGATGCGCTCACGCAGCGAAGAAGACGCATACCCGCACTCGAAGCTCAGCTGACGGATGAGCATGTGCGCCAGAGTGTGGAGTACTACGAACCGCGGCGTACAAGTCGGCAGAAACGCCAGATTGGAGCGTCGGCGACGATCCTGCATCGCTCCGATGCGGGCGGCCAAGGGAGCCGAGAATGCAGCTTCCCAGTCGGCGATCGCCCGCTGCCGCAGGGAAAGAAAGATTCCCTCCCCAAACACTTCAATGCCAGGCAGCCACCCCAGCGCTCGATCGAGATCGGGCCTAAGCATTGTCGACCCGGGCTCGTGTCTCTCGAATCCGAGGAGAGCACGCACCTCGCGGATCCTGTTCGCCAGCACAACGCGATCGATGCATGCAACAAGGGATCTGAAGGGGTGACCATCGTCGATCCCATCAAGCACCGGAGCAAGATTGGCGCGCTCCGCCACGAAAGGCGCTTTCGGATCGTCGGTCGTCTCCACTCCCATGAAGGCGTCCCACTCCTCGCGGAGCAGACCATCCATCCCCTTGGGCTTTGCGGCAGGCGGCGGGCTCAGCTCAACTTTGACGACGTTGATGACTTCGTCGGGATCGCACTTGAGCGCGTCGGCGATCATCTTGGCAGCCATCTTGACCGCTGGATGAGCAGCCGGATCGGTTGTCGCGCCGTACGCCTTCTTGAGGAACTTGTAGAGATCGTTCGCCTTTACGTTCTCGGCGACGAGATCGGGCGCACTCTGCGAAGAGTCCGGGATGTCGATTGCCGATGGCACCTTCGGGAAATAGAGATTTGCCGCGCCTCGTTGAAGCACCTGCGGAAACTCACCGCAAGGCTGCCTTCCGGGCGGGTCGGGGCGCTCCCATGGCTGACGATTGTCGCAAGAGGTGATCACGCCGCGGAGGCTGTCCTTGCGTGCGATGCCGTGCAAAGATCTTCCAGCGCCGCATTCCTGACAGACAATCCAGAGGGATCCGAGGCCGCCTCCACCGCCACGGCGCGTCTCAAAACTGAGATGTGCCACTTGGCACTGTCGCTGTGCGTGTTCCGTAACCGTGCTGTGGGCCCAGCGTTTCCACGGCACTTCACCTAAGTGGCCTCCTTTGCATGCCGTTACGAAGCGCATCGGCACCAACTTCGACCTCTTGACGCATTGCTCGCAGCGGGGATGCTCGCCAGCTTTCTCGCAACTCTTGTCAAGCCAGACCATCCGCCTGCAGGATGGGCAGAAAAGCCACTGCGGGAATCGGTGGTATGGCACTTTCTTGGTGTAGGAACTGAACCGTTCTCGCGCTACAGGTGCCATAAGAAAGTGAGTAACGCCAAGCTCGTTTTCCAGCCGCGGAAGCCGGATCGTGTCACCGTGGCCCTGCCAGTAGAACGTGTCCATTGCGACGAGCGATTCATCGCCGAAGTCGTAGATCGCGCCCACTCCAAAGGGTGAGACGGTAGCAGAGCGACGAATCGATCTCGTGCGCACCTTTGCTGGCCGAGGTTGCCGCGAGGGAGCGGCAGCGGTTGACGAAGTCTTGGTTCTGTGTGATTGCTTGGCCATGTCCATTCCAGTGCGTCAGTCGTACTTCTCGCCGTTGACCCAGATAAGGGATTGACTGTCCACATTGCGCATTGAGTTCAGAGTTCTCCACGCCTGCCCGACCGGGTTCTCAAACGTGCAAAGGAGGGGCTCGAATTGGGGGCCTCCCGAACCGTCGTAGACAAGCGGGCTGCCCTGCTTTTTGCGAGAGCGCAACGCCCTCGCTGACCATTGGTCCACAAGCTTCTCGACGTGCCTCGCCGTCGCAGCAGCCTCAGCCGGCTCGGCCCGAGCCGTCCGTTCGAGCAGCCACGCAATGAGTGACTTCATCGGCTCAATCGTCGGATCGAACTGCTCCGCTGCACGGTTGGTCGCCATGCCCGCGGCGTGTCGTGCAAGAATCACGAGGGCCGCATGAAGAGCTCTCTCTCGCGCAGGAAGTGCAAAGGGAGTCACGCTGGTAGGTTCAACCCAGCGGTACAGCGCATCGTGATATGCGACGAAGCTCTCGTAGTGAGAGCGATCTCGGGGCTTTGTCGGCGAGTACATGGCAACCACGAGTCCGGGCACGCGGTCGCGACCGACGCGACTGGTCGCTTGAATGTACTCCGCGGTAGTTTTGGGCTGCCCCACGACCATCATTACACCCAGACGCTTTACGTCGACTCCCACCGAGATCATGTTCGTGCACGGCAAAATGTCGATGGCGTCGTCCCCGCATTGTCGTTCGAGCTGGAGTAGGACCTCTGGGATCCGGCGGCCCGGCAGGTTCGCGGACAGTTCCTCCACGTTGTCGATCTGTCGTAGATTGGACTCGTCCGAGGCGATGACCTGCACACGGGCAGGAATGTCGTCCCGTGCCAGTGCCATGGTCTTGCCAAGCTCCCGCTTGCTGTTGTGGTAAATCAATAGCGTCCAGTAGCCGTCTTTCGTCTCGTTCGAGAGAGTCGATATCTCCTGGGGTGCTTGGCAGGTCGCCGCTGCTGCGCGGACGACTGAGGTGACTGGTGTGTGCCCTTGGCCCATGACACCAACATAAAGCCGACCAGCGGCCTTGTGGTCCGTTCTGGCAAAATACGAGTCGTCCGCGCTGAGGCCCGACGGCGGAAACACCGCCACAGGCCGTGCATACAACCGCTCTGCCTGGTCCTTCGCTCGTCGGATCGTCGCCGTTGCGGCGATAATCTTCGGGCGGCTGTTCCCGCGGGTCAGCAGGCAGTCAATCGCGGCTTCGTAGATGCCCGCGATGGTGCCGAGCGGACCGGAGATGAGGTGCAGCTCGTCTTGGATCACAAGGCCTGGGGGAAGTCTGTCTCCTCCAAAGAAGACACTCGCGCGATAGTCCCACGCGAGGCGAGCGAATTTATCGATCGTCGCGATCAGCATGCTCGGGGGACGCAGGTACATCTCTTCGTCCACAACCGACACAGGCAGACGGTCGTGAAACGGACACGTCTCACTTGGACAGTAAAACTCAAACCGCGTGTACTCTGCACGAACGCCGTAAAACGCTGGATCTGGCTTCCGTTCTTCGGGAATGATCCGCGTTCCACACCACGGACAGCGTTGGAGCTGGAACGGATTCTCGGGTCGTGCGTCGTCGAGAACGTCCTCGCACTGCTCCTTGGCTTCTTTAAACGTGTTCGCGGACGACTGGCCTCCGATCCACAATCCAAGCCCGAAAGACTCCGAACCAAGGTCCTTCTCTGTGATCCGCAATCGCTCGCACGCGCAAATCAATGACGCAGCACGTTGAAACTGCTGCGCGGTGAGCAGTCGGAGCGTGTACCGCTTAATGACAGCGGTTCCAGCCCCCTTGTCGCCATGACGCAGTCTTCGAAGGAGTATCTCAAGCGCCGCGACCCACAGGTAAGCCTCCGTCTTTCCTCCGCCCGTTGGGAACCAGATCAGGTCAACGACATCTCGCTCAGCACAAGATGTGTCCGAAACTGATTCGACTGTCAGCAGCATGAAGGCCAGCTGGAATGGGAACCACCGGAGATTCGACACGGCCACCCCGGAATACTGTGGCTGGACGAAGGCGGCTTCGTTGCGCTTGCGCGAGGTACCTCCGTATGACTGACCGCTGTGCACCATCTGCATGATCATTGCGCGAGTCGCGAGGCGGAACGCTCGCTGCACCAAGCGATCGCGCTCGAGACATGACACCCCAGCTTCCATGCGCTTCAACGCAGACCTGAGCCGCGCAAGAATCCGTGCGCTCGCTACTGAGTGCTGAGCGCCCAAGCTGCCGGCTTGCTGTTCCAGCTCCGCAATCCAAGATCCGTAGCAGCCCACAAACTGTCGCAGTTCCTCGCAGATCGTCTTGAACGGGACCCGCTCATCGGCCAAGTGATCCAGCGACAGAATGGTGTCAAAGGAGTTTGACCCGGCATACCCAGGGGCAACAGCTATCTCGCGTGTAACGGGGAACGCTTCGTGCAAGGGCATCACGGCGGTCTTCACAGTGCGGTCGCAGCCTTCTCCCGACCACTGCGCACCGCATCCGTGGCCAACCGCGAAGATGCGCCGTCCTCTGTACAGAAGCGCAAGCTCTGCCTCCTCAGGATCGTGGCGAAGAGAGGTGAGCCGGGGATAGTCGGAGATAGTGCCGCCACATGCCGCACACGAGAAGCCTGACTGGAACAGGCAATCACCGGGTTCGGGTCGACCTTCTTCAGCCACGCTCTGATTCATGAGCGTCACGGTCACGAGGTAGCCCGCGCCGAGAGGTCGCCAAACCGAGTGGAGTGCCCCACGACCTGCGAGGACCGCGATCCTCTTGTCGAGATCCTCCGTCTTCGGGCGAACGAGTATCAGCGCCTCTGGAGCCGCCGGCTCACCGAGCGACTCTCGTCTCCATCGCTCTCGCGACTTCTCCCTCTCGGTGAGGTGATACACGGCACCCCAGACACTGCACCTGATTCTCTCGGTACCTTCGACGTAAAAGCTGATTCCCATCGACGCAGGCAATCGCTCGAATGCCATGCTGATCGGATTCTCGGCCTCCGACTCTTCGTCACCCAAACCAGCGGCTTCCCCATGCTCTTCTTTCTGCACGTCGTCCGCCAATGCACTCTGCGGGTAAAGAACACCGAGGAGGTACCGATCTAGCGGACTTCCGTCCAGCTCCTCCGACAGGCCATCAACCGGGCCGATCAGCTGCTGCTGCATGTAGGAGACAACCCGATCCCGTTCTAACCGGAAGTCGACGGTGCTTGCTGAACTCATGACCTCACTCCCTTTCCAAGCATCTGCTTCGTGTGTTCGGCTATGAGTCGATTGATCAAGCTCCGCTGTCCACGTGGAACAGACATCCAAAGTCCCGCGTGCGCTCTTGTCATGGCTACATACAGCTCTGCCACATCGACGTCGGACGCCGCGAAACCGTCGAGGTCGACGATTGCGATGCAGCGATTCTCCAATCCCTTGAAGTCGCGAATCGTGGCGAACGTGATTGTGCTTGGGGGCCAAACAGAGGCGGTCTCTGGGCCGACCACTGAAATCTGCGACGCCATGTGATTGGGGAGCTGCCCGGCTACGGAGGCATCAAGATGCTTCGGAGACAGGACTGTGATATGTCCCGGACGTACGCCTCCGTCGAGCCAGAGTGACAACCGTTCCTCCAGCGCTAAAGCCTCGCTACGCCGGTCGTTCACATCCACCAACTCGATTGGCGGCCCCTGCCCTTCGATCACGGCGACACCGATATCGGCACCGGTGATCAGCTGCGTCTGCATCACGATTTGCTGCGTATTGCGGCAATTCCGCCGCAGACGATGGACGGCAGAGACCTTTGTCAGCGAGTCGAGAATGCCTAGCTCTACGGGCTCGTGAAGACCGCTCTGGTTATTTGGGTCCATGAACATCCGCCATCGCCCTCCGCTCAGACCTCCCTGAATCAGCCTTTCGATGCGAACCATGCATTGATTACTGAGGAGATCTTGAGCTTCGTCGATGATCGTGCAGGCGAACTGGGTGCCCTTGTCCAGCAGCGGCTGAATGGCGTCAAACTCAACGACCCGCACAGATTTACTACGTATCCGGCTGCGAAGAAATGCTGCGAAAACTGTGCTGCGGCATAGGACCACCGTACTCCGTCCAAATGCAGCTTCTCGCCTAGCCGCCTCGACTGCCAGAAAGCTCTTCCCTGTCCCTGCTCCGCCACGGCAGATGATTCGCTCATTTTCGTCGATGGAATCGAGGACTTCGAGCTGCTCATCAGTCAACCGAACCACCTCATCAACTGCGTTGTCGATCGCCGCACCGATCGAGAGCACTTTATCGAAGTCCGGACGCATGGCTTTGCGCAGCGCCATCAGATCCTCGGCATTAGCTAGCGCTTGATGCCCTCGTCCCTGTGAGCGCCACCATCGAGCAAGCCGTCGGAGGTACTGGCCCAAAGTGCCGGGGCCGGCAATATCCCATTGGCTTCCGATCAACTCCTGAGGCCATGAGACGCTTGATGGATCAAAATCGATGTCAGGGAAAACCACGCCCCAACCCCAGCACAGGCCGCGGAGACTCTCCCGCCCTAATTGTGTGGCGACGGCGGTCCGGAGCGCATCATGTCCCGACTTTGCCTGGTCAAACGGCCCTTCGGACTTACGATGACATTCGCCAAACCGATTAGTAAAGGTCCAAATTCCATTCGCACAAGCGACTCTACCGCCCTTGATTTCAAGAATGAATGCTCCCTGATCCCACGCCACGACAAAATCCAATTCCGACCATCTCTTGTACTCGTGCGCGGCGAGATTGAGTGAGTGCACGGCGAACGCGCGAGGGCCAAGGTCCGTCGCACGCAGTGCTTCAAACACCTTGCGTTCGGCGTTACTCCGGAAATTGTGAACAGAAGTCGGGAGCACCTGCATGTCCGCGCAATATTAGTTCCCAACAAATTGAAGGGAACCCCCTGTCCGCATCGGTCGTGGACCAGCCTGAGCCGAGCGCGGACGCCACGCTAGCCGGTCTTATCGATCGCCTTCGGACCGCGGCAGAAAGCCGATACACTCCTTACAGGTGCCAGTTGGCTATGACAGTAACGTCTCAAAGTCTGAGCTGCGTGCCATAGCAATTGCATGGAAACGGCTTCAGTCTGTTGAAACCCTTGAGGGCAAATCGAACCAGCACGAATTGAACGGCAGCCGGCCGCTCGAAGCCGTGCTCGGGCGGCCGTCTGGCAAATGCAAGATTCGCACGCGATTCCTTTACTTGGACGACGAGGACGATTCGCTGACTGCCGGGGGCGACTGCACGTGGCGCGATGCGAGGGAAGCCCACCCGACACGGTCGGAACTGCGGCTTTACTTCCCTACCAACCCGGTAACCGAGTCCATGCGCCAAGGGGACTTGGCGATCCTCTTCAAGAGAGTGGATGGGTCACTCGCGTTCATTGTCTGCCGCGAAGGCTCACGAGCGGATTCTCAGTTGAGGCATCTGCTGAATCTCACGGCCACCAACGACTACCGAATGTCTGGCTTGACTGCAGACCAGGTTTCGTCGATTTCGATCCTGCCGCGTTTTCGTCCGCTCACTATCGAACTTGGCCTCTCGCCAAATCCAACGTCGAACTCGGTGCTTGAGGAAGCGCTCGCACTGAATGACGGCGATTTCCCCACAACCCGCCAGATGGCTGATCTTGCAGCCAAGCATGCGGTCATCCCGCAGGGAGCGGATGCTGACCTAAAGCTCCAACTCTTGGTAGCCGAGGAAGAGGCGATCTTTCTTCGAGTGGAGGAAGCACTGCTGCAGCAGCAGATGGATCTGGGTTTTCGCAACGTAGCGGACTTTGTCGATGTCGCCAAAAGCGTTCTCAATCGCCGCAAGACGAGGGCGGGAACATCGCTGCAGAATCACGTACATCGCATCCTGCAATACCACGCACTGCCCGTGGAGCCCCAAGCGATGACGGAAGGCAGGGAGCGGCCTGACTTCTTGCTACCCAGCGCTGCTGCTTATCACGACGCATTGTTCCCGACCCATCGCCTCGCCATGCTGGCGGTCAAACGAACATGCAAAGACAGGTGGCGTCAGGTCACTACCGAAGCGAATCGGATCGATCAAAAGCACCTGCTTACGCTTGAGGCGGGCATCTCTGAGCCGCAATTGAGATCGATGATGCACGATCACCGCTTGATTCTTGCCATGCCACGAGATGTCCGAGACAGCTACCCAGCCCATCTTCGCCCGAAACTCATGACGATCGAGCAGCTGATCGAGGACCTCAAGAGACGCACGGTCGCTTGACCGCGCATGCCGCTGAGCTCAGGTCGCGACAAGCTCGCTTTCGGGCGCAGGCCTAAGGGGCTTGAATCGTCCCTTGATCAGGCATCCCCCGGCCCTACGCTCAAGAATCCATGCCATCTGCCCGGCGATCGCCTCGGCTACGGACGCCACTACAGCGGGCACGACCGAGTTGCCGAACTGCTTGTAGGCCTGGGTATCAGACACCACCTGCGGCCACCCGCTCGGGTGCCCATGATCCCGAGCGAGTTCATCGGTGTAGCCCATGAGCCGTCCAGCCTCCCGGATCGTCAGCCTGCGCGGTCGCCCCCCCTTTCGCCTGATGAGAATCTCAGAGCCATCCTTGTAGTAGCGCGCGCTCAGGGTGCGGGCCACATCATCCGGACCAACAAGCCCGAATCCGAAGCCGTTGCCCTTGGCTTGGTGCTTTGCTGCGTAGCGCTGCAGGTAGTCCCACAGGTGCGGGGTCAACGTATACCGCGGGTCCACCTCATGCTCAAGAATGGCGCCCAGTCGAGGGCCTTCGGCCGGAGCAGCGGGGAACTCGAAATGCATGTCAGCAGGGAAGACTGACTGGTCGAAGCAAACAATGAAGATTCGCTCACGGTGCTGCGGAACCCAAGCCCGCGCATCGATGACCTTGGCAAAGACGCGATATCCCAGTTCGGAGAGGTGCTCTTGGATCACGCGCCACGTATTGCCGCAGTCGTGGGATCGAAGATTCTTCACATTCTCGAGGAACAGAACCGGCGGGCGTTTCACACGAACGATGTCGCAGATCCTGAAGAAGAGATTGCCCTGCGTCTCATCGTCGAAACCGTGCTTTCGACCGAGTGCATTCTTCTTGGAGACACCAGCGATGGAGAACGGCTGGCAAGGAAAGCCGGCCGCCAGAACATCATGCGACGGAATGTCCCGTTCGATGTCGATCGCGGTGATGTCTCCGTGAATCGACTCTTCCTCACCGAACCACGCCCTGTAGGTCTGTTGCGCGTACTTGTTCCACTCGGACGTGAACACGCACTTGCCGCCAATACGCGACAGGCCGATCCTGAAGCCGCCGATGCCTGCAAAAAGGTCGATAAACGTGAAGGGGAGCCTCGCAGGAGGCGGGGCCACCGGTGCACGGCCCAGCTCGTCAAAAAGGGTCGGGTGAACCTCGCCCGACCGCGCAGCGCGCAGTACCGAGAGAAGAAACTGCTGCTGCGATGCGCCATTCGGGACGGCCGAAGCGAGCCAATCACGAAGGTCATCGGGTACTCGGAACGAGATCTGACGCTTGCCCATGTCGGGCCCTCCTGGGACAATCTGGTAGCATGCTACCAAATTGTCCCAGCCAGCGGATGCGAGGTGGACCCTATGTGGTTGAGCTTGAAATGAGTCCACGGCAAGTCGGAATCACGTCGGTCGATGCTGCCTCGTGCAGGCCGATTCGCCGAGCACCAGTGACAGGACTTGATGCACGCGCCACCCGCTCACGCATCATGGCGTCAATCCGAGGCAAGGACACCGCCCCGGAATTGGCCGTCCGTCGGGCCCTGCACGCGGCGGGACTCCGGTTCCGATTGCATCCGGCATCGCTGCCCGGACGGCCCGACATTGTCCTGCCGCGGCATCGGGCCGTGATCTTCGTTCATGG
>SXGQ01769930.1_pt1 | contig 14304 bp, 10 predicted proteins | sample 3178371 | NCBI WGS metagenome assembly SXGQ01 (sample SAMN11356859, study PRJNA531348) | freshwater metagenome | isolation source: freshwater sample F1-20 | place: China: Fuxian Lake, Yuxi | collected 2017-12-25
CGCATGGGCTTACTTGGCGGCCTTCTTCTTGGCCTTGCCTTCCGGCAGCGGGTCGAGACCGGCCACCGGGAACAGCGGGTTGGGCCGGCGGGCCGCGGCCATCTTCGCCTCGAGTTCCTTGACCACCTCCGGGAACTTCGCCGCGAGGTCGTTGGCTTCGGCCGGGTCGGCATCGAGGTCGTACAGTTGCGTGGTCACCTTGCCGGTCTGGTTGAACTGCTTGAGCATCTCGGTGCGGATGGCTTTCCACTTGCCGTCCCAGATGGCCTGCTGGTGGCCGTAGCCGGGGAACTCGCGGTAGAGCGGGTGGACGCGGGTCTGGGGTTCGCCCTTGAGCGTGGGCACCAGGCTTTCGCCGGTCGTCGGGCCGGACGGCTTGACGCCGGCGAGGTCGGCGAAGGTGAGGAGCCAGTCCTCGAAGCCCGAGGTCAGGTCGGAGCGCCGGCCCGGCTTGATCGCGGCCGGCCAGCGTACCACGGTCGGCTCGCGGACGCCGCCTTCGTGCAGGGAGCCCTTGAGTCCGCGCAGTCCGCCCGCGGAAGCGAAGAACTTCGTGTCCACGCCGCCGACGTCATGGGTGGCCCCGTTGTCGCCGGTGAAGACGATGATCGTGTTGTCGGCGACGCCGGCTTTCTCGAGCGCGGCGAGGATCCGCCCGACGTCCTTGTCGAGGCGGGTGATCATCGCGGCGTAGGTCGCGTAAGGGGTGCGGTTCGGAACGTAGGAGCCCTTCGCCGCCGGGGCGAAGGGTTTGTCCTCGGGGAATTTGCCGGCGTAATCCTTGAGGTCCTCCGCCGGCACCTGCAGCGAGACGTGCGGCAGCGGGGACGGGAAGTAGAGGAAGAAAGGCGTCTTCGCGTTCGCCGCGATGAAGGCCTCGGCCCCGCGGATGAAATGGTCCGGGGCGAAGTCCTGGCCGACGAACGCGGCGTAGTTCGCCGGGTCGTTCACGTCGGCTCCGGCCGGGAAGCCGCCGTGGCCGGGCACACCCTGCGGCCCGTTGTTGAGCGGCGTCAGCTTATCGTCCACCCAGAGCGCCGCGGGGTAGTGGCTATGCGCCTGCCATTGGCTGGTGAGCCCGATGAAGTGGTCGAAGCCCTGTTGGAAGATATTGCCCGTCGAGTCCATGCCACCCAGGCCCCACTTGCCGAACGCCGCGGTCTTGTAGCCGGCCTTCTTCAAGGTGTTCGGCAGGGTCATGATACCCGCCGGCAAGGGAATCTGCTCGCCTTGGCCGACGTCCGCGTTGTCGCGCACCGGCGCCTGACCGGGATTGAGGCCGGTCATCAGCACCGCGCGGGACGGCGCGCAGACCGCGTTGCCGCAGTAGTGTCGGTTGAGCACGAGACCTTCGCGGGCCAGCCGGTCGAGGTTCGGCGTCAGGATCTTTTTCTGTCCGTTGAAGCCGACCTCGCCGTAGCCCAGGTCGTCGGCCAGGATGAACACGATGTTCGGTCGCGACTCCGCCGCGGTCGCCAAGGCGGTCAAGACCAGCAGGAGGAACGCGGGGAGACGTCGCATGCCGTTTTCTTAGGCAATCCCGCCCTTTCTGTCGAGGAAAGGGGCGGTTTTGTTTGTCGGGTTGACATCTCCGCCCCCCTTGGGCTTAACGAACCTTCCTTTCTCGGGCTGTAGCGTAGTCTGGTAGCGCGCTTGCATGGGGTGCAAGAGGTCGTGAGTTCGAATCTCACCAGCCCGACCAAAGGAAAGCTTTGTCGTCCGCTTTCGAGGGACGGGCCTATTTTTTCGGCTTTTTGGCGTCGGCCTTGCCTCCCTGGGGGCTCTGGAAGAGGGGCGCGACCAGTTGCTGGTTCCATCCGGCCAATTCGGCGGAAAGGCGGGCGGCGACCTCGGGCTGGGCGGCGGCCAGGTTCTTGGCTTCCGCGATATCCTGGGAAAGATCGTAGAGCTCGTCGGGCTGCTTGCCGTTGCGCACCAGTTTCCAGCTGCCGGCGCGGACGGCATAACTCTGACCGCCGCCCGTGCGCCAGAAGAGGTTCGGGTGCGGGAGCCCGCTCGCCTCGCCCTTCAGGAACGGCACGAGGTTGACGCCGTCCAGTTTGCGCTCGGTCGGCGCCGGCACGCCGGCCAGGGCGAGCGCGGTGGCCGCGACATCCAGCGACGACACGGGTTCGGCGTAAACGGAGCCGGCCTTGAGCTGGGCGGGCCAGCTGATCACGAAAGGCACGCGGATGCCGCCTTCGTAGACCATGCCTTTGTTCCCCCGCAGCGGGGTGTTGTCCGCGCCCAAGGAGGGCGGTGTGCCGCCGTTGTCGCTGAAGAAGAAGACCAGGGTGTCCCGGGCCTGGTCGCTGGCGGCCAAGGCCTGGGTGACCGTGCCGATGGCGTCATCGAGCAGGCTGATCTGGGCCAGGCATTTCCGGCGGACCGGATCGGCGACGGCCGCGAACTTCTGCTCGCGCTCGGCGGTCGGCTGGTGCGGCGTGTGCGGGGCGTTGAAGGCGAGGTAGAGCATCCAGGGCGCGCCGGCGTTGCGACGGATGAAGGCCGCGGCCTCACGGCCCAACGTCTCGGTCAGATGGGCGGGGACGTCCGGGGTGGCCTGGCCGTCGCGGGTGAGCGGGACGTTGTATTCCTTCTGCGGGTTGATGGCCCAGCCGGAGAACAGGTGCCCCCCGCCGATGAAGCCATACGTTTGCTCGAAGCCGCGATTCCAGGGCGCATGCGCCGGCGTGGCGCCGAGGTGCCATTTGCCGATCCAGCCGGTCTTGTAACCCGCCTCACGGAGGAACTGCGGTAGCAACTTCTCGGTCAGCGGCAGGCCGGCCTGGGCGTTGGTCGGGTCGTAGGCCGGGTTGTTCTCGTGCCCGAAGCGTTGCTGATAGCGGCCGGTCAGCAGTCCGGCGCGCGTCGGGGAACAGAACGGGTGCGAGACGTAGCCGCTGGTGCAGCGCACGCCCGAGGCCGCGAGCGCGTCGAGGTGCGGCGTGGCGACGGCCCGGCCGCCGTTGAAGCCGACGTCGGCATAGCCGTGGTCGTCGCTGACGATGACCAGGATGTTGGGTCGACGCTTCTCGGCCCCGCCGAGGGCGGCGGCCAGTAAGCTCAGGATCAGGGCGAGACGCATCGGTGGGTTCAGGGCTGCTGGAAACTATGCCCGTAGACCGCCAGCCCGAGGATTTGCCGGTCGGCGGAGGGGTTCAGGTAGGCGCGGACGGTTTCGCCTTTTTCCAGGACCTTGGGTTGGCCAGGGCCTGGCATCGGGATGACGGTTTCGATGATCGTGTAGGCGATCTTCACCACATCCCCGGGCTTGTGTCCGGCCTTGGAGCGGAGGACGGACTGGACGCTCGCGGTGACCTGCACGTCGAGCTGCCGACCGTCCTTGCCCAGCGTGGTCTTGACCTCGACCCGGTCGGCTTTGATGACCAGCGCCTCCGCCGCCTCCTCCTGTAGACGACGGATGTGGTCTGGCGAGATCGCGGCGTGCAGGGTGGAGAGCCCGATGAGGAGTCCGGTGAGGAGGGTGCGCATGGGAAAAGTCAGCGTTGGGTTTCGATCCAGGGGACGAGTTTCTCGGCCCAGGCATGGGCGTGGGCCTTGAGGCCCTCGCCGGAGAAGTGGACGCCTTTGCCGCCGTTGTCGCGGAGCGGACCGCGGAGGGCGTCGGAGTCGGGTCCCTCGAGGGCGACCTTATCTTTCCAAAGGCTCGCCTGGGCGGCGCGGATATCCTCGGAGCCGACGTCTTCGGGCCCGTGGTAGCTGACCTGGGCGACGAACCAGGGGGCGACGGGGAGGACGAGGGCGTCCTTCCGGGCGCGGGCGATCAGCGTCCTCAGGTAGTCGGCGTAGAGTTTGCCCGACAGCGTGCGGGTCGCATCCTTCTGGTTGGCGTCGCTTTCGCCTTGGTGCCAGAGCACCGCCCGGAAGCAGGGGACGGATTCCATCCGCTTGACCAGCATCGCGTAGGCTTTGCCGTCGGACTCCCATTGGCCGTCAGCGGTCTTGCGCACGCGGCTGACAATCGTGGGTGGGTTGGGGAAGGGGACGCCGCTCGGGAGCCACTCGCGGACGCTGGTGGCGCCGATGCCGCAGGGGATGAAGCCGATCGGGACGCCGAGTCGTTGCCGCAGCTCGTCGCCCAGCGCCGGCAGGAAGCTGCCGCCGTTGCCGGAGGCGCCGGGCTGAGGGTCGTCGCACGGTTGCCAATCGCCCTTCGGCGTCAGCGTGAAGACTTGGTCGGAGGTCGCCTTCGTCTTGGTTGCACCGTGGTTGGCGGAGTTGGACTGTCCCGCCACCACGAAGACCTCGCCGACGAAGAACTTCACCGCCGGCTGGGTTGCGATAGGCTTGCCTTCGCGTAGCGCGCGGATCTCCACGGAGTGCGCCCCGGTATCGGCCTGGAAAAGCCCGGCGAAGACCGTCTTTCCGTCCATGCGCCCGAAGGAGGTGAGCGACAGCCTCTGCCAGGCACCTTCGTCCAGCCGGTATTCGGCGACGGGCGTATCGTAGTTCTCCTGCCCGGCGACCGCGGCCTCAACCTTCACGAGCCCCGTGCGCTGATCGGCGCGCTGGAAGACCTGCTGGGGCCGGGGGCTGTCGAGCGTGAGCGATGGCTCCGCGGCGACCAGCGACGCGAGGCCGACGAGGAGGGCGAGCAGGGCGCGCATCGGGCGTTACTTCGCGGCCGGGAGGAGCTTCGCCTTGATGAAGTCGAATTCCTTCGGGTGTTTCACGTCGGGCGCGCCGGGGTAGACCAGCTCGCACGGCACGCCGATCGCGTCGCAGTGTTCCTTGAGCTTGGCGCCGAAGTTGGCCGAGTGCGTGGCGTCTTTCTCCTCCTTGCCGAGGTTCGGCGGGGTGGGGAAGTAGAGGCCGACCGCCGGGTCGTCCTTGGTCACGAGTTCATAAGGGGAATATTCCTTGATCCAGGGGAGGATCCGCTCCCGCGCGTCGTAGAAGGCCTGGAAGGAGGAGACCTTCCTGGCCGTGTCGCCGGCGATGCCGAACGCATGCGCGCCGTAGCCGCTGTTCGGCGTCCATTCGCGCATCTGCTTCGGGTCGAGGGAGGTCTGCGGCACGGTCACCGCCGCGGCGAGCAGGCGGGTCGATTCGCGGGCCACGGGGTCGGCGGACTTCGGGTCGGCGAGGTCGTCGTGGAAGGCGAGCCAGAGGCTCGTGCAGGCGCCGGCGGAGCCGCCGCTCGCGACGATGCGGGTCTTGTCCAGGTTCCACTCCCGGGCCTTGCTGCGCACCAGCTGGAGCGCGCGGGCGCAATCGAGCATCGGGCCCTTCACCGGCGGCACCACGCCGTCGGCGGTGGCGTCCTTGATGTAACGATACTCCACGGAGACGACCGAGATCCCGGCTTCGAGGCACGGCTTGAGCAGGCTGTTGACGCTCGAGCGGTCGCCGTTGGCCCAGCCGCCGCCATGGATGTAGAAGAGGACCGGCGTCGGTTGGTCGGACTTCGCTCGCCAGAAGTACATCACCTGCATCCGGTGCGGGCCGTACGGGATGTTCTCGTCGGGCTTGACGACCAGGGGCGTCTTCAGGCGCTCCGGGTTGCCGTCATTGACGAAACGCGCCGGCGCCTTCTTGGCCTCGGCCTTCGGGGCGGGGGCCTTAGGGGTGGCGGGAGTGTCCGCCGCGACGAGGGCGACGGTGCCGAGGGCGAGGGCGAGGAGGGAGGCGTGCATGGGGGTGAAGGGAAAGCGGAAGGGGAAGAGGCAGGGTCGGGAGAAAGGAGGCGTTCCTCAGGGGGCGAGGAGGGGGCGGAGGCGCCGAGCGTAGGCTTCGTAGCCCGCCGGGGAAAGGTGGATTTTGTCCGGGGTGTAGAGCTCGGCCCGGATCGTGCCGTCGGCGTTGATAAAATCCTTGGTCAGGTCGAGGACCCGGATGTTCGGGTCCTGTTCCAGGGACAGTTGGTCGAGCGCGGCGTTGGTCGCGATGACATCCCGATAAAAGCGTTCCTGCGGGGAGTGGCACGGCAGGATCTTGACGACGATGAGGCGGGCTTCGGGGAATTTCTCCCGGAGGTTGGCCGCGCAGGTCCGGATACCGCGGGCGGCGGCGGGCACGCCGGTCTCGGGCGTGAAGAACATGTTGTTGTTACCGATCATGAGCACGATCGTCTTGGGCCGCAGCCCGTCGACGCCACCATGGTCGAGGCGCCAGAGCACGTTCTGCGTCTTGTCACCGCCGATGCCGATGTTCACCGCCCTGCGGTCGGGGAAGTGCTTGGCCCAGCTCGCGCCCCATTGGATCGTGATGCTGTCCCCCACCAGGAGCACGTCGAGCGGGCCCGGGTTGGCTTGTACGGTGCGGACATGGGCCTCGTGGAGTTTCAGCCAGGCGTCGCCGCCGAAGAAGCCTGCGCTCGGTACGCTGGGCCAGAACTGCGGGAGGTGCTGATTGGTCTCGCGTCCGGGGCGACGTTCGTATTCCGGCTTCCCGACCACGTAGGCGCGCTCCGCCGGGGTCAGCGGCCAACCGGTCGGTTGCGGGTCGGCCGGCGGGTGCGGGTAGTCGAGGGCCAGCGCGGTGGCGGCCAGGAACGAAGCGGCGGTGGCGAGGCGCATGGTATTAAAAGACTGAAGGGACCGGGGCAGTGCGGGAAATGGCGGATGGGGCGGGGACAGGGGCCGGGGTTACTTGGCTGGGGTCGCGGGCGGGATCTTGCAGGACTGCCAGGCGAAGAACTTCCAGCGGCCGTTTTCCAGCCGCCAGACGGCGAGGTAGCTGATGCCGGTGGTCATCGCGACGCCGTCGACCTTGGCCTGCACCTCGAGACGTCCGGCCATCACGGCCACGTCCGGGGCGGGGAAGCGGAAATTTCGCTCCGTATATTTATAGCTCAAGTACTTGGCTTCGCCGCCAAGCAGCGAGGCGGTGAGGGATGCCTTGGTGTCGACCTTCCCGTTCGAGTGGGCGTAGCGCAGGTCGTCGGACAGGACGGCGTCGAGGACCGCCTTGTCGGGGTTGAGCATCGCGGCGACCCGGGCGTCATCGGCCGCGCGGACCGCATCGGGGGCCGGCTCGGCGGCAGTGGCGGCGCCGAGGCTCAGGAGGAGGGAGAGCAGGAGGGTTTTCATGGAAAGAGGTAGCGTCTTCAGGCCGCGGTCACTTGGCTTTCTTCGCGCCCTTCTTGCGGCTCTCCTCGCCGGCGGCCGGCGGCTTGTCCGCGAAGTCCGGGATGACGAAGCCGATCGCCTTGGCTTGTTTGTCGTACTCCGCCTCGAGCTTGCGACGCAGGTCGGCCGACGCCGCGTCGGCGGCGAGGTTGCGCGTCTCGTAGGGGTCGGCGCGAAGGTCGAAGACTTCCGTCCACTCGTCATGTCCGGGGTACTTGATCAGCTTGGCGTCAGCCGTGCGCACGGCGGTGGTCAGGGGCGCGTTGAAACCCCGTTCGTGGAAATAGCAGTAGAAGAAAGCCTCGCGCCAATCGGCAGGTTTCCCGGCCAGCAACGCTTTCCAGCTGCGACCTTGCATCGCGGGCGGGATAGGCTGGCCGGCGAGCTCGAGGAAAGTCGGGGCGGGGTCGATGTTCAGCACCATCCGGTCCTCGGTGCGACCGGCCGCCAGCGCGCGCGGGTAGCGCACCAGCATCGGGATACGGAGCGATTCCTCGTAGGCCGTGCGCTTGTCGCCCAGGTTGTGCTCGCCCAGGTAGTAGCCGTTGTCGCTCGAGAACACGAAGACGGTATCCTCGGCCAGCTTCAGCTCATCGAGGAGGCGCAGCAACTTGCCGACGTTGTCGTCGACCCCGTTGATGCCGCGGAACATCCCGAGGTTGGTGGGCACTTCCGCGCCCTCGGCGGCCGTCTTGCCTTTGCCCGCGCCTTCTTTCGCGTAGACGGCGGGCAAGCCGTAGTTGGGCGTGCGGCGGGCCAGCGCACCTTCGTAGGCGTGCGCATGCCGGGGCGGCGGCGTGAAGGGGCCGTGGCACGTCTTGAGCCCGAGGATCATCAGGAAGGGCTTGGCCCGGTTGGCCTTGATGAAGTTGGCGGCGTACTCGGTGGTCACGTCGTCGACGAAGCCTTGGCTCGGGGTCTTGACGCCGTCGACCTCGATCGGACAGTCGAAGTAGACGCCCTGGCCGACGAAGCTCGCGGAGGTGTCGAACCCCGGACGTTTGCCGGACTGGTTACCATGGTGCCACTTGCCGAAGTAGCCCGAGACATACCCCGCCGGGCGGAGCAGGGCGGCGACCGAGAGGTTGCCCGCGGGGTGCGGTGTGTGGTTGTTCGTCACGCCGTTGACATGCCCGTACTGGCCCGTCACGAGCGAGGCCCGCGACGGCGCGCAGAGGGAGTTCACCACGAAGGCGTTCCGGAACCGCACGCCCTCGGCGGCGAGACGGTCGAGGTTCGGCGTCCGCAACCAGGGGAAGCGACCGCGTTCGCCCTGTTCGCGTTGCACCACCCCGAGCGCGTCCCAGCGTTGGTCGTCCGTGAAGACGTAGACGAAGTTGGGCGTGCGCGGGGCGTCGGCGGACCAGGCCATGGGGCCAGCCGCGATGAGCGTCAGCGCGAGGATCAGCAGGGGCGGGAGTCGCATCGGCGCGAAGGGTCAGCGGGCGGCGGCCTCGATCGTCTCGAGCAGGTAGCGACCGTGGATGAAGTTGGCGAGGTACAGCGGGTGCTTGATGATGCCGCTGGTCAGCTCGGTCTTGACCTTCTCGTCGTGGTTCTCCCGCTCAAAGCACATCCCGACGATGAGCGGGCGGCCGTTCGCGCCCTCGATGAAACCGGGTCCGCCGCTGTCGCCCGCGCTCGCGTGGACGTCCGCGAAGAAGGTCGGGTAGGCGGTCGAGGAGAGCCGGGGCGGGGCGGCGAAGATCGCCTGGCGGGCGACCGGGAAGCCCGCGCGCACGGCTTCGACCCCGTGCGGGAAGGAAAGCAGCAGGAACGGCGAGCCGATGGCGGGTTTGGCCGCGGCCAGGCGGGCGTCGTCGGCGATCTCGCTCGTCGGCAAGGTCGCGTAGGTGCCTTTCGGCGGCGTCGTCAGCTTCAGCACGGCCAGGTCGAGCTTCGGGTGGCGGACCCAGGCCGGCTGGCCGTCCTTGCGGATGACGATCGGGAAGTCGTTGCGCTTGTAGGAGCCGTCGGGTTGCGGTTCACGCAGGACGATCACGCAGGTGTCGCCCTTCGCCCCCTCCATCTGGTGCTGGGTCGTCACCAGGTAGATGGCTTCGTCCGGGGCGGGGCGGCGATACAACGAGCAGGTACCGTTCAGGGCGATATTATGCAGCTTGAAGGTCGCCGCGTAGGCTTCCTCGGCGTAATTGGCGCGGACGCCGGCGGCGAGGGTGAGGAGCAGGCAGAGGGCGGGGCGCATGGCGGGGTCAGCGGCTCAGAGGTACCTCGCAGAAGGTCAGCGCCGCAAGGCCATTGACGCCGCGCAGCAGGGTTTTCTGGCTCCAGGCCTTGCTGTCGAGGTAGGTGATCACGCCGACGCCGGGCGGCCGGGGTTCCTTCAGGCGAAGCGTGATGGTCGCGCCGTCGACCTGGCCGCCCGTCACGAGGCTGGCGACCCCGTCGATCCAGAATTGTCCGCAGAGGGAGTCGTCCCAACGCATCGGCTGGTCGAAGGTCAAGGTCACCTTGGTCCCGGTGGCGTCGAGCGTCGCTTGTCGCAGGTTCGGCGCCGTCACCGGTCCGGCGGGCCGGACTCCGTAGTGCGTCTTGGACACCACCGGGTAGAGCTGGCGCGCCATCTCGGCATAACCTTCGGGCGGGTAGTGGCAACCTCCGGGCGGCTCGATGCCCAGCGTCGACTGGATCGTCATGTGCGTGAAGTCTTCAGGGAGCCGGCGCTGCACCTCGCGGAGCCGGTTGTCGGAGCCGTTGACGCCCATCGCGCAGGACTTCGGCCAGATCTGGAAGAGGTGGTAGGCCTGCACGTTGGGGTAGTCCGATTTCCAATCGCCGGCCAGCCGGTGGAAGAACTGACGATACAGCTCGTAGCCGTAGCCGCCGGTCGGTCCGTCCGCGCCCTGGTCGTTCTCGCCCTGGTGCCAGAAGATCGCGCGGATACCATGGGTCAGGCGCGCCTCGCGGACCCGCCATAGGAGTCGCCCGTAGATGGTCGTCATGTCGGTCGGGTTGGCCGCGCTGCGCTGGTGCTGGTCGATGCGCGTCCCGCCGACGGCGCCGTTGAGGAAGCAGACGGGGATCTTCTGCTCCTCGATGATGCGCTGGCCCAGTTCCATCGCCCAGTAGCCGACCTGCAGCTTGCCGCCCTGGTGGTCGCGATGCACCGCCGGTCCCCATTGGCGCAAGCCCTGCGGGCTTCCCGACATGCAGCCGAAGGTCCGGAGCCATTCGCTGCGGTAGGTGCCCTCGCCCTTGCCCCAGTCGGTCGAGACCGCGTTGGATTGCCCGATGATGATGAAGGCGTCCCCGCAGACCAGGTCATCAGCCTCGTGGAGGGTGGTCTGCTGGCCGTCGCGCTCGGAGGTCAGCACGGCGCGGTAACGCACGAGGCCGGGTTTCAGCCGGACCTCGCAGGTGTAGCGGTCGCCTGCGATGGTCGGAGCCTGCTGTGCGTAAGGCCGGCCATCGGCGGTGACGGTGAGGGTGAGCCGGGCGCCGGGGCGGTCCACTTGGCCGTTGCAGTGCAGGCTGCCTTCGCCGCGGTCATCGCGCGCGTAGAACTGATGGTCGGCCGGTTTCTCGTCGGCGTCGGCGGTCCGGGCGACCCAGCTGTCCTGGGCCGGCTCCCGTACCTCGATCGTGGCGCTGGCGGTCGTCGGCGCGCCGCCGTGGTCGACGGTGGCCTGGACCTTGAGCGGGCCGCTACGCTGGGCCCGGGTCAGGCGCAGGGTCGTACCGCGGGCCTCCTGGGTCACCGCGAAGGTGTCGGCCTGCCAGCGGACCGCGAGCGTCCCCGCTCCGGCCTTGGTCAAGGCATCTTGGTTGTCGGCGAGAACCGTGAGGTCAAGCGGGCTGCGCCCGTCCCAGCGTTCGGGCGCCTGCAGGCGGATCGTCGGCTCCGGGATGGCTTCGCGGATCGCGACCGCGGCGACGAGGTCGACGGTGCGCTCGGCCGTGACGACGCGGGCGATCACCCGGGCGGTGGCGTCGCCCTGCGTCCGTCCCGCCGGCAGCTCGAAGCGGAGCCGATCCGTGGCGACGACCTGCTCGCGGCCCGCGCGGACGACGAGCCAGGTGACCTTCTGCGCGCCGGGCGCGACCAAGGCGAAGGGCAGGTTCCCGCCTTCGGCGATCTCGGCCCGCGCGGGCGTCAGCGTAGGCGCGCCTTGTCCGGCGCCGGCGAGCAGCCCGTGCAGGCTTTGCCGGGGCCCTTGGTTGGCGTGGCTGAGCCGGACCCAGGCGGCGGACCGCGCGACCTTCGAGACGCGCACCTCGTCGATGTCGCCGACGAAGTTATAGTTATGATACCAGCCGCCGATCCAGAAGCGGGCGGGGGTGCGGAGGTTCAGCGGCGTCGAGCGACCCTTGGCGGCGTTGGCCAGCTCGCCGTTGACGTAGACCCGGGAGTCGCCGGGCGCGTAGGTGTGGACGACGTGCACCCATTCCCCGGCGGGGAAGGGGGCGCTCTGGACATCCGCGTCCGAGAAGTAGCACTCCATCTTCACGTGCGAGGGGCTGCGGTAGTGCATGACCACCTTGCCCTGGCCTTGTTCGTTGCCCCAGGCGAGGACGTTGCCGTTGGTCTGCGCCGGACGGAACCACGCCTCGGTCGAGTGCGGCTGGGCGCCCGTGGGGAAACCCGTGAGCTTATCCCCGACGAAGAGCCCGGCCTTGCCGGGGAAGCGGCGGGCGGGGCCGATCATGCCGGTCGTCGCGGTCGTGCCGGTATCCTTGGCCGACCATCGGCCGGTCGCGTCCGCGGTGTTTTCGCCGAGGTGCCAGACCGTCAGGTGGCCGTTGCTTTCGTTGAAGACCGCGGCGCCGTCGGAGGCGTCCGTCGCGTCGGCCTTGCCCCAGTGCAGGTGCAAGGCTTGCCGTTGCTGGCCCGTGATGCGCGGGATGCGTACCCAGATCGCCGCCGTGCCGCCCGCGGCGTCCCAGGCCTCGATCTGGTGCGGCAAGGCGCGGCCTTGGCTGTCCGTGAAGCGCAGGTCCTCGCCGTGGCCCTTGGCCTCGGCGAAGGGGAACCAGTCACCGTGCAGACGGACCAGGAGCGGGAAGTCCTCGACCGATTCCGTCGCCGGCAGGTCGACCCCGGCGGCGTCGGTCAGGATCGGCAACGAGCCGTGGCGGCTCCAGGCCGCGAACGGGCCGGCGCTCTCCGCGGCGAATAGCGCGGCGGCGCAGGTCAGGAGGAGGGTGGAGAGGAGGGACGGTCGCATGGGGATCAAAGGTTCTTCAGCCAGTGCAGGAAGGTGCCGGGCTCGGTGAGGAGGATGCTCAGGAGGTCGCTTTGTTCGTCCGTCCAGAGCCTGACCCGGGGCGGGATGGGCTGGGCATGCGACCCGGCCGACTCGATGGTCGGGCGATCAAGCACGCGGCGGTCGCGGCTCAGCAGCACCCAGTCCGACGCGTAGATGCCGAGCGTCTCGAGGTTGCCGTTGTCCGCCGTCTCGTCGCTGTCATGGATGATCGCGGCCTGCAGCCCATGCTTCCGGGCCAGCAACATCACCACCGGCTCGAGGTTCAGGGAGCGGTTGGAGATATGCACGGCCAGCGTGCCGCCCGGCGCCAGGTGGCGCAAGTAGGTCGACACCGCCTCGTCCGTCAGCAGGTGGACCGGGATCGCGTCGCTGCTGAAGGCGTCGAGCACGATGATGTCATAGCCTTGGTCAGCTTCGCGTTCGAGGCTCAGGCGCGCGTCGCCCATCGCGATCTCCACCTTGGCCCGGGTGTCGCGCAGGAACGTGAACGTCCTGCGGGCCAGTTTCACGATGTCGTCGTTGATCTCGTAGAAACGGAAGAGGTCGCCCTTCCGCCCCCACGCCGAGAGGCTGCCGGTGCCCAGTCCCACCACCGCCACCTTGCGGCCACCTTCCGGTCGGTCCGCCTGGAAGAGCCGGCCGACGCCGCTGGTCGCGGTATAATAAGTCGCGGGAAGGTGCCGCAGGTTCGGGTCGGTGTATTGCAGGCCGTGGGTCGTGCCTCCGTGCTGCAGGATCAGCCGGTGCTCGGAAGGGTCGCCCGCTTGGTGCTCCGTCACCTTCAGCACCCCGTAGAAGTTGCGCGACACGGCATAGGCGCCTTGGGTCGACCGGTCCAGGTCGAACCCGAGCGCGGCGGCGAGGAGGGCCGTCCCCAGCGCCAGCGTCGCCCACGCCCAAGGCCGACGGCCCTGGTGCAGGGGACTGCCGCCGTCGATCGCGAGGACCCCGAGCACCAGCACGGCGGTCAGGAGCAAGGCTGCCTGGAATTCGCCGTGTTGGTCGAGCAGCAGCGGGGCGCCGACGGCGACGAACAGGCCGCCGCAGGCGCCGCCCGCGGAAAGTGACAGGTAGAAGCCGGTGAGCCCGTCCGCTTCCGGCCGCAGCCGGTAGACTTCTCCGTGGCAGGCCATGCAGCAGATGAAGAGGGTGGCGAGGTGGATGCCCAGTTCCTGGTACATCGTGAGGTCGGCGCCCAGCCCCGCCAGCCAAGGGATCGGTGGCCAGTAGCCGGCCAGCGCCGCCTGATGATGGCCCAAGAGCGCGCCGGCGCTCGCCGTCAGCGCCAACGCGAGCGACGGCAGCCAGAAGCGGCGGCGGTACCAGCGCGGGCTGTCGAAGCACACGATGAAGCTCAGCAGGTAGAGGCTGAGCGGCAGGATCCAGAGGAACGGGATCACCGCGATATCCTGGCAGAGCGTGTTCGTCGTCGCGAGCAGCAGGACCACGGCGCAGGCCGGCAGCAGGAACCAGAACCAGCGCCGCCCGGCGGGACCGGTCCCGGCCGTCGTCGCCTCGGCCGGCGCGGATGCCGTCTCCGCGGCCCGCCAGACCTGTGCGCCGCACCACCCCGCCAGGGCGACGAAACCCACGAGGCCCCATGACCACGCCGTCGCCTGTTGGTGGCGCGTGAGGTTCGGTTCGACGAGGAACGGGTAGCCTAGCAGCGCGAGCAGCGAGCCGACGTTCGAGAGCGCGTAGAGGCGATAGGGGGAGACGCCCGGGTGCGCGCGGCTGAACCAGGCCTGCAGCAGCGGGCCGGTCGCGGAGAGCATCAGGTAGGGCAGCCCGAGGCAGCGCAGCAGCAGGCCGAGGATGTGGGCCGTCGGCGCGTCGGCGTCGGTCGGCTTCCACGCCTCCGCCGGGGTGATCGGCAGCAGGCAGAGCGCCACCAGCAGCAGACCGAGGTGCGTGACGACCTGAGTCCGCGGGCGCAGGCGGCGGATGCTGAAGTGCGCGTAGGCGTAGCCGCCGAGCAGCAG
>SXGQ01011637.1_pt1 | contig 14303 bp, 15 predicted proteins | sample 3178371 | NCBI WGS metagenome assembly SXGQ01 (sample SAMN11356859, study PRJNA531348) | freshwater metagenome | isolation source: freshwater sample F1-20 | place: China: Fuxian Lake, Yuxi | collected 2017-12-25
AGGGAGGCTTATCTTACCATGCGTACCTTCCACACCGGTGGTGTGTCCACGGCCGAAACCGGCGTGGTGCGCTCCCAGGTGGCCGGCACCATCGACTTCGACAGCAAGGCCCGCGTGCGCCCCTACCGCACCCCCCACGGTGTGGAGGCCCAGATCGCTGAAACCGACTTCACCCTCACCGTGAAGCCCAGCGGCAGCGGCAAGGCCCAGAAGCTGGCGATCACCTCCGGTTCGATCCTGTTCGTGGATGCCGGCTCGGAGACCGCCGCCGACGTGATGCTGGCGCAGATCTCTTCCGGCGCCGCCGTGAAGAAGAGCGTGGAGAAGGCCACCAAGGACGTGATCTGCGACCTGGCCGGCCAGGTGCGCTCCGAGGACGTGATCCAGCCCAAGGAGGTCACCGACCGCCAGGGCAACATCACCCTCAAGGCCCAACGCCTCGGTCGCCTGTGGGTGTACAGCGGCGACGTCTACAACCTGCCCCCCAACGCCCAGCCGGTGGTGAAGGGCAACAGGAAGGTGACCACCGGTGAGGTGCTGGCGGAGAGCCGCCTGGTGAGCGAGTACGGCGGTGCCGTGCGTCTGCGCGAAAGCGCCGGCGATTCCCGCGAAGTGCAGATCGTCACCACCAGCCTCACCCTCAAGGACTGCAAGCTCGTGGGTGAATCCACCCACTCCGGTGAGCTGTGGCACCTGGAGGGCAAGGACAACATCCGCTACCGCCTCAACACCCACCCGGGCACCAAGATCAGCAATGGCGAGGTGATCGCCGAGCTGGCGGACGACCGCTTCCGCACCCAGACCGGTGGCACCGTGAAGTACGCCCCCGGCCTGGCCATCAAGAAGGCCCGCAGCGCCAAGAACGGCTACGAGGTGAGCAAGGGCGGCACCCTGCTCTGGATCCCGCAGGAAACCCACGAGATCAACAAGGACATCTCCCTGTTGATGATCGAGGACGGCCAGTGGATCGAGGCCGGCACCGAGGTGGTGAAGGACATCTTCAGCCAGACCGCCGGCATCGTGACGGTGACTCAGAAGAACGACATCCTGCGGGAGATCATCGTTCGCTCCGGCAAGCTCCACCACGTCTCCGACGCCAAGACCGTTGCCCGCTACAGCGACGGCAAGATGGTCAACCCCGGCGAGGAGATCGCCAAGGGGCTCAAGGCCGAGGCCATGGTGTTCGTGGAGGCGGTGGACACCCCCGAGGGCGGCGCGCTGCTGCTGCGCCCCGTGGAGGAGTACCGCATCCCCGATGAGGCCCACCTGCCCGAGCTCGGCAGCGTCAAGCAGTCGAATGGCCCCAGCCTCAGCCTCAAGGCCACCCAGCGCCTGGCCTTCAAGGACGGCGAACTGATCAAGAGCGTGGAGGGGGTGGAGCTGCTCAAGACGCAGCTGATCCTCGAAACCCACGACACCACCCCGCAGATGACCGTGGATGTGGAGTCGGTGCCCGACAAGCGTGCCAAGACGATCGACCGTCTGCAGCTGGTGATCCTCGAGAGCCTGCTGGTGCGCCGCGACACCCTCTCCGACGCCAGCCACGGTTCCACCCACACCGAGCTGGCCGTCAACGACGGCGACAGCGTCAAGGCCGGTGATGTGGTGGCCACCACCCAGATCCTCTGCAAGGAGGACGGCGTGCTGGCCCTGCCCGACGGCGTGGAGGGTGAGCCGATCCGCCGCCTGATCGTGGAGCGCGCCAGCGACACCCGCAGCATCGACCTGGGCTCCGCCAAGCCCACCGTCAAGGAGGGGCAGCGCATCGTTGATGGCGACCAGCTGGCCAAGGGGGTGGATGCCCCCTGCTGCGGTCAGGTGGAGACCGTCTCCGGCAACACGATCACCATCCGCATGGGCCGCCCCTACATGGTGTCGCCCGACTCGGTGCTGCACGTGCGCGACGGTGAGCTGGTGCAGCGCGGCGATTCCCTGGCGCTGCTGGTGTTTGAGCGCCAGAAGACCGGTGACATCGTGCAGGGTCTGCCCCGCATCGAAGAGCTCCTGGAGGCCCGCCGCCCGCGGGAATCGGCCGTGCTCTGCCGCAAGAGCGGCACCGTGGAGATCAAACAGGGTGAGGACGACGATTCCGTCACCGTGACGGTGATCGAAGCCGACGACGCCATCAGCGAGTACCCGATCCTGTTGGGCCGCAACGTGATGGTGAGCGACGCCCAGCAGGTGAGCGCCGGTGAGCTGCTCACCGATGGTCCGATCAACCCCCACGAGCTGCTGGAGTGCTTCTTCGAAGACCTGCGCAGCCGCAAGCCCACCCTGGAGGCGGCCCAGGAGGCCATCTCCAAGCTGCAGTTCCGCCTGGTGCAGGAAGTGCAGAACGTCTACAAGTCCCAGGGCGTCACCATCGATGACAAGCACATCGAAGTGATCGTGCGGCAGATGACCAGCAAGGTGCGCATCGAGGATGCCGGTGACACCACCCTGCTGCCCGGCGAGCTGATCGAGCTGCGTCAGGTGGAGCAGGTGAACAGCGCCATGGCGATCACCGGCGGTGCCCCCGCCGAGTTCACCCCGGTGCTGCTGGGCATCACCAAGGCCTCGCTCAACACCGACAGCTTCATCTCCGCCGCCAGCTTCCAGGAGACCACCAGGGTGCTCACGGAGGCGGCCATCGAGGGTAAGAGCGACTGGCTGCGTGGCCTCAAGGAGAATGTGATCATCGGTCGTCTGATCCCCGCCGGCACCGGCTTCAGCGGCTTCGAAGAGGAGCTGCGGGCCGAGGCGGGTCCCCACCCGGACATCCTCGATGAGGACGGCGGCGGCTACCGCCGCATGCAGAACCTGCGCCCGGATTACACCGTCGACATGCCGGCCGCCCCGTCGGCCACCAGCGCCGGTGCCCTGCTCGACGACCCCTCCGACGCCGCCCTGGAGGCCACCCGCAGCCGCCACGGCATCGAGGCGGCCGCCAGCAACCTGGCGGCCTTCACCCGCCCCAGCCTCGATGAGGTGATGGAGGAGGAGCTGATCGCCGATCCGGGGGCCCTCGAGGGTCTGCAGGAGGAGGGTCTGCTCACCGACGAGTGAGCGGATCCGCCAGTCTTTCCGTGATCCCCATCCCCAGCCGCCGCCCTCGGCCATGATCCAGCCCAAGCTCGTGCCGCAGCGGCGTCTGCCCCGCTACGGCTTCCACACCCACACCGAACGCCTCAATGGCCGGGTGGCCATGCTCGGCTTCATCGCCCTGCTGGTGGTGGAGGTGCAGCTGGGCCATGGCCTGCTGGTCTGGCCCTGATGGCCACTCCCCTGCTGGGGATGGGCCGCACGGCCCTGGAACAGTGGGCTGAACAGCACGGCCAGGCCGCCTTCCGCGGCCGGCAACTGCACGATTGGCTCTACGCCAAGGGGGCCCGCAGCCTGGAGCAGGTGTCGGTGCTGCCCAAGGCCTTCCGGGAGCAGCTGGCCGGCGCCCCACCGGAGGGGGCCGCCGACTGGATCGGCCGCTCCCGCGAGCTGCACCGCAGCGTGGCCCGCGATGGCACCACCAAGCTGCTGCTGGGCACCCACGACGGCCTCAGCCTCGAGACCGTGGGCATTCCCGCCGACGGCCGGCTCACGGTGTGCGTGAGCTCCCAGGTGGGCTGTCCCATGGCCTGCCGCTTCTGCGCCACCGGCAAGGGGGGGCTGCAGCGCTCCCTGGCGGTGCACGAGATCGTCGACCAGGTGCTGAGCGTGCGGGAGGTGATGGAGCAGCGCCCCAGCCACGTGGTGTTCATGGGCATGGGGGAGCCGTTGCTCAACATCGACGCGGTGCTGGCGGCGATCGATTGCCTCTGCACCGACCTGGGCATGGCCCAGCGGCAGATCACCGTGAGCACCGTGGGGGTGGCCCGCACCCTGCCGCAGCTGGCGGAGCTGGCCCTGCAGCGCTTGGGGCGCGCCCAGTTCACCCTGGCGGTGAGCCTGCACGCCCCGGATCAGGCCCTACGGGAGCAGTTGATCCCCACCGCCCACGCCTACCCCATGGAGGCCCTGCTGGAGGACTGCCGCCGTTACGTGGCGATCACCGGCCGCCGCGTCAGCTTTGAGTACATCCTGCTGGGGGGGCTCAATGACCACCCCCGCCACGCCAAGGCCCTGGCCCAGCTGCTGCGTGGGTTCCAGAGCCACGTGAACCTGATCCCCTACAACCCCATCGCCGAGGAGGAATTCCAGCGCCCCACCCCAGCGGCGGTGGAGGCCTTCCGCCGCAGCCTGCAGGACCAGCACGTGGCCGTGAGTGTGCGGGCCAGCCGCGGACTCGATGCCGATGCCGCCTGCGGCCAGCTGCGCCGCCGCCTGGAGGGGAGCCTGCAGCCCGCTCAGTCGCCGGGGTAGGCGCCGCGGGCCTGGGCCTCATCCCAGGGGGTCACCAGCACCATTAGCAGGAAGGCCGGCACCGCGGCGGCGGCGGAGATCAGGAAGAAGTGCTCCCAGCCCAGCAGCTTCACCAGCAGCCCGGAGGGGGCCGCCAGCACCTTGCTGCTGACGGCATACACCCCGGAGAGCAGGGCGTACTGGGTGGCGGAGAAGCGCGGGTTGCACAGGCTCATCAGCAGCGCCACGAAGGCGGTGCCCACCAGGCCGCTGGAGAGGTTCTCCAGCAGCACCGCCCCCGCCACCTGCTCCAGGGAGCTCACCCCGGTGCGGGCCACCAGCCAGTAGGCCAGGTTGCCGGCGGCACCGGCAATGCCGAACAGCCACAGGCTGCGGTTCATGCCCAGCCGGCCGAACAGCACACCCCCCAGCACCACGCCGGCCATGGTGGCCAGCACCCCCAGGGCGGATTTCAGCAGGCCGATCTGCCCTTCGCTCAGCCCGGCGGCCACCAGGAATGGCCCCCCCATGGGGGCCAGCAGGCCATCGGGCAGGCGATACAGCAGCACCAGGGCCAGGATCTGCAGGCCCCGGCGGCCGCCGGTGCGGGCCAGAAATTCGCGGATGGGCCCCAACACCGCCTGGCGCAGGTTGCCCACGGGCTGGGCCAGGGGCGGCAGGCGCGGCGCCGCCAGGGTGCAGGGGATCATCAGCAGCATCAGCCCCCCGGCGCAGGCGAAGGCCAGGGGATAGCCGGCGCTGCCGGCGATCAGCAGGGCACCGGAGCCCAGGATCAGGGTGCCGCCCCGGAATCCCAGGGAGTTGGCGGCCGCCCCGGCCCCCCGCTCCCCCTGGGGCAGCAGGTCGGTGCGGTAGGCGTCGATCACGATGTCCTGGGTGGCGCTGAGCACCGCCACCAGCAGGGCCACCAGGCCGATGGCCGTCAGGGTGTGGGGGTCGGTGCTGGGGCGCAGCAGGGCCAGGCCGGCGATGCTCAGCCCCAGCAGCAGCTGCAGCAGGGCGATCCAGCCCCGCCGCCGGTCGGGCCAGGGGATGGGCCAGCGGTCCAGCAGCGGCGCCCACAGCACCTTGATGGCGTAGGGCAACCCCGCCAGGGGCAGCAGTCCGATCAGCTCCACCGGCACCCCATGGGTGGCCAGCCAGATCGGCAGCACCTCCCCCAGGCCGCTGTTGGGGGCGCCGCTGGCGAAACCCTCGGCGCTGATGGCCCCCAGGCGCCGCCAACGGTTCCGATCCTCGGCTTCGGGTGCGCTGGGGTGCTGCGCTGGGGCCATGGGGGCGGGCACCGCAGGGGCGACTCGGGAACGGCCGCAGGCTAGGCGCGTCAAACTGGGGATTCCGCCGCTGAGGCCCGTGCAGTTTTTCCGCTCCACCCTGTTGCCGGCCGCCATCGTGCTGCTGTTCGGCCTGGCCCTGTTCGCCGTGAGCGCCCGCATCTGGCTGCCGGGGGACATGGCGGCCCCGGCACCGATCTCCTGATTCAGACCCAGCCCGCTGATTCGGGGTTGAATCCGCTGCTGGCTTTTACGATCGGCCGATGACTGGCCCGTACCCAGAGTTTTCCCAGAGCCCGGCCGAGTTGGCGCTCGATCCGGAGATGCTCGCCCGGGAGCTGGCCCAGGAGCTGCTGGGGGACCCCCTCGACGAGCTGGAGGGGGCGGAGGCGGCCGCCGCGGATGTGGCGGCGGAATGCGATCTCGGTTTGCAGTTGTTGCAGGGCAACCACGAGGAGTGCATGCAGGGGCTGCGCATCTTCTGTGAACACCGCGACCCCCGTGCTCCGGCGCTGCTGCTGCCCCTGCTGGAGGCCAGCTGCCCGATCCTGCGCATGAGCGCCGTGTATGCCCTGGGGCGCAACCCCGATCTGCAGGCCATCACCCCGCTGCTGGCCCTGCTCCAGAACGACAGCAACGGCTATGTGCGCAAGGCGGTGGCCTGGAGCCTGAGCAGCTACCCGGACGCGCCGGTGATGAACCCCCTGATCCGCGCCCTGGAAACCGACATCGCCGCCGTGCGCCTCTGGGCCGCCAGCGCCCTGGCGGATGCCGGCTCCACGGGCCTGGCCAAGGCGGACCAGGCGGCCGGGCAGCTGCTGCTCGCCCTGCGCATCGACAGCGAGGCGGCGGTGCGCAGCAACAGCGCCTGGTCGCTCGGGCGCCTCTACGGCGACCTGGTGGAGCCCCGCCAGCGGGAGGTGGTGGAGGCGCTGCTGGCGGCGATGCTGCAGGACGGCGACCTGGCGGTGCGGGATGAGGCGCGCCTGGCCCTGGAACAACTGGAGGATCCCCTGGTGCTGGAGCGCCTGCAGACCCTGGTGGACGAGGGCCTGCTGGCCTGAACCGCCAACCTCCGCGCGGCGCGGTTAGCATCCGTCGACCCGTCCACTGCCGGGATGCCCCAGCACACCATCAGCTTTCGGATCCGTCCGGATGGCCGCGTGGAGGAGCTGGTGAGCGGCATCAGCGGCGCTGGCTGTGAGCAGCTCACCGAGCGGATCGAAGCCCGGCTCGGCAACGTTCAACAGCGCCAGCCCACCGCCGAGGCCTACCAGGGCCAGGCCGCCACGGTGAACCCCGAGCAGACCCTCTCCACCCCGGTCACCTGATGTCGCACTTCAGCACCGTCAAGACGGAATTGCGTGATCGCGAAGCCCTCGTGGCGGCCCTGCGCGACCTGGGCCACAACCCCAGCGATGGCGAGCAACCGGTGCGCGGCTACCGCGGCCAGACGGTGCTCGCCGACCTGGCGGTGGCCTCCCCCGAGGGCAGCGAGCTCGGCTTCCGCTGGAACCCCACGAGCGGCAGCTATGAGCTGGTGACCGACATTGACCTCTGGAAGCAGCCCATCCCCGTGGAGCGTTTCCTGGCCAAGCTCACCCAGCAGTACGCCCTGCGCAGCATCCTGGCGGCCTCCCTGGAGGAGGGCTTCCAGGTGACCGAGCAGCGCCAGGCCACCGACGGCTCGATCGAACTGGTGGTGAGCCGCTGGGACGGCTGATCCCCCGGCTGCGGCCATGGTGATGGATCCGTCGGTTGCCTTCCGGGCTCCGGCCACCACTGGCCCTGAGCCCAGTGGCCGTGAACCGGTGCTGGGTGGTGCCCTGCGCCAACAGGCGGTGTGGGTGGATGAGGCGGTGTGCATCGGCTGCCGCTATTGCGCCAACGTGGCCGCCAACACGTTTGTGGTGGAGCCCGACTGGGGCCGCTCCCGGGCCATCCGCCAGGACGGCGACAGCACCGAACGGATCCAGGAGGCGATCGACACCTGCCCCGTGGACTGCATCCATTGGGTGAGCTACGAGCAGTTGCCGGAGCTGGAGCAGCAGAGCCGTGAGCAGGAGCTGCTGCCCCTGGGGCTGCCGAGCCCGGCCCGGCCGCGCCGCACCCTGCCCCGCAGCGCCGGCGGCGCCGCCACCCCCTGATGGCGTCCGTGCCCGTGCGGCGCTTCGGCCGCACCGAACTGCCCATGCCCGTGCTCTCCCTGGGGGGCATGCGTTTCCAGCAGAGCTGGAGTGATCTGCCGGCGGATCGCATCAGCGCCGAGAGCCAGGCCAACCTGCGCCGCATCCTTGAGCACGCCGTGGCGCTGGGGTTCCACCACGTGGAAACGGCCCGCCACTACGGCAGCTCTGAACGGCAGCTGGGGGCCCTGTTGCAGCAGGTGCGCGACCCCCAGCGCATCCTGCAGACCAAGGTGCCTCCCCAGGCCGATGCAGATGCATTCGAGGCGGAGTTGGCCACCAGCCTGGAGCGCCTGGGGGTGGATCGGGTCGACCTGCTGGCGATCCACGGCCTCAACCTGCCGGAGCACCTGGAGCAGACCCTGCGCCCCGGCGGGTGCCTGGAGGTGGTGCGCCGTTGGCAGGCGGAGGGCCGGGTGGGGTCGGTGGGTTTCTCCACCCATGGGCCCCTGCCCCTGATCCTCGAAGCGATCGAGAGCGACGCCTTCGATTACGTGAATCTGCATTGGTATTACATCCGCCAGGACAACCGGCCGGCCATTGAGGCGGCCACGGCCCACGACATGGGGGTGTTCGTGATCAGCCCCACCGACAAGGGGGGCCATTTGCACAGCCCCTCGGCCCGCCTGCTGGAGCTGTGCGCGCCCCTGCACCCGATCCTGTTCAACGACCTGTTCTGTCTCACGGCGCCAGGGGTGCACACCATCAGCGTGGGGGCTGCCCGTGCGGAGGATTTGGATCTGCACGTGCAGGCCATGGCGCTGCTGCCTGAGGCTTCCACGCTGTTGCCGCCGATCCAGGGGCGCCTGGAGCAGGCCCGGCTGGAGGCCCTGGGGGCCGACTGGCTGACCAGCTGGGATCGGGGGCTGCCCGACTGGCAGGACACCCCGGGCCAGATCAATCTGCCGGTGCTGTTGTGGCTGCACAACTTGGTGCAGGCCTGGGATCTGCAGAGCTATGCCCGGGCCCGCTATGGCCTGTTGGGGGCCGGCAGCCATTGGTTCCCGGGGGCCAACGCCGACGCCCTCGACCACGGGGTGAGCGAGGCGGAGCTGCGCCGGGCCCTGGCGGCAAGCCCCTGGGCGGAGCGCATCCCGGCCCTCCTGCGGCAGCTGCGGGAGGTGGTGGGGGGAGCACCGCAGCAGCGGCTCAGCCAGGGGGGCTGATCAGCTGGCTGCTGGGGCCTGCCCCAGCGGAAACTTGCTGGGCAGCCCCACCGCCCGCGGGTAGGCGGCCGGGCAGGGGGCGGAGGCTTCCAGCCACAGGGCCGTGCGCTGGCCGCGGCCGCCCGGCAGCTCCCGCTGCTCCTGGCGGCCCAGGCGTGCCCGCAGCGGCTGCAGGGCCCGCTCCAGCTCCCCCTGGTCGCCGGCGTTCCACTGGCCCCGGTAGAGCAGGGCCTGGCCCTGGCCGTTGAGCAGGGGCACCAGGTATTCCGCCACCACCGGCGCCGCCGCCACCGCCCGGGCCATGGCCAGGTGGAAGCCGCCGCGGCACCGTCGATCACGGCCGGTGAGCTCCACCCGCTCGCAGCGCAGTGTGACCCGATCCGCCAGCCCCAGGGCCTGGGCCATGGCCTGCACCGCCTGGGTTTTGCGCCCCACGGAATCCACCAGGGTGAGCTGGGCCTGGGGCAGGGCGATGGCCACCGCCAGCCCCGGGAAGCCGCCGCCGGTGCCCACATCGATGCAGCGCAGCGGCGCCTGCGGCTGGCGCTCCAGCAGATCCCGCAGGGGCCAGAGGCTGTCGAACACCTGGGCGATCCAGTAGTCATCACCCTCCACCAGCCGGGTGAGGTTGACGCGGCCGTTCCACTGGCGCAGCTGCTCCTGCAGCGCCAGCAGCAGCTCCAGCTGCGGCGGGCTCGGCCGCCAGCCCAGCTCCCTCCACAGGGCGGCATCAGGTGTGGCGGCGGACATCCCCTTGGGCGACTGGCTCGCAGTCTCTAGGATCCCGCAGACCAGGCGCAGCGCCGGTGGCCGTCACCGATCAGCCCAGCTACTACGAGCTGCTTGAGATCGGGCCCGAGGCCAGTGCCCAGGACTTACGCCAGGCCTTCCGGCGCCTCAGCAAGCGCTACCACCCCGACACCACCGCCCTGCCGCAACCCCAGGCCCAGGAGGCCTTCCGGCAGCTGCAGCAGGCCTATCTCACCCTGGGGGATCCGGCGCGCCGGCGTCTCTACGACGCCGGTCTGCAGGCCCAGCGGGGGGCCGCCACCGCCAGGCCGTCGCCGCCGCCCCGCGCCCCCCAGCCCGTGCCCGTTCGCCGTGCCCTCTCCGGCGGGGAGTGGTTTGCCCTGCTGCTGCTGGCGCTGGCGGTGGTGTTCAGCCTGGTGCTGGGGGTGGGGCTGGCCTGGGCCCGCGGTGCGGCCCTGTTCACGGCCCCCAGCTGGTGGAACACCGCCGAGCAGACTGCCGTGGTGCTCGACCTGCCGTCTGCGGATGACCGCCCTGCCGCCCCCCCAGACGCCGCTTTACAACCACCCGCTGCCGGCCCTGGAGAGCTGGCTGGTTGAGTTGGGGGCCCGGCAGGCGGCCCCCCATTCCTGCCTTTGGCAGCTGCAGCGCTCCGGCTGGACCGCCACCCTGGAATTGGAGGTGGAGGAGCTGAGCGTGCGCTGGAGTGCCGCCGGGGGCGATGTGCAACGCCAGTTTCCCTATGGCTTCAGCCGCGCCGATGTGGAGGCGGCGATCCTGGCGGGACCCTGACGCCGGCCCTGGTTGTGGTCATCATGGACATGACGCCATGGCCCCCTGCCCGCGTGTCCCGTTTCCTCGACCATCGCGGCTCCCGCCGCCAGCCGCTGCTCTCCAACCGTTTCCTGCGGCCGGAGCAGCTGATGGCCTCCAGACCCGGCCGGGCCTGGGGCGCCACGGAGGTGTTCGCTGAGGGGCAGTGGCAATCGGTGCGGGTCCAGTTGGAGGCCCGCGGTTGGAACGCCCTGCAGATTGAGCAGATCCACGACCAGCTGCGCCAGGGCTGGCCCCTGGAACTGGCGGAAAACAATGTGGCGGTGATCACCGGCCATTGCCCGCTCAGGGCCAAGCGCGGCGGTTGACCACGACCCTCAGAGCTTGCGCTCACAGAGCTCGCTGCGGTCTTCGCCGGCGGTGGAGAGCGGGCCGCAGCTGAACCAACGCACCACCGACAGTTCCAGGTCGGTGAACAGCACCAGGATGCCGGCGCAGAGGGCCGCCACGGCGGCGCTGACCAGCAGATGGGAGCGGCCCATGGAGCTCAGGTGGTTGCGCCGAGCCTATGGGAGAGATCAAGCCGCCGCCACTGCTCCGCCAGGGTCGGCCCATCCAGCTGCGGCAGGGGCGGCAGGCAGCCCAGCAGGGGTACGCCCCCCAGTTCTTCCAGGGTGGCGGCGTTGTTGGGGTGGGGCTCGCCGTTGAGCAGCACCCCCAGCACGGGAATCTGCCGCCGCCGCAGGGCCTCCAGCGACAGCAGCGTGTGGTTGAGCGTGCCCAGGCCGCTGCGGGCCACCAGCAGCACCGGCAGCCCCCAGCGTTGGATCTGCTCGATCTGCAGCAGGTCGAGCCGCAGGGGCACCAGCAGCCCGCCGGCGGTTTCCACCACCAGGGGGCCCTGCACCGCCGGCAGGTCCAGTCGCTCGGGATCCAGCGGCGGGCCGGGCCGTGAAGCCTCACCGCTTTCCAGGGCCGTGGCCCAGTGGGGCGACACCGGTGCCCGCAGCCGATACGCCTCCGGCAGCAGCCGCTCCGGCGGCAGCTGCAGCCAGCGCTGCACCCGGTCCCGGTCACCGCCGCCGTTGGCCCCGGGGTCGAGCCCGCATTGCACCGGCTTCCAGTAGTGGGCCCCCAACCCCTGCACCAGCAGGGCGCTCACCACGGTCTTGCCCACGTCCGTGTCGGTGCCGCACACCACCAGTTGCAGGGGGGTCATGGGGCCGCGCTCACGGGGATTGGCGTGCCACCAACACCAGCACCTCCCAGCCCAGGTTGGGGCCGTCGCTGGGCCAGTGCTGCTCCAGCTGCCGCAGCTGGCCGCGGCTGAGCCGGGGGCCGCGGCTGGCCTGGGCACCGATGGCCTTGAACTGCCGCAGAAAGGGCAGGGCGCCGTGGTTGGGCCGGCTGAAGCGCAGCCGCTGGGCCCGCAGTGGCACGAGCCGGGCCGTCACCGCCTGGATCAGCGGCTCGGCCTCCGGCAGCTCCAGCCCCGTGAAGGGCACCCCGGCCCGCCGGCAGGCCTGGCGCCAGAGCCCGAAGCTGCCGGCGCAGGGCACCGCCAGGGCCAGCACGCCCCCCGGGGCCAGGGCCGCACACCACTGCTCCAGCTGCCGCTGCGGCTGCTCCAGCCACTGCAGCGCAAAGCTGGAGCCCAGCAGGGCGGCCCCCTGCAGCTCCGGCGGCAGGCCGTGGTTCAGGTCCCAGAGCCGTTGGGGTGGCGCTGCAGCGGTCTCCTGCTGCAGCAGTTCCGGGCAGCTGTCCAGCCGCAGCAGCGGCGGCCCCCCCAGGCGCCGTTCGATGGCGCGGGCCAGCAGGCCGCTGCCGGCCCCCAGGTCGGCCCGAATCCCCGCCGGGGGTGCCGGGGTGAGGCGGGTCAGCCAGCGGGCCAGGCGCTCGGCCACCGCCGCCTGCAGCCGCGCCTGGCTGGGGTAGGCCGCGGCGCTGCGGCCAAAGCAGCGCTGCACCCGTTGGCTGAACGGCGCGCCGGCGGCGGTGGGTTCAAGCAAGACCATCCGCGATCCAGTTCAGCACCGCCGTGGTCACCCCCGCCCCCAGCAGGCCGTGGCCCGCCCGTGGCAATGGCATCACCGTGGCCTCCGGCAGCAGGGCCTTGAGTTGCTCGCGGCTGGCGGGGCAGACGATCTGATCATCCTCGGCCTCCACGATCAACACCGGCACCCGCCGGGCTGCCGCCGCGGCAAGCCCCTCAGGCAGGCCTGCCGTGGCCGCCAGACGCTCCAGGTCGGTGAGCAGCCGGCCGCTGCCCTGGGGGGAGAGCCCCTGCTGCAGCGGCCCGGGGGGCAAGTGGTCGCTGGGGAAGGGGGCCGCCACCCGCTCCAGGAAGCGGCCCAGCATGGCCTCCCCCTGCCCCTCCCGCAGTTGGGCGGCCATGGCGGCCAGGGCCGCCCGCAGGGGGCGGCCGGCGCGCCCCTCCGGCACGAAGGCCGCAAAACTGGCCAGCAGCACCACCGCCGTGGCGTCTCCCCAGAGCGGGGGCTCCAGCAGGTGGGGCCCGAGGGAATGGCCCAGCAGGACGCGGTGGCGGCTGCGCCCATCCCAGCTGGGCTGCTGGGGCGGCAGGGCGCCATAGCCCCGCTCGCCCGCCACCAGGCCCCAGCCGCGCCGTTCGGCCTGCCCGGCCCAGGGGGCCCAGGCGCGGCTGTCACCGCCCCAGCCGTGCATGGCGAGCAGCTGCACGGTCATGGCGACCCCAGGGCCGCCAGCAGGCGCTCAAGGCTGCCGGCCGGCAGATCGTGGCGCAGCACCAGCCGCAGCCTGGCGCTGCCCTCCGGCACGGTGGGGGGGCGGATCGCCACGCTGAGCAGGCCGGCGGCCTCCAGCCGCCGTTGCAGCTCCAGGGCACGGGCGTCCTCCCCCACCAGCAGCGGCAGGATCGGCCCCTGGCCGGGGGGGCGCGGCCAGCCGGCGGCCTCGAGCCGATCCCGCCACCTTTGCGCCCTCTGCAGCAGGGCGGCGCCCCGCTGCGGCTCGGCCTGGATCCCCCGCAGGGCCGCCAGGGCGGCCGCCGCCAGGGGCGGGGCCAGGGCGGTGGTGTAGCGGAAGGGGCCCGAGTGCTGCAGCAGCCACTCCCCCAGCAGTTCATCGGCGGCCAGGAAGGCGCCGCCACCGCCGAAGGCCTTGCCGAAGGTGCCGCTGATCAGGCTCACCCCCGCTTGCCCCAGGCCCAGGCCGCGTCCCCCGGGGCCCAGCACCCCCAGGGCGTGGGCCTCATCCAGCAGCAGCGCGGCTCCGTGGCGGCGGCAGAGCTCCGCCAGCGCCGGCACATCGGGGCTGGTGCCCTCCATGGAGAACAGGCTTTCGCTGAGCACCAGCAGCCGGCGGCCGGGCACCTCCCTCTGGGCCCGCTCCAGCTGCTGGGCCAGGGCCTCCAGGTTGTTGTGGGGGAAGCGCCGCAGCCGGGCGCCGCTGGCCTTCACCCCCGTCAGCAGGGAGTGGTGGATCAGGCGGTCCGCCAGCACCAGGCCGTGGCGATCCGCCAGGGCCTGCACCGCCGCCAGGTTGGCCTGGAAGCCGCTGGGGAAGAGCAGCACCCTGGGGCGCCCCAGCCAGGCCCCGAGGGCCTGCTCCAGCTCCCCGTGCACCGGCCGGCTGCCGCTCACCAGCCGGGAGGCCCCGGCCCCCAGGCCATCCCGTGCCATGGCGGCGCTGGCGGCCTGCTGCAGCGATGGATCGTGGGCCAGGCCCAGGTAGTCGTTGCTGGCCAGATCCAGCAGCGGCGGGCCGCCGGCCCCATCCACCGGCCGCAGGCCGGCGCTGCCGCAGGGCGCGAGGTTGCGCAGCAGTTTTCTTTTCAT
>SXGQ01276453.1_pt1 | contig 14299 bp, 17 predicted proteins | sample 3178371 | NCBI WGS metagenome assembly SXGQ01 (sample SAMN11356859, study PRJNA531348) | freshwater metagenome | isolation source: freshwater sample F1-20 | place: China: Fuxian Lake, Yuxi | collected 2017-12-25
AATGAAACAGAGACAACTAACTCCTGAAGAAATTGCTGCGAATTTTGATAAATTTAGATCACTATGCGAGAAGCTTGGTGACCGATCACAATCAGCATTAAATCTTGTGGATTCTTTGGGAGAGCGTCTTGCAATTTGTCCTGCCTCGTCCAGACTAGATTTTCATAATTGCATGGTTGGTGGATTAGTCGACCATTCTCTACGAGTCCTTTCGAACGCGATGAAGTTAGTTAAGACATACGGGTGGGAAGTCTCCAAGGAATCGTTGATTATTGGATGTCTCTTCCATGACATCGGCAAGGTAGGTCTTGCAAATGATGACGGATCAGTCACCGATTATTACGTTCCTCAGGATTCAGAATGGCACCGCGAGAAACTTGGTGAGTTCTACAAGCATAACAAAGACATGCAATACATGTCAACTCCTCAACGAAGCGTTAACATGTGTCAAGCATTCGGTTTAAAATTGAAGACTGACGAGTATCTTTCGATTCTATTGAATGATGGATTCGTTCTTGATGAAAACAAGCCTTACTGTTTGAAGACAAGTCCATTGGTTTTTGCGGTGATGACAGCCGACTATATTTCTACAATGCAAGAAAAAGTCGGCGGTCCCTGGACTCCTTGACCATACTTAATCTTCATGAATAAAGAGTTTCGAGAGTATATTAGGTTGCTCATTTCTGAAATTTTAAATGAGAATCCTAGCGTTCATTCGAAACTCTTTTCCCGTGATGGGAAAGATGAGGAAGAGGATTTGGATGAGGAAGATAAACTTGGAGAGTTCAGCGGAGTAGGTGCCATTCAGGGGTTTGCACTACCTCTCGGTATGAGTCCTGATATGCCAATTGCTGGTTCAAAAAAGCGCAAGAAAAGTAAAAAGCGTAAGAATCCAAGTTGGTCGTGAATTAATACGTTGAACACATATAAGGTTGAGTGGTAGGGTAACTATCACCTGCATGGAGCAGGTAGAAAGATATTCCTCCACAAATAGGAATAGGAAAACGGAAAAGGAAAAAATATTATGGGTATTGATCTAGAAGCAATTAAGCGTCGTGTTGCAGAGCTTTCAGGTGTGAAGAAGACTTCTTCAGTTCAACTATGGAAGCCAAGTCTAGGTGAGCATAAGATTCGTTGCTTGCCATGGAAGAACTCTCCGGATGGGCAACCTTTCGCAGAGCGTTGGTTCTACTACATTGGTGATAATGCGGGCATTCTTGCACCAAATCAGTTTGGTAAGCCAGATCCAATTAACGATTTGATTCGCAAGCTATATAGCAGCGGCAAGCCAGATGATCGACAACTTGCAAAGAAGCTACAACCAAAGATGCGTTGTTATGCTCCAGTGGTTGTTCGTGGCGAGGAGGATAAGGGAGTTCAGGTTTGGGCATTCGGTAAGCTTGTTTACCAGCGTATGCTTGGATTCTTCCTTGATGAAGAGGTCGGTGATATCCTCGATCCAAAGGAAGGGTTCGATCTAAAGGTATCAATCACGAAGCAACCTGGCAAGCAATTTAACGACACAACTGTTGATCCAGCTCGCCGTCCTTCAAAGCTTCACGATGATGCAAAGCAAATGGAAACATGGCTTAATGCCATTCCGAATCTTGACGACATGTATCGTCTCAAGTCAACTCAAGAGATTGAGGCAGTTCTTAATAACTGGCTCAACGGTGGTTCTGCAGCTGACGCAACTCCGGAGCAATCTCGCGGTCCTGCACCGACCGATGCTCTTGATGAGCTAGTCGCAGAAGTCAAGGCTGAAAAGCCAGCTACCAAGAAGCCTGCGAAGAAAGACGAGGGTGATACTAAGAAGCAATCACTCGATGATGCATTTGCAGACTTAATGAACGACGAGTGAATTTAACTATTTAAATGAAACGCCGGAGATCGAAAAGGTTTCCGGCGTTTGTACTATCAATATCAAAAAGTAGATAATAATACAATCATATGAGCAAAAAGAACGAAGTCGATAGCATGATGAAGGATCTAATTTCCTCCATCAACAAAGAATTTGGAACAAGAATTGCGTACAATCTCTCAGAGATGGATGCGCCAACTGTTGTGAAACGTTGGATTGATACTGGATCCATTCAATTAAATTACGCAATTAAAAATGCTTTGGGAGGTGGATATCCCGAAGGACGCATCATTGAAATTTCTGGATTGCCTTCTTCAGGTAAATCACACTTGGCTTATCATGCTGCTGCAGTCGCCCAGAAGATGGGCGGTCTTGTAGTCTATATCGATACCGAAAATGCAACTCCCGTGCAGAAGCTTGCCGATATGGGTATCGACGTTCGTAAGCGATTTGTCTATTGCGATTCACATTGTACCGAAGAAGTTTTTTCTATTATTGAATCGACTATTCTCAAGGCAAAGCAAATCATTGAGAAAGATGTTCCCATTCTCATCATTTGGGATTCTGTCGCAGCAACGTCTCCAAAGGCCGAGCTCGATGGTGAATACGAGCAAAACTCAATTGGTCTTCAGGCCCGTGCTATCTCAAAAGGTATGCGGAAGATTACAGGTGTGATTGGACAGAACAATGTTACTTTGCTGTGCATTAATCAGCTTAGAGATAACATCGGGGTAATGCACGGAGACACGGCAGTTACGCCGGGGGGTAAGGCCATTCCGTTCCATTCTTCAGTTCGAATTCGTCTTGGCAGCGGAAATCAAGTTAAAGACAAGAATGGCAATCCGATTGGTATTCATACCACCGTTACGATTAAGAAGAATAAGGTTGCAGCTCCTTTCAGAAAAATGGAATTTGACATCATCTTCGGAAAAGGCATCGTAGAAGATGAATACCTCTTCGATGAATGCAGATCACATTGCAAAGAAAATGGTCCCGTAAAGCGTAAAGGTCATGCAATTAACATCAGCGGAGAGGGCGCATGGAAGGAACTAAGTGTTGTTAATGAAAAGACGGGCGAAGTTGTTGTAGAAAAGAAGTTCTATAAGTCTGAGTTTGGTTCTCTTATGAAGGACGATGCATACAAGGCATTTATCATGGAGGTCATAGATGCATCGTTGACGTTAACTGCTGGCCCACCAGCTCCAGTTGAAGGTGATGACAACGTTTCAGATGATGGAGGCGCCGATGAGTGAAAGACCAACCAACCCAATCTGGATTAAAGTTTTAACCGATGACGCTTCGCAGATTCCAGCGTATCAAACAACTGGTTCTGCAGCTTGTGACTTGAAGTCTACAGATGAGCTAATTATTCCTTCAGGGACTCGTGCGACGGTTGGAACTGGAATCAAACTAGAGATTCCTAGTGGCTTCGGCGCGATGGTCTGTTCAAGGTCAGGATTAGCGGCAAAGAACGGTATCCAGGTGTTGAATGCTCCAGGCATCATCGATACCGACTATAGAGGCGAAATAAAGGTCATTCTACACAACTCGGGTCAATCAGGATTTATTATTAAAAAAGGTGATAGGATTGCACAACTTTTATTTTTTCCCATTTTTCAAGCCATCTTTCAAAAGGCAGAACTAATTGAGAATACTGCTCGAGGCGAAGGCGGTCTTGGAAGCACTGGCGTTTAAAGGTGAAATTTGACGGCTGAACATCCAATACTCATTATCGATGGTGCAAATTTATTTTTAAGGTCATGGGCCGCCTATCCCACCATGAATAAAAATGGTGAGCAGATGGGCGGCTGCATTGGCTTTTTAAAATCCATGCAACGAATATGCAGGGAAATTCAACCATCTGCTATTCATATTGCTTGGGAAGGTGGCGGCTCTCTTCGACGAAGAAAACTATATTCAGAATATAAGATGGGCCGAAAAGCTGAGAAGCTGAATCGTTTTTATGGCGATGACATTCCTGATTCAGAAGAAAATAAAAAGCATCAATTAATCACATTGATTGGAATGTTGAAACATGCCCCTGCATGTCAAATTTATGTTTCTGATTGCGAGGGAGATGACATCGTCGCGCATCTTTGCGCCGGTCCATTCAGGAAGCAAGACAAGATTATCGTTTCATCAGATAAAGACATGTATCAACTTTTAGATGATCAAACGAAAATTTATAGTCTTCATCGCAAAAAAATCGTCACGGCCGATGAAATTTTTGAAGAGTTTAGGATAAAAACGCACAATTTTGCGATTGCTAAAGCAATTTGTGGAGATGCTGGTGACAACGTACCTGGAGTAAAAGGTGTTGGATTCAAAAAGGTCGCATCAAAAATTCCGATTTTAGGTGGTGATGAAGTCGTGATTTTACAAGAAGTTCTTGATTTTTGTGCGTCAAGATCGGAAGAGTCGATTATTTATCGGCGCATCATGGATGACGCTGAAGTTATCAAAAGAAATTGGAAATTGGTGCATCTCGATGGTAGTATGTTGTCAGCTGATCAAATTTCGAAGGTGCAACACATGGTCAATACATTCAATCCTCATGTCAATAGGATGGGGTTAATTCGAATGTTGCTAAAAGAGGGAATTGAAGACTTCGACGTAGAAGGATTCTACTACGATTTAAAGTGCGTGACCTTGGCTAATAACGCAACCGGAGATTGAAATGTCTGATAATGATAATAAAACAATGACGAAGGTGTCGTTTGGCACTTACGGAAAATCCTTCCAAGAAAAGATTGGTCAAGCATTATTGACTGATCAAAAATGGGCCGAACAAATGATGGAAGTGTTCGACTCATCGTACTTTGAACTCAAATATCTCCAGTTCCTTGCAGATCGATATTTTGCTTATTCAAAGAAATACAAAGTCTTTCCAACGCTCCAGCTTCTTGCTACCATCATTAAAGAAGACTTAAAGGTAGGAACAGACGTAATTTTGCGTGATCAAATTATTGATTACCTCCAGCGCATGAAAGCAAACCCAGACCCAGGTGATTTGCAATTTGTTAAAGATAAGTCATTGGATTTTTGTCGTAAGCAAGCTCTTAAAGCTGCACTTGAAGGTGCCGTTGATCAGATGCAAGCTGAAAAATACGAATCCATCGTCGAGTCCATTAGAAAGGCTGTGCAAGTTGGTACAGCACCATCCGTTGGTCACGACTTCTTTAACGAGATGGATGCAAGGTTTACTCGATTAAAACGTGATACGATCCCAACAGGAATACAAGAACTAGATAAAAAAGAATTGCTTAATGGTGGTTCTGGAAAAGGCGAACTTCTTTGTGTCGTCGGTGGGTCGGGTTCAGGTAAGTCTCATTGGCTTACAATGATTGGTGCTAATGCTCTTCGACACGGCAGGAATGTTCTTCACTATACGTTTGAACTTTCTGAGACTGCCGTCGGTATTCGTTATGACTCAAATCTATGTGACATGGATTCTAATGAAGTCATGGATCGCAAGGATGAAGTCAAAAAGTTTTATGAAGAAAACAAATTAGGTCGTTTATTTATCAAGGAATATCCGACAAACACAGCGTCCATCTTTACGATTCGTTCACACGTTGAACGACTGGACCTCAAAGGTTTCAAACCTGATATCATTATCATCGATTATGCTGATATCATGAGATCCACTCGCCAATTTGATTCATTACGCCATGAATTGAAATTGGTTTATGAAGAGCTTCGTGGCTTGGCCATGGAATTGGGGATTCCAATCTGGACAGCTTCACAATCCAACAAAGAGGGTGCCAATGCTGAAGTCATCGACATGACGAACATGTCTGAGGCATACGGTAAGGCAATGATTTGCGACTTTATTATCTCGGTGTCTCGTCGCTCTCATGAGAAGGCCACCGGATGGGGTCGGCTCTATGTCGCCAAGAATCGTGCAGGCCGAGATGGATTGGTTTTCCCGGCGAAAATCAATACGGCAAGAAGCAAATTTGAAATCGTCGGCGCCGCTGACGTACCAGAAATCGCAGCCTTATCAGATGATGAGGTACAGAAAAAAGCATTACGTGCTAAATGGCAGGAATTAAAGAAAGAATTTCCTTCTCAAAAACATAACAACGCCGAAGCAAACGTTATATAATTAATTTTCCTTTTCGAGGGTACAATATGTCACACACACGAGATGAAGCATTCCAGGCATCCTTAAAGTATTTTGGTGGTGATGAATTAGCGGCTAGCGTTTTTGTAGACAAATATGCTCTACGAAATCCAAAAGGTGAGTTATTAGAACTTACGCCTTCTGATATGCATCGTCGACTTGCACGAGAATTTGCTAGAGTCGAGGCCAAGTATCCCAATCCTCTTTCTGAAAAAGAGATTTTTTGCTTACTAGCAGATGTCGAACACCTCGACGTTGCACAAAGAGACAGGATGTCTATCGAAGAGCTTGCAAAGGAATCTAGAGGATTAGGCCCAGTCGTTCCCCAAGGTTCTCCTATGTCTGCGATTGGTAATGATTTTCAGTATCAGTCGCTGTCAAATTGCTTCGTCATTCAGTCACCTTACGATTCCTATGCAGGTATTCTTAAGGCCGACCAAGAACAAGCTAAGATCATGAAGCGTCGTGGTGGCGTTGGTTTCGATATCTCTACAATTCGCCCGAAGGGTATCGTCACAGCCAACGCAGCTCGTACCACCGACGGTATCGGAGTCTTCATGGAGAGGTTCTCTAACACTTGCCGTGAGGTTGCTCAAGGTGGTCGTCGTGGTGCTTTGATGTTGACCATCGATGTTCACCATCCAGAAATCCGTACCTTCATCAACATCAAACGAGACCTTAAGAAGGTTACTGGTGCTAACATCTCTATTCGCCTCACTGATGAGTTTATGCAGGCTGTGAAGGATGGCGGAAAAGCTCATCTTAGGTTCCCAGTAGAGAAGGATGCTAAGCATTCTATCGAAGAATGGGTAGACGCCAAACAACTTTGGCATGAGCTCATCGAGGCGGCTTGGGCTTCAGCAGAGCCAGGTTTGCTCTTTTGGGACACCGTTAAGAAGAGAACTCCAACGGAGGCATACGCTTCTTGTGGTTATGGTTCGACTTCTACGAATCCATGCGGAGAGATCGTCCTTTCTCCATACGATTCTTGTAGATTGCTTCTCGTCAATCTCTATAAGTTTGTCAAGAATCCATTCACTTCCGCTGCAGCTTTTGACAACGAACGATTCAAGGACGTCGCTGCCAAGGCCCAAAGACTCATGGACGATTTGATCGACCTGGAGATCGAGGCGGTAGACAAGATTATTGCCAAGATTCAAAATGATCCAGAGCCAGAAGATGTCAAGCGAGCCGAGCTCGATCTTTGGAACAAGATTAAGAATGCGGCTCTTGGTGGAAGAAGGACTGGGTTGGGTATCACGGCCCTTGGCGATACTCTGGCTGCGATGGGCTTCGTCTACGGTTCAAAGATTTCTATCCAGATGACAGAGTCTCTCTATAAGGCGTTGGCTCTATCTGCCTATCGTTCGACGGTAACGATGGCTGCAGAGCGTGGTGCATTCCCCGTCTTTTCTCACAAGCTTGAAGAGAAGCATCCGTTCATCCAGCAAATCCTCGAGTCAGACTCCGACCTCGTAAAGGATTATAAGAAGCATGGTCGCCGAAACATCGCTCTAACGACGACTGCGCCGGCTGGTTCTGTTTCTGTTCTTACACAAACTACATCAGGTATCGAACCGGCGTTCATGCTCTTCTACAAACGCCGTAAGAAGGTCAACGGTGATGATCCAAATACCAGAGTCGACTTCGTCGATCCTCTCGGCGACAAGTGGCAAGAGTTCATGGTCTACCACCACGCTTTCAAGAAGTGGATGGAGGTCAACCATAAGACTGAGGAACACGTCACAGAGTCTCCATATCATGGCGGTACAGCCAATGAGATCGACTGGGTTGCCAAGGTAGATCTACAAGCGGCAGCTCAGAAGTGGATCTGCCACTCTATTTCAAACACCACCAACATTCCAAACTCAACTTCTGTCGACGTCGTCAAGGACATCTACATGAAGGGTTGGGAGACTGGATGTAAGGGCGTCACCATCTATCGTGATGGTTGTCGAACCGGCGTCCTTGTGGCTGAGACGAAGAAGGAAGAGAAGAAGGTTGATGCTTCTGGCCAACCTGAGACGTTGGTAGAAAGCCATGCACCAAAAAGACCTAAGGAATTAACTTGTGATATTCATAGAATTAACGTGAGGTCAGGAAATGACAACGAGTCATATCTTGTATTGGTTGGCAGACTTGAAGATAAACCTTATGAGATCTTCTGCGGATTGTCTCAACATGTTGAGGTTCCAAAGAAGGCCAAGACAGGCATTCTTATCAAGAATGGCAAGAAAGACGGCGTAGCAACTTATAACCTCCAGATTCCAATTGGAGACGATGACCATCTTCTTTTCAAGGACGTCGTTGAGTTATTTGCAAATCCTAATCATGGTGCAATGACAAGGACGTTGTCACTAGCTCTTCGCCACGGCGTGCCAGTTCAATACGTTGTTGAACAACTTCAGAAAGATAAACACAGCGGATTGCAGTCTTTCTCTAAGGCTGTTTCTAGAGTCTTAAAGTCCTATATTCCTGATGGAACTAAGTCTCAATCAGACAAGGTCTGTGGATCATGCGGATTGGAAGGTATTGTCTACAAGGAAGGTTGCGCCACCTGTAATTCTTGCGGGTGGAGCAAATGTGGATGATATTTAATTTTTATGAAAATAAAAATCGCTGATCTACGAAAATTAATTCGTGAATATTCTCGCGATATTCAACCTGTGCACATCGAAGAAATTTGCAATTTTGCAATGAAGATGAGTCCTGATGATGCTGCCAAATATTGCCGCGACAAACTCGAGCATCATTTTATAGCGCATATTAATTCTACTTCAGAAAGTCAAGCAAATATGCACTATAAAATTAAAAAGATGGTTAACGTTTTGGCAGCATTAGAACGAGAGATTAAAGAACTTTCTGATTTGAAAAAAGATTTGAAAGATTCCGTTAATCGACACGTGGGATTTTTCTTATACGTCTGACCGTGTTCAAATGCATCGTCTTATGATATTATGACGACATGCCTTCTCACCCCAATAAAGTAGAATTAATTGGATATTACGGTTCTGATGAGACACATGCGCTATCAGCGTGGACCTCTACATCAAGAGATTTAACTGAAGATAAGAAAAACAGGATACCATCTTTACTTAAGATGCTGGCTGAAAATGGACACGAAACGCCGTTTGAAAAGAGCTCGATGCATTTTCTTGTCACGACGGACATTGCTTCTCATATTCATCTTCTTAAGCATCGAATTGGAGTTTCTACAAATGCCGAATCAGCCAGATATAAAGAGCTTAAAGAAGACAAATACTACGTCCCGGTCGATTGGGACGGTGAAGAAAAAGAAGCTTATATCGAACATCTAGAGTCTAGTCTACAAAAGTATCATTCAACTCTTGAACGCCTTGTCCAAAAGGGTATGAGTAGAAAGCGAGCAAAAGAATCCGCTAGACTATACCTTCCTTACGGAAATCAAATTACTGCTGATATAATGTTTAATTTTCGTAGTTTCGTTCATTTTATCAGACTACGGTATTCAGAACATGCTCAATTAGAAATCAAGGATATCGCGAAGCAGATGTTGGATCTGGTACAATCTACAGGTTCTTTCCCTGCCACGATGGAGGCTTTTGGATTAGTTAATGAAGGTAAGATTAGAGGGCCATTCGTATGAGTAAGATTATTGTAATTGAAGGACCTGATAGAGTAGGAAAACAAACACAAACGAATCTTTTAAAGAAAACTTTCTTAAATTATGGGATGATTGCCACCGTCGTAGAAGTCCCCATTCGATCGATGGTAACGTATCGAATCATTTATTGGATGCTTAAGAATGGCATGGCAAAAAAATTTCCAAAAACATTCCAATGGTTTCAGTATTTGAATAGAAAGATTTTTCAGGTTTTTACTTTGCCTTATCTAGAAGAACGTTATGATGCAATCATCATGGACAGGTGGAGTCTATCCACAATAGTCTATGGTGCAGCAGAAGGTGTCCAAAAAGAGTATACAATCGATTTAGCAAAGAAGTTAAGACAGCCTGATCATACAATTATCTTACATGGAAAATCATACTCGCATGAAGCAGAAGATGCTTACGAAGCTGATTTAGATTTACAAAATAAAGTTAGAGAAGAATACGCAAATTGGGCTTTTGACAATCCTGACTCAACAAGCCTGGTCGATTGTCAAAGAGATAGAAAGATAGTTTCTCGTGAAATAAAAGAAATTCTTCAATCGAAAAGAATCTTACCGAAATACTGATATTTAAATAACGTGTATATACCTCCAAAGAGATTAAGAAAAGGTTCTAGAGTCGCCATAGTGGCGCCGGCATCTCCTGTTCATTCTGATAGATTGATGGAAGGGCTGGACGTCATTAAAGAATGCGGTCTAATCCCAGTTCTAGGACCTTGCGTGAAAAATGTTAAAACAGATCATCATTCATCTGCACCGTTAAAAGACAGAATTGATGAGTTACATTGGGCTTTTAGTTCTCCAGAAATAGCTGGTGTAATTTGTACTAATGGAGGTCAAGGTTCGGCTGGATTACTTCCTTATTTAAATTATGATTTGATCAGAATGAATAGAAAACCTTTTTTGGGAAGGTCTGATATATCTGCATTAAATTCAGGAATTTTAACTCATGCCGATTTAATAACATTCAGTGGACAAACTCCCAGTATCCATTTAGATCGAGGAGAAGCAGTCAGACAATTAGAAGTTGAATCGTTGTTTATGACCCTACGTTTATTGATGTCAGATTCTCCGTGGGGAACAATACCATTTAGCAACAATAGAATGATGCCTCGTACTGTATCGCCAGGAAAGGCTTGCGGTGTTGCAGTAGGCGGTAACGTTGATACTTTTACTAGATTATTAGGCACACCGTTTGCTTATAATTTCAAAGATTCGATCATCTTTATGGAAGATGTTCACAAGGGAGCAATTGTTCTTGATAGAGAATTTTTGCACATGAAGCTTGCAGGAGCATTGGATGAAGCTGCTGGATTTGTATTAGGCGAATTTTGTGATCCAGGAAAAAATGAAGAAGATGCAATTGACACGGTTATTCAACAATATTTTTCTTCAGGTGCTCCATGTTCTTTTGGGTATCCATTTTCTCACGGCGCAATAGTGGCACCTATTCCTATTGGGGCTGTATGCGCTCTGGACGCGGATTCTTACGAAGTATCATTTGATTTTACCATGGGGTGATACATCCTATAAAATCTTTATAAGATGTCTTAAGAGGTAAATCATATGAGCTATAAGATTTCAGATTCCGTTGCTATGCGTTTCATCCAAATCTTTCAAGAGGCAGTCCTCATGGGCGTGGATGGAGCAGACTTGATGCGTCAAGTTCGTTTGACTGTAGATTCTACAAACGAAGATACCTTAACTCTTTGCCCAGAATACGAACGAATGGTTGAAGCTCAACATAAAAAGTATCTAGAAGATGCAGAGAAACTCAAGGCACAATCTAGCGATTCTGGTTCAACATCAAAAGTAATTTTTGAGAACTGAACGTGTTATTGATAATTGGAGCAATAGCTTTTTCAATTTTAGTCATTTTGCGTTTTTTTGTCGTTAAGGATGATTGATGAGCAACAAATTAGAATTGATGTGGGAACAACAGGAAAAGTTCATGGCGCTTCTTCAACAGAAACGAGGGTTTACTAATTTTCCTGTCGATATGACTACAAAATCTGGACAAAAACTTCTTAAAGGAATTACTCACGAATGTATGCATGAACTTTTTGAAGCCAATATGATTTTGAAAAATTCAAAAGATCATCGAGCAACAGAGGTTTCAGAGTTTGATAAGGATTCTTACGTAGAAGAATTGGTGGATGCCCTTCATTACTTTTTTGAAATTGCAATTCTAAGCGGTGTTTCTATGGAGGAATTGTATCAGGCTTATATGAAAAAAGGTGAGATCAACAATCAACGAATTGAAAACGGGTATTAATTTCAAAAAAATGAGATTTACCCCTTTTCAAGCTTTTTACGATTATTATCATTATCTCACAAACAGGAATTATCCTGTTAAGCCTTAACAAGGAGTAAATTAACATGCTATCCAGATATCATGATACTATTCGTACACCTTTTGACGTATTAGATACAGTTAGATTTTTTAATGATTTAGAAGGATTTTCTCTTAGACATTCTAAGACAGATTTCATCGATGACGAAGGAATCAAAATTGAAATGCCTGGTGTGAAATCTTTTGATCTAGAAGTTACCATTCAAAACAAAACTCTAAAAGTATCAGGAAAGTCTAGACATGGAAAAGAATTCAATTATGTGTATTCAATTAAGCCATCTGTCGATGAATCATTGATCACAGCAAAACTTGAAGACGGTTTACTTTCCATTTCGCTTCCCAAAAAACCAGATTCTTCTCCTCGCAAAATTACAGTATCGACATAGTTTTTCTTAAGTAAATGATAATGAAAGGCCTGAAAAAATTCGGGCCTTTTTTGTTTTTAAAACAATTGTTTATAAGTTATGTAATATGTCTTTATGTCTCCTGAAAAAGATACAGAACTATGTAGTAAATATCCTTTAATCTTTAAGCATCGCAATGGATCGATCATGGATACTTGCATGGCTTGGGGGTTCGAGTGCGGTGATGGTTGGTTCGACCTCCTCGATACTCTTTGCGGAGAAATTCAACGTTATGTAGATTGGAAGTCGAAGGATCTTTCTCAAGAAGAAAAAGAAACTCTGCAGGTTATTGCTTCACAAGTTAAAGAAAAGTTTGGAACGCTACGGTTCTACTATTATGGTGGCGATGACGCAATAGGTGGAATGATCGATATGGCCGAAGCTCTCAGCGCAAAGATTTGCGAAGATTGCGGAGTACCAGGAAAGATTCATACTGACGGATGGCATCGTGTTTTGTGCAATTCGTGCAATGATAAACGAGCAATGAATAAAGGCGAAGTATGACAAACTTATCTTGGATGACAGACATCCATCTAGACATGGTTGGTAATTTAAGTGATCGACTTATTCAACTATCAGAAAAGTCTAGAGAATCCGAAGCTATCATTATTACTGGTGATATTTCAATCGCTAATCTTTTATGCGAACATTTACTAATTTTAGAAAGTTATTTTCAAAAACAAATTTATTTTATATTGGGAAATCATGATTATTACGGTTCGAATGTTTTTTCTGTGAGAAAAAACGTATCAAATTTGTGCATGAAATCTTCTTATTTAAGATACTTGTGTAATGTTCCATTCATCAAATTGAACGAAACAGGAACTTATCTTATAGGTCATGATGGGTGGTATGATGCGCAAAATGGTCATCCATATAATGATTCGTTATTGATGAATGACTGGTTGCAGATTTCAGATTTTAATTCAGCTTTAAGAGCCGCGCCAGGCGGGAAAGTATTAAACAAAAATGTTATAATGGACATTTCTAGAAGATTGGCGCAACAATCTGTTAATCATATAGCAAATGGAATTAAGTCTGTTATTAAACATGCAAATCATATCGTAATCATGACGCATGTCCCGCCGTTTAAAGAATCTTTTACTGCGTTCGAACATCATAGCGGAAATTCAACGATGGATATTTTGCCTTGGTACACGTCAAAGATCATGGGAGACACAATATTTTCTGCCGCAAAAACATACCCTCATGTCAAATTTACGGTGCTATCAGGTCATGCACATAGCCACTATGATGATGATCTCTTAAATAACTTGAATGTAAAAATAGGTAAATCTACTTACGGAAATCCTCAAATAACAAATTTAGCAATTATTTAATTATTAGTATAAGTTATGAAGAGATCATTGTTGTTAAATTCTAACGGCGAACCACTTCAGTTCATTACTGATATTAGGGCAATCAAGTTAGTATTGAGCGGTCGAGCAGATCCACAATCTGGCGTGACGGGGCAACCGTCGTATTGGGATGATGACTATAGTTCATGTAGCGCTAGATTTAAATTGCCTGCAGTGTTAAGATTAAAGAAATTCATAGCAAGAAAAGTTGATAAAAGACCTCCAAGATTTCAAAAGCGTGTTCTATTCAATCGGGATTCATGGCAATGCCAGTATTGTGGCGTAGAACTGGCTTACTCTGCGATAACCGTCGATCACGTTATACCAGTTTGTAAGGGAGGATTAACCACATGGAATAATTGTGTCGCTGCATGCAAGGCATGTAATAGAAAGAAAGGCGGCAAATTGCTTGAAGAATCTGGTATGAGGCTTTTTAAAAAGCCGGCTGAACCATCAGCATTACATTTTTGGGATTTATCTAAATCTTCAGCATGGCATGAAGATTGGTATATGTTCGTAAGAGGCTAAATATTACTATCAAATCTAAAA
>SXGQ01494266.1_pt1 | contig 14299 bp, 10 predicted proteins | sample 3178371 | NCBI WGS metagenome assembly SXGQ01 (sample SAMN11356859, study PRJNA531348) | freshwater metagenome | isolation source: freshwater sample F1-20 | place: China: Fuxian Lake, Yuxi | collected 2017-12-25
AGGTGAGTAGAGGCGGCGACGGTCGACTCTGTAATACAAACCGGTATAGAAAAAAGGGGCCTAAAAAAAGTGTCGCTACGTAAGAAATCTGCCTCCGCAGGTCTGAAAGTCTGGACCGTAGCGGAGCTTGGTGCTTTCTACACTGAGCACCGCAGTGAACTCGTTGCCCACGCCTCACGCATTCTGAAAGACAGCGCTCGCGCTGAAGAAGTAATCCAAGACGCCCTGATCAAGGTCATGCTCGCTGCCCCTGAGCTCGAATCCGCTGATCACGCCCTTGGTTACATGCACCGCACGATCGAAAACCTCTGCATCGATATCTTCCGTATCGAAGGTCGCCGCCCAAATCTCGTAGTCCTCGACGATGCCTCCGCCGAGCTCGAGTCCTCCTGGGTTGATAACAAGGACCATGCAGACGTCATCTCCGCTGCTGAAGATGCCGCGATCGTCCGTCAAGCCCTTGCCATGCTCTCCCCAGCCGAGCGTGCTGCGCTTGTTATGTGGGAAATGGAAGGTCGCTCTACCGCAGAAATCGCTGCCGAGCTCGGTATCAAGGAATCCGCAGTTCGCCACACTGTTTCTCGCGCACGTACATCTCTCCGCCGCGTCATGAGCGAGCTCATCGTTGACAAGGAGCGTGGACTTACCGCTCTCGATATGTTGTCGACTACCTATAAGAAGGCCACCGAAGTTGCCAAGAAATCAAGCAAGGCCGCCCTCTCCCTCATCCTCGTATTTTTCGCATTCCTCGGCTTCAACTCGATGCCCACTAATAATGATGTCCCCGTAGTCGTTACCGGCGGAACCGTCTCCTCAACCGAGACCTCAGGTTCAACCGAAAGCGCTTCGACCGAGGCCGCTCCAAAAGCGACTGCCTCCACATCTCCTTCCGCAACCGCAAAGGCCAAGGCCGCTGCGATGAACGCGAAGGCAACCTCAATTAATTTTGCTGGCCTTGATAAGAGCGGTGTCCCAACCGGGTTCACTGTTGCTGACTCAAGCGGCGCACTTGGATCGCTCTACATGACAAGTCGCCAGCCAATATTGACCGAAACTGAACTGACCCTCTCCCAAATAGCCAAAACGGAAAATGGCGCTGCGAACGTCTTCCTCTCCCAGCAACTCGTAAGCGACTCAACCGGCTTCAACTACATCCCTTCCGTCTCATACGGCAAGGCTGGAAGCTGGGCTCCCCTCGTAACCTCGGTCACTTTCCTCGATTCTGAGCGTCTTTTGAGCGGCAATTACCTGGTAACGGCCATCATTAAAGTAGAATCTGAGGTTGAAACTACCGTTGTGATCCCAGCAACCGCTTCAGGTCGGGATCTTCTTCAGGCGCCACGGCAGGTCATTACCCGCCTCGTACTGAACCCAGGAAAAACTCAGATTTTGTCTCAAGCTATTTTTGTAGTTGAAAAGGGAGCGAAGTAATGAACTCCCGTTTTAAGTTTCCTCGCCGCGTCCGGATACACGGTGGGGAATGTGGTGCAGTAGCACGTGCATTGCATCACGAGGCGCAGAAAGACGCACTCATGTCATATGAGAGGGCCTTTTTGTGCCTAGCCGATCTCGAGAAAGCCTCGAAATCGACTATTGAAAGGAAACAAATGTCTACAAAGACAACTCTCAAGCGCATCGCGCTTGTTGCAGTTTCTGCTCTTGGACTCAGTTTCTTGGCGGTAACACCGTCAAGCGCTGCTCCATCAGCCGTGTACACGACTGCCTATGACACAACAAATGGCCGAGCCATTGTTGGTGCTCAAGCTGTCGTAACTTTCACGCTTGATACATCAACTACCAACACATTCTCGTGGAGTGGAGTCGGTGTAGTACTTCAAGCTGATGATGCCGGCAGTAATGCTGATTTTGAAGATTACTCAGGAACTGAAAGCTCCAACAAGATTAATCGCCCAACTTCAGGAACGCTTGTAGCTACCGTTTCATCTAGCGGCACAGGTACCGTTGCGTTCACATTAACTAGCTCAACAGCGGGTACTCAAACCATCACTGTCTCACCGGTAACCTCTGGCGTACCGGGAACTGCAGTTTCAAAGACTTTGACTTGGGTCGCGACAACTGATGTTGATGTCAGCTTGGATAAGAGCACAATCACAACAGTATCGACTGCTTCTGCGTGTAAAGATTCAAGTTCTGCGGCAAATGATGCTACCCTCGCAGCGGCTTATGCACGTTCAACGATAAGTTACCGTGATACTTCAGGTAACCGAGGCCTACATCTCTGCGTTATTGTTCGCGATAACCTTGGAAATATCGTTGACAATGACAATTTAGACAGCGTTATCGTCTCTTCCAGCAACATGTCATTTGCATCAGGTTCAGTTGATCGATACGCAATTGCATCTGATTTTACGGACTCTGACTCTTCGGAATCCGGCGCTAATGATGGTGCAATTACTCTGAAACTTTACGGTGACGGCTTAGCACAAGGTGCTGGAACACTTACAGTTTCTATAACTGAAGGCTCAGTCACAATCACAAAAGTTCTCAATGTGACCCAGTATGGAAAGATCACTGCGGTGAGCTTCACGCAGTCGAACTATGCTCTGGCCGCTGATGCGGATGGCGCAGATTACACGTCCAGCTCTGACAAGAACGGTACAGCGGTTGTTGCGCTTATTAAGTGCACTGACTCAGCTGGAACGACTGTTCCATACTGTGACTACGACGGCGATGGAAGTTCGGATGACACCGGAAATATGTATCTCGTTGTAGACAACGACCTCACACCGGGAGCTCCCGCTTGGGATGCAACTTCTCCTGCATCAGCTTCAGATAAATTCGCTAATACCTTCGGTATCAATCAGGGTCTATCTGCTGTAACGGCCTCATCGACATATGGTGTCCAGATTTATATCGATAACGATCTTGCTGACATCGTAGATAACCAGAAGAGCGTCATTACGTTCTACATGAAGGCAGCTGCTGTTACGGATACTCCAGCAACAATCTCAACAGGTGCAATTACGTTCTACACTTCTTCAGCAACTGCAGATACTGTTTCACTTACAGTAACTCCAGAATCTGTTGCTGTTGGTGGAACCGCTGACGTCCAAGTATCTGTAAAGGATGCTGACGGATACCCAGTTGCAGACGGTACGTCTGTTACGGTGAACGCCACAAACGGATCCGTGATTTCTGGCGGCTCATCCGTCACCACAAATGGCGCCTTGGCTACAGCCAAATCATTCATTGCAGGCGATCAAGCTTCTACTTCAGTAGTAGTTGCTTCAGTAGGTAAGAAGTCTGCTTCGAAGACTGTAACAATCACGGGCTCATCGGCCGCAAGCACAAATTCGGCGATTGACTCCGCCGCAGATGCTGCTGCTGAAGCTATCGATGCTGCTAACGCTGCAACCGATGCTGCAAACCTCGCTGCTGAAGCAGCAGATGCAGCAACAGTCGCCGCTGAAGAAGCACGCGATGCTGCTGATGCAGCAACAGCTGCTGTTGAAGAGCTTGCTACTCAGGTTGCCACATTGATGGCAGCTTTGAAGGCTCAGATCACAACCTTGGCTAACACAGTTGCCAAGATTGCTAAGAAGGTAAAGGCGTAAGCCTCTCCTTCCTTAAGTAGTACCCGAAGGCCCCGGATTTATCTGGGGCCTTTGGGCTTTTTTATGGTTGATTCGCATACCCTTGAGTTGTGTTCCCTGGAGCGTTAGAACGACGAATTCAATATCTAGTATTGTTTTGTGCTTTCTCTATGACTTTAGTTGTGACACCTTGGTTGAGTCTTGATCCAATTAATTTACCCAAGTTTTTGATTCTTGGAACATGCGGTTTTGCGGCGATAGGAAATCTCACTCCGTATCTCAAGCACATGATTCATTCAGAAGATAGATCGCTGGCGTACGCAGTTCTATTCTTTTTGATTATCTTGATGGTAGCTTGCTTTTTTAGCGATTCAGGTATGTGGTCTCAGGTTTATGGTGCGTTTGGAAGAAATACTGGCTTACTTGCGTATGTGAGTTTAGCGCTGATGTTGATATCTGTAGTTTTTGTTTCGAATCTAAATTTCTCAAGAAAATTGATCTGGGTTTTGATTGCTACCGGCATGGTAAATGCGGTTTACGGGTTGTTACAGTGGTCAGGGAATGATCCAGTAGATTGGAAAAATCTGTATGCTCCGATAGTCGGCACCCTAGGTAACCCAAACTTTGTTTCCGCGCATTTGGGAATCGCGAGCCTAGCTTCATTGGCGATGGTGTTTGAGATAACACGGAGTTTAGTTTCTCGCTCGATTTTGCTTATGAATCTGGGACTTTCTTTGTTTGTCATTTTTCAATCAAGTTCATCACAGGGAATTTTTGTATTTGCCTTGGGTTCCACGTTGATTCTTTACACTAGGTTTTTCTCAACTTTTAATCTCATTACGCGTCTGAGTTATTGGACATTAGTGCTTGTTGGTTCGATAGTTGGAATTGTAGGTATATTGAATAAAGGGCCTCTGGCCTCGCTTGTTTATCAAGAGTCAGTTACATATCGTGGCGATTATTGGCGAGCCGGCTGGAAGATGACACTTGATAACCCCGTTTTTGGCGTGGGCTTGGATTCATATGGAGATTGGTATCGCTTTGCAAGAACTGAGTCAGCCGCCCTGCGACGCGGACCCGACGTGACAACAAATTCTGCACATAATGTTTTCTTGGATATTTCATCTAATGGCGGGTTCCTGTTGCTTGCCGCATATATATTTATTTTTGGCTTGATATTTCGGTCAGCAGTTAGAGTGCTGAGGAAATCACGGAGTTTTGATGCCGTAGGCGTGGGCTTGGTAAGTGCTTGGGTTGCATATGTAATTCAATCGGTGATTAGTATCAATCAATTAGGTCTTGCTATCTGGGGATGGGTTTTGGGTGGTGCGATCATCGGGTATGACTTGTATCGAGATAGACCTGATGCGCCACGAATGGTTGAGAAGAAAGGAAGGCCGCCAGAACAAGTTCCTGCTGCGGTGGTCTTGACGGGAAGTTTGGGATTAGTGTTTGGGTTTGTGATATCTGTGTGGCCGCTTGCGCAGGACATAAGTTTTAGAAATGCGCTGGAAAGTGGTGATGGCGCGAAGATTGAATTGGCTGCGAAGGAATTCCCAAGGAATAACTACTACTACGTTTACTCCGCACAAATTTTCCAAGAGAACAAAATTGCTGAAAAGGCTTTAGAGTTGGCGAGATTGGCGATTGCGGCAAACCCACGTGATTTCAACGCTTGGAAAATGGTGCTGGCTAATCCAAACGTGAGCGAATCAGAGCGGGCTTCTGCAGTAGCGAAAATGAAGGAATTGGACCCGTTTAACAATACTTTGGATAAGAAATAACCAGATTTAGCGGCTGGGGCTCTCTTTATGCTCGGTAGGCTGGGGTAATGCGTGTAGCGGTAATCGGCCAAGGATATGTGGGCACGGCTGTTGGGAGCGCTGCATCAGGTGCAGGACATGATGTGGTGGGTATTGAGATTGATTCTTCTCGTCTAGCTAATTTGTCAGTGCCTTATAAAGTCAGCAGCGATTACGCCGACGTTGTTGGCTCTGATGTAGTCGTCATTGCGGTTCCGACACCTTTGAATGAGGTGAGGGAGCCAGATCTGTCGTTTCTTGAATCTGCTTGTGGGTCTTTGAAATCTGTTTTGAAATCTTCCACATTAGTGGTCAATGAATCTACTTCTTTTCCAGGAACGCTACGGAATGTGATTGCGCCAATTCTTGGTGAGAGCCATTTGTATGCCTCTGCTCCAGAGCGAATTGATCCTGCGAATGAGAAATGGAATATTGCTAATACGCCACGACTTGTGTCGGGGCTAAGTGATGTTGCTACTTCGCGGGCCTTGGAGTTTTACCAGAGTTTTTGCAAAGAAGTGGTGCAGGTTTCTTCTCCCGAGGTAGCAGAGGCAGCGAAGTTATTTGAGAATACTTTCCGACAAGTAAATATCGCTTTGGTGAACGAGTTTGCACAAATTGCTTCAGCGCTTGGAATTTCAACTTTTGAGACTTTGGGTGCGGCTGCGACAAAGCCGTATGGGTTTATGTCCTTTGTGCCGAGCATCGGAGTTGGTGGACATTGCATCCCGGTGGATCCATCGTATTTGAGTTTTGCAGCCGATAAAGCTGGAGTTAAAGCATCATTTATCAACCTAGCAAATTCGGTGAATGTGTTGATGCCGCGATATATCGCAGGTCGTATATCCGAGTTATGGGGTGGATCGGTTTCTGGCAAGAAGATTCAGATTGCTGGAATTTCCTATAAGTCCGATGTTGCAGATACTCGAGAATCCCCTGCACTTTCCTTGATGGAGATATTGCGGGAAATGGGAGCTGAGGTGACGTGGAGTGATGAGCTCGTTGGGAAGTGGAATGGCGAGGCTTCTACGCCGCTTTCCGCGGCTGATTTAGGGGTGATTGCGACTGCGCATTCGGGTGTTGATTACAGCGCATGGAAGAATACGAAGACCATGGTCATTGATGTGAGTACTTCATCGAATACGGGTTGGCCTAAGTTTCTATGAGTAAAGAGGTTTACGACTCTCAAGCCCGCGGGAAAGTCTTCGCCGATACATTTAGGGCTTTTTGGGATTATCGCGAATTAATTCAACTTCTTGTGAAGCGGGATATCGCGGTTAGATATAAGCGTTCATTCTTGGGTTTGTTGTGGACTTTGTTAAATCCACTTTTAACGTCTCTTGTTTTGTGGTTCGTATTTATCGAGATATTTAGTGCGAAGTTGCCAGATGGCACTGAGTTTGCCCCGTATTTGCTTGCTGGCGTGCTTCTTGTGACATTCTTTACTCAAGGATTTAATCAGGCCGCTGATTCGATTGCCCAGGGTTCTGGAATCTTGATGAAGATCTATGTTCCGCCCCAGGTCTTTGCTTTTGCTGGAGCAGTTTCTAATGCAGTGAATTTTTGTTTTGGACTCTTTGCGCTTGCTTTTATCTCCTTGATAACGGGAGATGGAATTTCAATGTTCTTTCCGTTAACTGTTGTGATTATTGTTTTTATGTTGATGTATGTGACGGGGTTAGGATTACTTGTATCTGTTGCATACGTCCGATATGACGATACGCGGAGCATCTTTGCGATCCTTATTTCCTTCATGATGTATCTCTCGCCAATCTTCTATCCCAAGGAGATTTTGAGTGAAACGATGTTGCGAATCGTCAACATCAATCCATTGACTTCGTATCTTGACGTTTTCCGATATGTGTTCTCCAATACTGGCAGCGCTTCCTGGGGCGACTGGGTATATATGAGCAGCTTCTCTGTAGTGATTTTGTTTATTGGAATTAGGTCATTTGCAAAGGCCTGGCCACGTACGGTGGTGATGATGTGACCGAGCCCGTGATTGAAGTGCTTGATGCCTCTGTGTCATACATGATCCGTCATGGCGCCTCCCCAACCCTTAAAGAGACTGTGATTCAAGCCTTCAAGCGTGAATCGCATGATGTTGAAATTAAGGCGCTCCAGAATATTTCTTTCACCCTCAATGCCGGAGAAGTGCTTGCGGTAGTAGGGCGTAATGGAGCTGGAAAATCAACGTTACTAAAACTTGTGGCGCGAGTTTTGCCACCGACGATGGGTCGCGTGGTTGTGCGAGGAAATGTTTCGCCGATGATCGAACTCGGCGCTGGATTTAATGGGGAGCTGACGGGCCTTGAGAACATCGTGCTTTATGGAACTTTGTTGGGAAGAACGCCAAAGGAGATGCGTGCCAGCGCCCCAGCCATTGCTGCATGGGCAGGGTTGGAAGAGTCGATAGGTCTGCCACTTCGTACATACTCGTCAGGAATGGTTGCACGATTAGCGTTTGCAATTGCCACAGATATCGTTTCGGATCTGATTTTGATTGATGAGGTATTGAGTGTGGGAGACGCCGAGTTTCAAGAGAAATCAAAAGCGCGAATGGCTGAATTAATTGGCTCAAAGTCAGCCGCCGTATTAGTAACCCACGATATGGATGCGGCCCGCGAGATGGCGCATAAAGCTCTCTGGATAGATCATGGACGAGCGATGAAGTACGGGGAAGTCAATTCTGTGATCGACGCCTATCTCAATGCCTAAAGTTCTGATTGTCATCGCCCGACTTAACGTTGGGGGAACTGCGCAATACATCGGTGAATTGTTTCAAGGGTTGAAAGATTCGGGTTTTGAAGTACTTGTTGCTACAGGTCATGTTCAGGGCGCAGAAGTTGAAGATCCGGTAATTGAGAAACTTCCAGTCCAGCGAATTCCACATCTAGGACGGAAGATTTCACTTACTTCTGATCTTCGCGCCAGACGTGAGATTCGTAGCGTTATTCAATCATTTCAACCCGACCTGATTTACTCCCATACCTTTAAGGCTGGATTCTTGGTGCGGAGCGCCAAGAATTCCGTTCCTGTAATTCATGCTTTCCATGGTCACTTATTGACTGAACCAGAGCTATCAGGTTGGAAATCAAAAGTCGTGGTTTTCCTTGAACGAATTCTGGCGAAAAGGGCAACGAGGTTAGTGACAGTAGGAAATCGAGTTGCAGATGAGTTATTGGAAGAACGAGTTGGAGAAAAGGAGCAGTATCGATCCATTGCTCCAGGAGTCCGGCCCCTTGTGTTGGAGACACGAATTGAAGCTCTCAAAGTTTTGGGTATCGAGAATGAAACGCGCCCAATTTTGGTTTGGATGGCGCGCGTTACTGCAGTAAAAGGACCAGAACGAGTAGCAAAGATTGCACGCCAGATTCCTGAAGCGAGATTTCTTCTGGCCGGCGGAGGCGATCTCGTTGATGAAATCAAGAAAGATGTTCCGCCTAATCTTTCGATTGTTGGGTGGCAACCTGCCTCGCGTATGTGGGCGGTCGCAGATCTTGCGATTTCAACGAGCGAGAATGAAGGAATGCCTGTGGCGCTTATAGAAGCGCAACTCGCAGGAATTCCTGTTGTCGCTGTTGATGTGGGATCGGTAGGAGAAGTGATCAGCAACAGTGAATCGGGATTTGTATTCGATGAATGTGGAGATGATTTCATCGCCAAAGTGCGTGAATTGGTTCACTCTGCGCACGAGCGAGAGCGGCTTGGAGCCAGCGCGAAGGTGAGAGCTTCCAGAGAATTCTCACCCGAGCGATTGATCGCCTCGCATCTATCTCTTTTTGAGGAGATACTGGGTCGATGAAGGCCCGCTTTTTATCAATATTTCTAGCGCTTTTTCTTCTGGTTGGTATGGCTCCAGCTGTGCAAGCTGCTGATGTTCGAGTTATCGATGTTGCGCAAATAACGTGGAATGGCGCAAGCGAACCTTCTTCATCCATGAGTGATGTTGTTTCTGCAATTCAAAATCAAGTGGGTCCAAGTTGGACTTCGTTCACAACTCTGCAAGGTGATAGCCGCGATCGAACTATTTCATTTACATATGGTCAGACTCTTACAACTCCCATTCGTCTGACATCGCGAATGGCATGTGAGAGATCAGATTTCACAAGTTTTATGAACTCCATCCGCAATGAGGTTTATCGTAAATTGGGTTTATCTGATTGGAAAGATCGTTATCTCGTGATTCTCACACCAGCTGCTGGATGTATCTGGTCGGGTCGTGCTGGTATCGGAAGCGTCTCCACTAAAGGTGGAGTGATGGTCTTACATAACACCGCAAGTGCCTTTGTGATTACTCACGAATTGGGACACAACTTGGGATTGGGACACTCCAATATGTTGAGATGTTCCACGGGAGCTACCGATGGTCCATGGAGCCAGACATGTAAAGCGGTGGAATACGGTGGAAGTATCGATGTCATGGGCAACGTTGACACGACGTCGCCTTTATCCACGTACCATCAATGGCGCCTGGGATTACTCGAAAATAAAGAGGTGCAGCAATCCTGGCTTAAGGAATCGATTGAATTGAGCGCCTCTGATGTATATGGAGGAACGCGCGCCATATTTATCCGCGATGGGAAATCAACCTACTGGATTGAGTACCGCCGGCCTCGTCAAGGCGTTGCCTATAACGCAGGCCTTGTGATCTATCGAACTGATCCACCATCACCATCGTTTATCGATAGCCCGAATCCTGACGATCGTGAGGGTTTTGAGCCGGGATTAGGTGTTGGGACCGATATTTGGATGCTCAATCTCGATGCTTATAGTTACTCAGCGACGGGGCGAGCTTCTGGTTCGATGACACTGCAGCCAAGCAAATCAACAAAACTTCACTCCGGGAATATAACTCTTGAAGCAATAAGTGCATCAACGAGCGACAAGGTCACAGTCAAAATCACGCGCAAAGCTGATGTCACTGCGCCGCCGGTTCCACCCGTGACTCCTTTTGCAACATGGAGATATCCAGGAGCTGAAATCATCGAAAGTGGTTATGACGATGGAGAGAGTGCCATTGCTTCTTTCGAAGCGCAGATTGATGGAAAAGTTGTGCCGATTGATAGCGCCATCAACACGAACTTTGTTCCGACCTATCTCGACCCATTCATTTCGCGACGTGCGGTGTATGTCCAGAGCCTGCCCGAAGGAACATATTCGTTAGCGCTCCGCGCCACAGATGTATGGGGAAATAAGAGCGATTGGTCGACCTCAACAAAAGTGACGATTGATCGTGGAGTGCCCGTAGTTAAGAGCGATGCACTCGTAGTTGGAACATCGGCTGATTCAGTCCAAGTTTCGCTCAATGCAATCAAAGATGTTGGAAGCAATCTCTGTGCTACCCAACTTGTGAATGAAGATGGATTTGTTCTACAAAACAGCGCGCTCAAAGAATCACCTGAATTCAAGTTCAAGAAAAATGGTGCGTTTAAATCGTCAATACAGGTCTTTGATTGTCTAGGAAATGGCGTTGCTGGCGAACTTTCTGTGGGCACGAGCTATACCCCTTCCTCTCAATCATCTCGCACAGGTAAGTGGGTCACATCATCTATTGCCGATGGAGCCTTAACTTGTGTGGGTAAATGCACCGCATCATTGAGCGCATCTGGAAAAGCCTTTGTGATGACAGGAGAAGGTGAAGCGTCAGTTGCGTTGACTGGTAAGCCGGTATCGAAAGTTTCTTATATGACCTCGAAGGCTTTGCGCGCTGGAGCCGTTATCGATATCGGCACTCGCAAACGAGTGGTTCGAGTGTCGGGAAGCAATTTCACGCTCGCTGGAATTGCGACAGTAAATGTATCAATCTCAAATCTCCGTGAAGCGCCGCGAACTCCGAGCGCTACCGATCCCTCACTTACTGAGGCGATTCAAAAAAATATGTATAAGTACGGATTCAACGCAGATGACTTTTCAACGGGCTGGACGGTGTTGCCGATGGCGCGTGGCACAACGCTCGATGATCCAACTTTGGATCTATGTAGCGCTTCTTATAAATCTGAAGCTGGACGCCAATATCGTCGCCAGGTAACGGCAACCAAGGTAGGTGCGTCCTATCTCTTCCTCTCGACCGAGGTCGTGAAATATAAAGATAAAACGGCAGCCGATGCAGCGCTTGCGGAATTGCAGAGTAATTACAACGCGTGCGTGAAGAATAAAGGCGGAGTTGAAAGAGATGGCACCTTTGTGGATTACACCTTCTCTCCACTTCCAACGAGCGATGTGCAATTAGTCAATGAAAATTCACGGGTTCTCGTCCGTGCCCAGATTGGTAAAGGCGTTACAGCTCGTCAACTATTGGCTTTCTATCAATTCAAAGGTGAGATGTTCACCGGCTTGTATATTGTGAAATCTGGAGAGACGCCGATTAGCGATGCAGAAGTGAAACGTTGGTTTGATGCGGCCGGGGTGCTCGCTAATCGCTTGGATGTGAAGTTCTAGTTATGTCCCGAGTCTGGGTTGCTGGTGAGGCGCTGATTGATCTGATTCCAGATGTGAGTGGTAGTCAGGTTCCCAAAGTTGGTGGCGGGCCCGCAAACACGGCGAAGGCTGTCGCTCGACTTGGCCATCAAACTTTTTTCATCGGTGGGATCTCCTCTGATTCTTATGGACAGATGATTGAAGATGAATTGAAAGACAGCGGAGTCGAATTCGAATTATCGATGAGAAGTAATCAACCTACAGCGTTGGCAATTGCAACTTTAGATACACAAGGCGCTGCGAGCTACGAATTTAAACTTGAAGGCACAGCCACATTTGCTCTTGATGAATCGTGGCTTCCACAAGGTCAATCTGATGTAGTTCATGTTGGATCTGTGGCAACGATATTGGAGCCCGGAGCGAGTGAACTGTTGACGTGGGCTTCTTCGCAATCAGCGCCAATTGTTTTTGATCCTAATGTTCGTCCGTCCATCGAAGGCGATAAGGATAAATATCGGAAATCCGTTGAGAGATGGATAGATGTGGCATCTATTGTGAAACTAAGCGAAGAAGATCTGGCTTGGCTATATGGTGATGAGTCCGTTGTGGTGAGATGGTTTGATCGCGGGGTCGCGTTGGTGGTTGTTACGCGTGGAGATAAGGGTTTAAGCGCTCTGGGACGCGACTTTAGGGTTGATGTGCCTGCAGTATCGGTGAGCGTTATAGACACAGTTGGTGCGGGCGACACTATCGGTGCGGTTCTCGTGGAAGGACTGTTGGAGCATGGTCTTTCTGAATTGAGCGGAAATGCCTTAATTTCAGTCTTGGAACGAGCTGCAAAAGCTGCGGCGATTACTTGTTCGCGGGCAGGAGCTAATCCGCCATGGAAAGCGGAGTTGGATTAGCTTTAGGAAAGTCCGGCTTTCTTCGCAAGTTCGACCACAGCGCTGCGTGAATTCACTCCAAAGACGCTATAGATCTTGATGATGTCTTGCTTGATTGTGGAGGATGAATATTTGAGACGCTCAGCCATCTGAACTGTGGTGAGATCTTCCTTGAAGAGATTGATGATTTGTTTTTGGCGCGGTGAGAGAGTTTTCATATCTGCTGAATAATCTTTTGTGGTGGGCGTGCGATTCAAAAGAAGGTTTCTGATGTATAAACCACAGAGAGCAAGGACACCTTGTGTGGCTTCACTGTTCTGAAAACCTTCCCGCGGCTTCTTCATTGAAGTAAAGCCAATTGCACCAATTACAGTATTTCGATATTTGATAGGTATAGAAACTGTGACGACTTCGTGTAATTGACCAAACTCACCTAGGTGTGGATAGACATGTATCAATTCCTTTGCAGAAGTGAAAACTGAGATCTCACCTGAACGTGCCGCATCGGTAATAGGCATCGGATTCCATATCGGGATTTGCATGAAAGGTTCAACCATGTTTTGCTCGTAACCATAGGAACCTTGAAGATCGAGGAAACCTTCTCGCTCAATAACTCCGAGAATCGCTCCACGCGCTTCGATAGAGGCTAGCGTCTTATTTGTGATGTGAGAGAGAAATTGGTCAGGACTTGGGTCATCGAGGACGGTCTTGGCAAGATCTGCGAGGAGCTTGCTCGTGTCGACGGGAATCAACGCTCTCACTTCTTCTGGGGATGTCCAAAGGGTTGTCTGGTAGTGACCAGTTTAGGTTGAATGAACGAAGAGATGAATTATTTCGCGCTCTGAATCGGTGTTTTTTTCGGTGTGAACGGCCATGACCGCTTGCTCAATAGGATTCGTTTATGGCCCTGAATCACACGATGGATAGCGGCGAGCTATCCCTAGAAATCGATGTTGATCAGGGGGCTCGGATTTCCTCCATCCGTTTTCGCGACGTCGAGTGCGCCGTTCCATTCCGCGGGCAGACGTTGACGTGGGGTTGGTATGCGATGGCGCCATGGGCGGGGCGAATTAAGGATGGTTTGATTAAAGATTCTCTGGGTCGCGAATTGCAGTTGCCGGTGAATTTCGCACCACCGCATGCGATTCATGGATTTGGATTGACCTCGTCGTGGGAAGAGATCGGTGATGGGGCTTTTGCTTTGGATTTTCCGGCACCGTATATAGGTGCGCGCGTTGAACAACGTTTTGAATTACTTGATAACGCTTTGCGGTGGTCTTTAGAGTATGAATCAGGGGGAAGTGATCTACCATTTTGGCTGGGGCTTCATCCCTGGTTTCCAAGAGAGTTTGATAGAGGCGGGGCTGCTGAGATTAATTTTCATCCTGGAAAAATGTTTGAACGTGGCAGTGATCACCTGCCAACTGGAAAGTTAATAAACCCAACGCCTCCCCCTTGGGATGATGCCTTTACGCAAGTGCGAGGTGTGCCAACAGTTTCTTGGGAAGATGTATTGCAGATAAAGATTGAATCAGATGCGCCTTATTGGGTGGTCTATGACCAAGATTCTGAAGGGGTCTGTATTGAGCCACAGAGCGCTCCTCCTGATGCTGCAAATCTTGGGATAAGTAGCGATACC
>SXGQ01324719.1_pt1 | contig 14295 bp, 12 predicted proteins | sample 3178371 | NCBI WGS metagenome assembly SXGQ01 (sample SAMN11356859, study PRJNA531348) | freshwater metagenome | isolation source: freshwater sample F1-20 | place: China: Fuxian Lake, Yuxi | collected 2017-12-25
AGCGTGCGGATCACGACCGGCTTGTCGCCCATCGCCTTCACCACCTCGCTGTACGCGGCGTAGTGATCCTCCTCGGTAGGCTCCCGCTTGCTCGTGAGATAGAGAAACTCGGTCCGGTAGAGGCCGATGCCGTCGCAGCCGCGACTGATGCACTGCTCCACCTCGCTCGGAAACTCGATGTTGCCCATGATCTGCACGCGGACGCCGTCACTCGTCTCGGCAGGCAGGTCGCGAAGCCTGTCGAGGCGGGCCGCGACGGTGCGGGCGGCCTCCTCTTCGAGTCGATACTGCGCGATCGTCTCCTCGTCGGGCTGGAGGATGATCACCCCCTGATTGCCGTCGAGGATCACCGGCTCGCCCCCCGACACGTCGGCGAGGAAGGGCCCCACGCCGACGACGGCCGGAATCTCGAGGCCCTCGGCCACGATCGCCGTGTGACTGCCCGGGCCGCCGAGCTCCGTGGCGAATCCCTTCACCAGCCTCCGGTCGAGGTTGGCCGTCTCGCTCGGCGTGAGATTGTGGGCAAGCACGATCACCGGCTGCGAGATCGCCGCGAGCGTCTCCCGCCGCTGGCCGAGCAGGCTCCTCAGCAGGCTCTTTTCGAGGTCGTAGATGTCGTGGGCCCGCTGGGCGATGTGGTTGTCGAGGTTTTGAAACGCCTTCGCGTAGCGGCGCAGCGTGCGGCTCACCGCATATTCCGGCCACCAGTTCTTGTCGCGGACGGCGCTGGTCAGCTCCTCCTGCAGCTTCGGATCGTGGAGCATCGCCAGATGGGCCTCGAAAATGGCCGCATACTGGTCGCCGAGCTCGACGCGGATCGCGTCGCGGTTGCGCTCGACTTCGCGGGTGGTCTCACCCACGGCGACGGCCAGGCGGGCCAGTTCAGTGTCGACCGCACTGCGCTCGACGAACCGGCGGGGAATGCGAAATCCCTCGCTGTCGAGGACAAGTGCCTCGCCGATCGTGACGCCGGGTGAGACGGCGATGCCTTGGAGTTTGAGCATCGGGCGCAGTCAGCGAGCCGGCAGCAGAGCACCCGCACGGGAGATCGCTCGTTCCACCGTCGGTGAAAGGCGATCACGATCCCGGGGTCTCGCGCCAGGCGGCTGCTTGCGGCTCCTTTGTGGGTTTTCGTTCTGTCTCTGCGGCCGGCACGATCGGGGGCCGTGCTCGGCCCCTGGGCGTTCGCGCCGGTCAGGAATCCTGGTTGCTGTCTCGTTCGTTGAATCGTTTTTCAAAAAGACTGCCGATGGCCTCGAGCGCCTCCCGGGCGTCGGGGCCCGTCGCCTCGACCACCAGCCGGGTGCCCGACTCGGCCGCCAGCGTGAGCAGTTCGAGGATGCTCTTGCCGTCGGCCCGTTGCGCGTCGTTGATCAGTTCGATCCGCGACTGCCACTTCCGCGCCTCCCGCGCGAGCAGATCGGCCGGGCGGGCATGCAGCCCGGCCGCGTTGACCACGACGACCTCCCGCGAAACGGTCTCCGTCTGGAGACCGCCGGAAGCCGCATCGTGAATCGATTCCCTGCTCTCTGCGGTCATGTCAGGACGCCACGCCGTGGCTGTCGGCCTCTTCGAGGAGATGCTGGATGTCGATCGGTTCCTTCGCCGACTTGAGGAGCCGGCAGAAGGAGTCGTCGCGGAGCTGTCGCGAAATGTTCTCGAGCGCCCGGAGGTGGTCGCCGGGGCGGTCCGGTGGAGAGACGAGCAGAAAGAACAACTGCACGGGCTCGCCGTCGAGGCTCTGAAAATCGATCCCGTCCCCGCTCACGGCCACCGTGCCCACCAGCCGGCTCACGCTCGGATGCTTCGTGTGGGGAACCGCGACGCCGCGACCAATGCCGGTGCTGCCGAGATCCTCCCGCTTCATGATCGCCTTGACGATGCTCTCGAGGTCGCTGGCGGCGATCTTTCCCGCATCGACGAGCGACTGCGCCATCTCGCGGATCACACCCTCCTTGGAATCCGCCTGAACCCGCGAACGGATCGCATCGGTGGCGACAAAATCGGAGAACTTCATGCGTGCTGTCGTCTCGAAGGGATGGGGCCGGATTGGCGGGAGGGGTCAGGACCGGCGGCCCGACTGCACATGCTTGTGATCGCGGACCTTTTCCTTGTGCTTACGGAGCTGCTGCTCCATCTTCTGCACGGCACCGTCGACGCTCCTCCAGAGGTGGGCGGAGGTCTCGTGGCTCACGAGTTCGTGGAAGTGCTCCGACGAGGCCACGATCTCGACCGCCGGCAGGGCCCGATTCTGCAGATCAACCGTCACGTTGAGGGCCGTCAGCCGGTCGAAATACCGGGTCAGCCGCGACACCTTCGATTCGACCTTCGATTGGGCGGCCGGGCTCAGCTGCCCGTGACGCGATGACAGTTTGATTTGCACCCAGAGTCTCCCGAAAAAAGTTGAACGAGGCGGATTTCGAGGTCGCCCGGGGCTCGCCGGCCGGTTTTTCAGCCGGGCCGCGGCGGCCCCCGGGGGCCATGCGTCCGTCGTCGCGGAGCATATCACCGGCGTCGCCACCGCAGCAATTCGCACCGCGGAATCCTCGCGTGGGGCGCGAAACTCAGTCGTCGTCCGGTTCCGCTGGAGGCGGGGTTGCGGGTGGGGCCGACCCTGCGGGCGCAGGCCCGCGACGGATGCGGCCCTGGTCGAGCTGGGCCTTCCACCAGGTGATGCCGTCCTTCCGGATCACCGGCGACCAGTCGGCCCGATACCCCAACCGGTGACGTGCGTCGGGCTGCACGATCTCGATGAGCCGGCGGATCGCATAACGCCGCACGGCAAGGCTGCCGTCATCGAGCGATTCGACCAGCAGGGCGTCGCCGCCGGCCGCGAGTTCATCGTCATCGAAGCCCCTGGCCAGCCTGAGGAGCAGATCACCCTTGCCGGCCGGTCCGCATTTTTTCAACGCTTCGCCGAACTTGGCGGCGGCGTTCTCCCCACGGGCCAGCGCCAGCGGCACCGTCATCTCCTCGAGCGTCGTCCACTGGGCCTCGTTGAGCATGCCCCGCCGCGAATCGTCACAGAGCAGCGCGACGAGCTGGTCGTAGTCGCCGAGCAGGGCGAGTGTGGCGGCGGCGACCATCCGATTCTCGGAGCGTTGATCGGCCGCCATGCCGCGAAGCACCTTCTCGGCATCGCCGCCGGGATCCGTTGCGAACAGGCCGACGAGCGTCCGCGCGGCCTCCCGCGCGATGCGGCCGTTGGCGGCCGTGCCCCTCATCCACGGGGGATCGACGGGCGGCGGGCCGACGACGCCGACTGCAGGGTCGCGGTTGTCCCAGCCGAGCGTGGCCCGCGGGGCGACGAGCAACTCGCCGGGAATGCCCGCGAGGGGCTCGTCGGCACCGCCGCCCGCATCCGTCTGCCGCCAGACCTTCTCGGCCGCTCCCGCGAAGATGGTCGCCCGCCTCAGCGGCTCCGCGGAGGAGTCGTCACCTCCCGGATCCCGGGAGAGCGCGACTTCGATGCCAGCCGGCTGTCGCATCACCCCGGAGAGTACGCCGCATAATCCACCCGCCGTCACGCCGAGCTTCGCGTCGGCAGCCGCGCCTTCCACGACGGCACGGCCAAACACGATCTCGATCCGTGGCGTGCCGTCGGGATCACGGGTCAGCACGGCGCGGGTATCGGGCTCCAGTCGGATCGTGATCCCGTTGATCGTGAACTGCGGATGACACCAGGCTGGTGCGAGGAGATTTTCCCGTTCTGTGAGCGTGTCGCCGGCGACCAACGGCCGCCAGCGCGGCATCTTCTCCCCATCCACCAGATGCAGAAGCAAGCCCGCGCCGCCCACGGTGCCCGCATCGAAGGCCGGCGGGGGAGCGGGAGGGGAGTCTTGCTCCGGCGCACCCGGTGCCGCGACGGGCGGCACCGTCGGCAAGGCCGGCGCCGCGACGATCGCGAGCGCGTCACCGTCGGGCACGCGGCGATCATCCACCGGCGGCAGACTGGGCGGTGGCTCGGCCGCCGCCACGGCCGGGGGCTCCGGCGGCTGTTCCATCGGTGCCGCCGCCGGCGGCTCCGTCCGGATTTCCGGGGGTGTGGGCGGCGGTTGGTCTGGAATCTCGCCGGCGACCGCAGCCTCCTGGATCGGGGGCTCGGCGCCGGCGACCGCTTCCACCGGTGCCGCAGGCTTCGATGCCGGCGGCTCGGGCGGCCTCTCGGGCACGGCCGGAACGGCGGCGATCTCCGTCGGCTTCGGACCGCGGCGGCCGCCGCCACGGGTGAGCGACCAGACGAAAAAACCCCCCAGCAGCAACAACAGGCCCAGCGCGGCGGCGGCCGAAATCCACGCCGTCAGCGGTGCCCGCCGCGACGGCCGCCGCGGCTCTCCGGCCGCGGCCGGAGCAGGTGTCGTGCGAAGACGTGCGGCGCCTGTTGGCAAGGCACTCTCCCGGGCCGTCATGCCGCCGGAAACATGCTTGGCGATCACCGCCAGCAGCATGCGCCGCTGCCCGGCCTCGAGTGGCTCGATCACCTGCGGGTTGGCCGTCATCTCGGCGAGCAGGCGGTGGCAGGCAGCCACTTCGGCCAGGTGGATGTCGGATTCGATGCAAACCCGCTCGAACGCCTGCAACGGTTCCGCTCCGAGGACGTTGTCGAGAAACTCGGCCGCAGTGTCGGGGTCGTCGGCGAGCCCCCTGCCCTCCGGCCTCGGGGCCGAGAGCTCCGGATGAGCCACGACGCTGTTCGCGCGTTCGATGAGCCGCCCTGCCACGTCGCTGGCGGCCACTTTCTCGCCGAGATCCTTCTGGTCTTCCGGGCCGAGCACGCCGTCGATCCAGGCCAACAGGGTTCGCACGGTCAGCCGCATGGGTTCCTCCGGAAGGCTGGCGGGGCCGCCGGGTTTCGTGCACCCTTCGCCTGCTCTCTCTGGAAAAGGAGTGGCGGCCCGGCCGATTTTTCGTGCCGATTTTTCATGCCGAGGCGCCGGCAGGCGAAAAAACCGGGAAAGCAGCCGATTTTCGAGATCGATCCGGTGACCTGTCCGCCGCGTAAAGATGACGTCGGTTGGGTTGGCCTTTCCGGCACGCCGGCTAAACTGCCGCGTGGATGGCAAGGCTCGGCGAATCGCCCGGGGCTCCACGATCCATGAACAGCCTGCTTCGACATCTGCACCTGCGGCATGCCGCCGGCTACATCGAACTCGGCGAGTTGCTCGCCGATGGCGAGGCTCCCTTGCCAGGAAGCGGGCAAAAACTCCTCCACCGGGCCCTGCAAGAACTGCGGCAACTCTCCGAGACGAGCCGTCTGGGGCCGGTGGCGAGCCTGCTCGAGGGCCGCGCCCTACGGGCCCTGGGGGAGTGGGAAGCGGCGATTCCCCCGCTGCGTCGGGCTGCGGAGTCGGAGCCGAATCAACTGGAGTCCTGGCTCGGCCTCGGCTGGTGCTACAAGCGACTGGGCCGGCTGGAGGAGGCCATAGCCGCCCTCCACGCCGGGTTGGAGACGGAGCCAAGTCAGCCTCTGCTGCTCTATAACCTGGCCTGCTACCACTCGCTCGCCGGCGATGTGTCGGCGGCGGTGGGCCACCTCACGAAGGCGATTTCGCTCGATGACCGCTTCCGAGATCTCACCGGAGCGGAGCGGGATTTCGATCCGATCCGTGCCGATCCGAGATTCCTCGCGGCCACGCTGGTGGTGGTCTGAGCGATCCCCATCCGCGGTGAACCGCGGCCGGGGTGTCGATCCCATGAATGGATCCCGGGTGCCACGGATGGAAGGACGGATCCCCGGATGACCAGCCCCGCCCTCCAGGACATCATCGCGCTGCTCGGCTGCCCGGCCGCTGGCAATCCGGCTCAGTATCTCTTCGAACGGGCGATCGCCGCAGCCCAACTCGACTGGCGGTTCGTGACGTGCGAGGTCGCGGCCGAGAACGTGGCCGCGGCGATCGCCGGTGTCGGCGTCCTCGGGTTTCGTGGTTGCGTGCTTTCCGGTCCGCTGCGTGAAGCGGCGCTCCCGCTCGTGGCGGCGGCCAGTCCCACGGCCACGTTCTCCGGCGGTGTGAGCCTGATCGAACAACGGCCCGAAGGCCTCACCGGCCACATGACCGACGGCCGCGGCATCGTCGAGGCCTTGCGGGCCCACGTCGATCCGATCGGCAAGACGACACTTATCGTGGGAGCCGACGCCCGTGGCCGGGCGGCGGCCCTGGAGCTGGCGCTCGCCGGGGCGTCGCGGCTGCTCGTCTGCGATCCGCAGGCCGAGCGGGCGCGGGCGCTCGTCGATGCGCTCGCCGGCGTGTCCGCGGCGGAAGCGGCAACACTCGACTGGCAGACCACGATCACGCTGCCGGACGAGGTGGGTGTCGTCGTTTTGGCGCCGCTCGGCGGCCACAGACCCCGGTTCACCGGGTTTCGTCGCGAGGTCTTCCTGGCAGACGCCGTGCTCGCTGGACACATCTCCCCCGTCGCCGCACAGGCCGCCGAGCACGGCTGTTGTGTCGTCGATGGCATCGAGATTCACGCCGCCCAGACGGCGATCGATTTCCATTCGCTGTCGGGCGTCGAGCCCGACGCGGACATGCTCCGTGAGGCGCTCGAGGAGTTTCTCAGCGACTGACTGGCGGGGCCGCCTTCCCCCGTCTTCGGACGCGTCTTGGCGCGGGCAGCTCAGACCGTGGCGTATTCGTCTGCCCTGAGGAAGCCCTCGAACGGCACCAGGAGCCGGCTCAATCTTCCGCGCCGGCGGTGAGCCTGCGAATCCGCCGGTCGAGCGCCGCGGCACTCGACCGCACGTCAGACACGGGATCGTCGGACAGTTTCGCGATGAGCGTCGTGATCTTCGCCGGGGGGGGCTGCTTCATGTCATCAACGAGCAGGCTCACCCCCTTGAGCGCGTTGACCACGATCATCGCCCGCCGGTACCGCTCGGATTGCCCCTTTTGGTCGCCCTGCGGCGGCACGACGTCCGGGAGCTCCAGCATCTCCTCGAGTGGTCCCCAGGCTGTATCGGATCCCTGCCTCGCCAGACCGATGGCGGCGTTGAAGCGGACGTCGTCATCGGCATCCTCGATGAGTTCGGCAAGCCGGGGTCCCGTCTCGGGACCGCCGATCACGCCCAGCGCGAACGTGGCCGATGACCTGAGAGTCTTGGTTTCGCTCCGTGAGGCCGCGAGGATCGCCTTTGTCACGGGTTCGGGCTCGGCGAACGACTTGCCCGCAGCGGTGAGGTTGGAAGCGAGCACGGCGAGCGCCTCGACGGCCGCCTGCGCCGTCTGCGGATCGGCGGTGTCGGTCGCCCGCTCGAGCAGTGGCTGGGCCGCCTCGGGCACGGAAAACTCACCGAGCGCCCGGCACAGGTAGCCGCAGAGGGTCTTCGACTGTTCGGCCGCGTGGCCGCCGCCCTGCGGGCGGCCGCTGGCAACCTCGTCGTCGAGAATGCCCGCGAGGTCAGACACGAGTTTCACGTCGCTCTTGAGGGCGGCTCCACCCGGACCACGGAGGTCGTTGGCGAAGTTGAGGGCCACTTGCCAGCGACCCTCGTTGTTGCGGCGCAGAGCCCGCACGTAACTTTCCGGATCGTTGCCCATCTGGGCGAGCCAGTAAAATCCCCAGACGACAAACAGCCCGCAGGACACGATGGTCAGCGGAACGACGAACAGTTGGACCAGAAACGCCGCGTTCGGCGGTTCAACGGTGGGCAGGGCGTCATCTGCCGTGAGACCGCGGCGGCTTGGTTCATTCATGTTCAAAGTCTAGGAGGTCCGGAAAGTGAGTCAACGTCCTCGCGTGGACGGCCCTGCCTGCTGGCTCGATATCGACCTGCCGACCGTCGCCGAAAATCTCGCCCTCGACGAGGCCCTCCTCGCCGAGGCCCACGACGGCCTGCTCACCGGAAAAGTGGTCCGGACATGGATGGCCCGAGAGCCCACCGTCGTGCTGGGTTCGTCGAGTCAGGTCGAGCAGGAGATCGATCTCGAGGCCTGCCGGTCCCGCGGCGTCCGGGTCTTGCGGCGGCCGAGCGGCGGGCTCACCGTCGTGCTCGGGCCGGGGTGCGTGATGTGGTCGGTGGTGGCGCCGCTCCCCGAGGCGGCTCCGTCGATCGAAAGGATCCACGCGCTGATGCTCGAACCGCTCCTCGCAGCACTCATCGAAGCGGGGAGGCCCGTCGTCCGCCGGGGGTCGAGCGACCTCGCGATCACGGTGGACGGCATCGAGAAGAAGGTCTCGGGCAACGCGCTGCGGGTGCGGCGCCAGGCCGTCCTCTATCACGGCACGCTCCTCGACGCCTTCGATCTCGACCTGATCTCGCGGGTGCTCAGGCATCCGCCGCGCGAGCCCTGCTATCGCGCCGGCCGCGAACACGCCGACTTCGTCGCCAACCTCGGCCTCGGCCGGGTGCCGCTCGAGGCCGCGGTGCGACGGGCGTTTGGAGCAGAGCAGTGCCGCGACGAATGGCCGCGGGAGAGGGTCGCGTCACTCGTGCTCGATCGCTATCTGGATGTCGCATGGACCCACCGTCTGCCGTGAGCCGTTCGCCGCAACACGACCTTTCCGACTGGGTTGACGGGGCGGTCTGCGTCGATGGCGCCGGATGCTCTGGATGCAAAGCGGGCGATCCGCCGGTTGATCGAGGCCGCGGCCTCCTGTCGATGGAAGGCATTGGTGGCGGGTCGGGAAGTCGCCCACGCGACTCCTTCCTCGGGCAAACCAGCCTTTCGTCGGCGGCGGCGCCCCGGTAGGTTTCCCGACCCGATCGACAGGACGTCGATTCGTCAGCCCGCAACAGGAGGTTGCCTTCCATGCGTCTGCACATGAATGCCGCGGATATCCGGGGCCTCGTCTCACGTCATTTCCTCAAGCTGGGCGTCGATGTCGCAGACGTCGATGACCTCCAGGAAAACATCCGCATCGACCGCGGGCGGTGCGTGGCCCGCTGCTATCGGGTGGCCGAACTGTTCGCGATGTGGATGATCGACGTGGGCGTGCTGCAGTTTTATGACGCCGACGGCGAGATGCTGCTCACCGTGAACCTGTTCACGGAACTGCAGCCACAGCGGGCCGCGGCCTGATCGTGGCGGCCTGACGTCGAGGGGTTGCGGACTTCGCGGGCGGTCCGGGGGGATCGTCTGCGCAGCGGTATGGGGACGAAGCGGGGGGCATGTCGATGAAGGCTCATTCAGGCCGGCCACGGCGGCTTTCGATCGTGGTTCCCGCCAGCGACATCTCCGGGCTCGAAGAGACCCTCGTCAGCGTTCTCGAGCACCGTCCCGACTCCTGCGACGTGATCGTCGCGATCAGCGTGCCGTATGACGACCCGTGGAATATCCGCGAGGAGGTCACGTTCGTCGATGTTCCGAAGGCCACCGGCATCGTTGACTGCATCAACGCGGGCGTGGCCGCGAGCACGGGCGATGTGGTTCACGTGCTCGCCGCTGGCTGGAGGGCCACCGCCGGCTGGACCGATCGGGCGATGGATCACTTCGCCAAGGACAGCGTCGGCGCGGTGGTGCCACTCGCGGTCTCGGAGAGCGATCGCGAGCAGCCAGTCTCGGCGGGCATTCGCCGCACCGCCGGAGGCCGCAGCGTGCCGGTCGTGCCGCACCGCAACTCCGGGGGCGGGATGACGATGCGGGTTTCGCCGTCGGCTCCAGCCATCGAGGCGGGTTTCTGGCGGGCCGACATGCTGGCCACCATCGGCTTGTCGAAAGCGTGCGGCGACGCTCTTGCCGCGGCCGACATGGCAGCGGCGATCACGGCAGCGAAGTTCGACGTGGTTGTCGAGTCGGAATCACGGGTCGTGAGCGGCCCTGTGCAGCGGCACGGCGGCGGGTTCAAGGCCGGCCTCCATGCCGAACGTCTCTTCTGGCGATCGCTGCGTTGCGAACGCCTCACGCCCGCCCTGCTCGCCCACGTCGGCGAGGTGCTGCGGCACGCGGCGGCGACCGCTCCCCTGGGTACGCTCGGCATGCTCGCGGGCCGGTTTGCGGCGCTGCTGCAGATCGGGTCGTGCATGCCCCGCACGCGGCAGTTGGCTCAGCTGATGAGCCGGCAGCCGAACAGTGCCGTGGCCGGTGATGCGGAGGGCCGGATGATCCGGCTCGATGCGGCGCATGGGTCGCCGGCAAGGCCGCACGTTGATTCGCCCGCTCCCCTGCTCAAGCGGTCGGCCTGAACGCGGCTCCGCCGCAGGGCCGAAGAGCCGGGCGAAACGCCGCTGCTTTCTCCGACCCGCCGCCGCTGCTAGACTCTGCGGCGTGAAGTTGCCCTCGTAGCTCAATTGGATAGAGCGTCAGCCTCCGGAGCTGAAGGTTACAGGTTCGATCCCTGTCGAGGGTATTTCTCTTTTCGCCGGAAACACGCACGACACCCGGCATTTCTTCGGCTTTCGCTTCGTGTCAGTCGCGTTGCCCCGTGCGTCGAATCGGTCACGAACGGTCACGTTTTGACCGTCCCGGCCGTGAGCCGGTGCAACATTTGGTGCAACGGCGCGAGCGTCGTCGGTGCCCGTCGCCCGCGGCGATTCCAGCGTCGGGACGCCAATCGACAGGGACGGCAGGAACGCGATAGCCACCCGCCACGTCGAGCAGCCGCGGGTCGGTGTAGTGCCGCATGGTGAGGTCGAGCGACGAGTGCCGCATGGCCTCCTGCGCCGTTCGAGGTGCAACGCCAGCCGCGGAGAGGTGGGTGCAGAACGTGTGCCGCGGGGCGTGCACGTCGACGGTGCGGCCCCGGTCGTCACGCTTGGAAATGCCGGCGGGTCGCGGTTGAGAATCTTGCGGCTCGACAGGTCCGTGAACGGCACCGGGATGAGGACGATGTCACCCCGCCGCAGGCGCATTCCCACCCTCGTCATCATAACTCAACACGGCGCGGGGGTTTGCATCAACTGTCGCCGTGCTCGATGTTTCCTGGTGAGGGGTGCGATGGCATCTTCGGCGGAGAACATTGGGGGCGGAAGCGATTGGCAGGAAAATCGCTCCCGTCCCCGATTTTCTCGGTTTCGTGGCTCGGTCGTATAGGCTAGCGCCCTCGTTGGCGGGGTTGGCACCGCTCGTAGGAGTATGCATGGATTCTTCGCTGTTTGTCACGGTTGGCCTGATCTTCCTGGTGACACTTGCCGCCGGGTACGTGCGATCTCGGTTCACCGATCGCTGCCTGCGTTCGTTTCACGGGTTCAACGTCACACTCCAGAAAACCGACGGCAAACTCGTGTGGGGCAGCATGGATCTCTCGAGCGGCGGCATGGAGTTGACGTTTCCGCAGCGGGAGGGAGACGGCCCCCGCCTCAAGACCACCTATCTTCTCTACGCCGGCGAATACAAGCTGATCCAGGCGATCCTCCGCTATGCCGACCGGCTCACCGAGCCCGAGCGCCGACGGCGGGATGCCGACATCGCGAGATCGTTTCACCCGGGGCCGTTGCGGCGGCTGCTTCGGCGTCTGCGGATCTTCCGCGACTCGGCCACCGATTCACTGCGCGACGTGCTGGCCCTCGTCGTCGGCCGCGTGCAGAAGATGCAGGATCGCTTTGTCGCGGCTGAAGGGGCCGACACGTTGACGAAGCTCGGCAACAGCGTGCTCACCGAGGTCAGCAGTGCCCACGACCCGTTGCTCGAGCGGCACATCGGCCACCAGGTGGTGATCGAAGTGGTCGAGGGGGACGAAATCCACGAGCACGTCGGGATTTTCAAGGAATACTCAGCCATGTTCCTCCATCTTCTCGACGTCGAATATCCCTTCGCGTGGACGCTGGAGATCGGCCCGGACGAGAGTCTGCAATCAGGCAACGTGCACGTGGGCCGGGAGAAGGAGACGGTGAAGGTCACCAACCAGGGGGCTCGCCCCGTGCTCATCCTGGCGGTCGAGGGCGGCGATGCCGAGCGGTCTGTCGACGCCCTGGTGGAGCCGGGCGGTGTCGTCAGCCTTTCGGTTGGCGAACCTGGCCGTCTGCGGCTCCGGATGCAGACGGTTCGCGATCTCGACATGATCGTGCCCCGCAGCCGCTCCGCCGTGCGGCATCGGGCGGAACGGGCCGCTACAGCGGAGGAGGGCGAGTCGATGTGGGACTTCGTATTCGATCTCGGCACGCTCGTTCGTCGCCGGACCGACGACGAGGAGGTCGAGGCCGACCTTCGCCGTCAGCTCGAGCAGGATCCGCCTCCCCCGGCCGCTGCCGCGCGGCTCGGAGCGCTGCTGCTGAAGAAGCAGAACTACTCCGAGGCGGGCCGCTGGCTGCGGGCCGCCTACCAGGCCCGCGAGGCGTTGCCCGACGGGGGCCGCCGCGTGCGGATGCAACTCCGCGAACTCGCCCGCCGGCTGGCCCAACGCGCCGCCGAGCCGCCCGCAACGCCGGTCACGACGAGCCGCCGCGAGGTGTTCCTGCCACTCTCCCATCCACCGGGCGAGGCCCAGGTCGACTTCGGGGAAGCGACGATCAGGATATCTGCGGTGTTCCGAAGGATAGGACGGCCAACAATACTTCCGCATGCGTTTAACGGGTGACGAGCGTTCGATGGGGTGTGGCTTTGGGCTGTCTCGGCACCGATGGCTGTTTGGCGACCGCACAACAGGCCTTCCATCTTCTCTGAGCCGGATGTCGCCGCCACACCCCGGGCATTGCAGCGGGAACTCCTCGCCCACCCGGGCCATGAGCTTGGCCTTTGGCGTCGAGAGGTGTCGTAGACAGAACGATTCCGGTTTCTTGGGCGTGAGCACCGGAAGCGGCAGCGGCCTGGATCGCTGCGCTCCGGGGGGCCTGCTGGCGGGGGGGCGGCATCCCTCAAGTAGTGTACGGGCGATCACCACTCCCGTTTACTGGCCGCTCTGCCCATGGTCGCTGCACTCTGCGGATTTCCCGCGCGGCCCCGCCTCCGGCCGCATGCCAGCCCGGCACCACGCCGCCGCTACGAGCGTCGCCGCCCCGAAAAGACTCCGCTCCACAAGATCGTGTCGGAGTATCTCGCGAGTTGGCTCGAGTGGCGTGACCAGGCGGAGCGGTCCGTGCCGGGCTACGTCGAGGAGGAACTCCGCGGCTATCTCGAGTGCGGCATCCTCTGCTTCGGGTTCGGCCGTGCTCTCTGCACGGGCTGCGGCCAGGGGTTTGTCATCGCGTTCTCGTGCAAGGGGCGCGGGGTGTGCCCATCCTGCAATGGCAGGCACATGGCGCAGACCGCCGCCCATCTCGTCGATCACGTCATCCCGCCGGTTCCTGTGCGACAGTGGGTGATCTCCGTGCCGAAGCGGCTGCGCTGCTTTCTCGCCAACCGCCCCGAGGCCGTCGCCGCCCTCACGAAGATCCTTCTTGCTGAGATCGAGCGGCTGCTGAGCGCTGCGGTAGGCGTGATGATTGACGCCGCCGCCCCCGCAGCCGCCCGCCCGCGGCTCGGCGCCATCTCCTTCTTGCACCGCTTCGGCTCAACGCTGAACCACCACGTGCATCTGCACGTGTGTGCAACCGACGGCGTCTTCATGCCGGCTGCCGACGACGCACGGTGCGACACCCCGCCGGTGTTCCTGCCGGCCCGACCGATCAACCAGGCCGATCTGGCCGCGCTCACCGAGCGGGTCCGCCGCCGCGTGATCCGCTGGTTCAGGCTCACTCGCCTGCTCGACACCGCTGCCGCCGCCGACATGCTCACGTGGGAGAACAGCGGGTTTTCAGTCGACGCCAGTGTGCGGATCACGCTCATCGACCGTGACGTGCCGAGCTACTTTCAGAGCTTGGAGCACCTGCTGCGGTATTGCGCCCGGCCACCCTTCGCGCTCGAGCGGCTCTCCGTGAGCCGCGGTGCAGACGGCCAGATCGCTCGCATCCGCTACGTGCTGCCGAGACATAAGGCGGCCAACTGGGTCGGGCGGGGTCGTGGGCGCAAGTCCACGCGGCCGGGGGCCAATGGCGTGGTCGAGCTCTCGCCGGTGGAGTTTCTTGACCGGCTCGCCGACCTCGTGCCGCCGCCTCGGAAGCACAGGCATCGGTATCACGGGGTGTTTGCACCCAATCACAAGCTCAGGCCCGCCGTCACGGCGCTGGCTATCGGGAACATCGGCAAGCGGCGCGAGGCTCTGACCGGCGGGCATGCGGCCGGTGGGCATGCCGCGAAAGGCTGCTGCGACGCTCGTCAAAAGCCCCGCTCGCACGACACCTCGCGGATCGCCTGGGCCAAGCTCATGGCGCGGGTGGGGGAGGAGTTTCCACTGGAGTGCCCGAACTGCGGCGGCGACATCCGACTGATCGCGTTCATCACGGAGCCGGGGCCGATCCGGAAAATCCTCACGCATCTTGGCGAACCGCTTGAGCCACCGCCGGTGTCACCCGCTCGTGGACCGCCCACCGACTGGGGCGAGCTC
>SXGQ01776347.1_pt1 | contig 14295 bp, 12 predicted proteins | sample 3178371 | NCBI WGS metagenome assembly SXGQ01 (sample SAMN11356859, study PRJNA531348) | freshwater metagenome | isolation source: freshwater sample F1-20 | place: China: Fuxian Lake, Yuxi | collected 2017-12-25
AAGAAGAATTCCTGGCCGCAGCAGCTCCCGCTCCAACAGTAAGTATGCGCACCTCCAATATTTTCACATATACTCTCGTGAATCCAAAGGCGCCTACTGCAGCCGACACCTCTGGTCGCACAACGCTCCGTATTCTTTCTATAGTAAATACGGTGTGTCTCGCGGCATTTGGAGTCTATTATGGCATCGTGAAGTGATTGGTCTAAACATTGGCCCATAAGATACTCTAGTAGATGCCACCTATCAAGCAGCCCCCCGCAAAATCCCCACAAGAAGCGGACCTCTATCCGTTTGTTTCGGTGATTACTCCAACCTATAATAGGCGCAAGTTCATTCCTCATCTCATTACATGTTACAGGCATCAGACATATCCAGCGCACAGGATGGAGTGGATTGTTCTGGACGACGGCTCGGACTCCGTGGAGGATCTGTTCAAGGACCTCGCAATCCCTAATCTCCGCTACATCCGCGAGGGCGAGAAGCAGAACATCGGTGCAAAGCGCAATCGTCTGAATAATGAGGCCTGTGGTGAGATTCTGGTTGCGATGGATGACGATGACTATTATCCTCCAGAGAGAGTCGCCGCAGCCGTCACAGGATTCAAGCGTTTTCCCACGATTCAGCTGGCCGGCGCATCCGAAATCTATATGTATTATTCGGATATCAAGACGATTTATAAGCTCGGCCCCTACAATCCCAACCACGCGACGAATGGAACGATGGCATGGAGGCGGTCCTATGCCCAGACACATGCCTATGATGAGACGGTGACGCATGCGGAGGAGAAGTCCTTCTTGGAGAACTATAAGCATCCAATGATTCAGCTCGACCCCTTTAAGGTCATGCTCGTGATGAGCCACAGCGAGAATACATTTGACAAGAAGAAGATGCGCGAGCATCCTAATCCGCTCGTCAAAAAGACATCAATGAAGCTGCGCGATTTTATTAAGAATCCCGCGATTCGTGAATTTTTCTCTAGCGCATGAAAACCGCTTTAAGAATCGCTCTTACGACGTATAAGAACCAGCTTACAAAATGTCCTATATGTCAACACAGACATTTAGAACATTTAAGGTCATGTCGGATGTATTTTTAAATTCTCTTGTCTCTAACTCCTGCGGAGTTGAGCCGCCCGCCGATGCTCTGAAGATTACCCTCAGATCCCATCAGCAGGCGGCCCTCTACAGAATGGAGCAGCTCGAGAGGTCCCTTGTAAATGGCATGGATTGCTCTGGTGAGACCCTGTATTCGTCCTACGGTATTCTGGGCGATTCCGTGGGTGTCGGCAAGTCGCTCATGGTCCTGGCGCATATTTCCCGTCTCGCAACGATTCCTCCGCTCACCACTTATATGAGCATGGGAGGGTCGAGCTCGAACAATGTATTTAGTGTGAAGCAATCCACCCACACGGACCTGAGTGAGGCCGGCTCGCTTATTATCGTCCCACACACTCTATTCAGACAGTGGGCGGACTATATTAAGAAGCAGACGAATCTGAAGGCCATTTTTCTGGATAAAAAGAAGGCCATTGCCAGCGAGACATTTACACGGGATATTATGGGCGCCGATGTGGTCCTGGTAAGCAATACGCAATACAAGGAATTCGGTATATGGCAGCGCGATAATCAAGTCCGATGGAAGCGTCTGTTTGTGGATGAGGCCGACACGATTCATCTTGTGAATGGATATCCCAAGCCAGAGGCGCGCTTTACATGGTTTATTACGGCCTCCTGGATGAATATTCTGTTCGTGAATGAGACACTCTATATTCAGTCAAGTGTGCTACAGAATCATCTATTTAATGAGGACTCACAGTATAAATATCTTCGCCCATTCTTTCAGGACGCGTACACCTCTACGCGCCCCTATGTGCATATGCGCTATGGAATGACATCCTATAACTTCTTCCGCGACACCATTAACTGTAGTCACAGGCTGCGCGGGCGTCTCGTCATGCGCTGCGACGATGCATTTATTCAGGAGTCTATTTCTCTGCCTGTGCTCCACCGGTCGAATATTCTCTGCAAGGCGCCACTGAATCAGCGGATTGTATCTATGGCGGTCCCTACCGAGGTTCAGCAGCTGTTGCACGGCGGCGATATTGCAGGGGCGATTTCTGCCCTCGGAGTGAAGACGGAGAGCACAACAAATCTTATTGAGGCGGTGACGAAGAATCTGCAGAAGGAGCTGACACGTTTGAAGGCGACACATACATTCAAGGCGGGACTGGAGTATTCTACGTCCCAGGGAAAGGAGGAGGCTCTGAAGTCACTGGAGGAGAAAATGAAGCGCGCGGAGGATGCTATTAAGACTATTCAGGAGCGCATTGAGGGGTTCAAGAATGAGATGTGCCCTATTTGCTATGATGAGCCTGGTGAGCCTCTGCTGACTCCCTGCTGCTCTAGGATTTTCTGCGGCCAGTGTATCCTGACATGCTTGACACGGAATCCCGCGTGCCCAATGTGTCGTGCGGAGATTCCTATTAATCGGCTGACGAAGGTGGCGAGCACGAAGGATGCGACTGCGATTGTCGATTCTGGGGCTGGGGGTGAGCCAGAGGAGCAACTGGAAAAGAAGTCCGATGCTCTTATGCGAATCTTCAAGGAGAATCCACAGGGCCGTTTTCTCGTATTCAGCCGCTACGATAATCCCTTCGCTGCGATAGAGTCGTCTATTGAGGCTATTGGAGTGAAGGTGAAGCAGCTCAAGGGAAATAAGGATGCGGTGGCTTCTACGCTCAGGGGATTTCAGAGCGGGGATTTGCGCTGTCTTCTGCTCAACTCGCATTATGCAGGGTCTGGGCTGAATATTACTGCCGCGACGCATGTGATTCTTCTCCATGCGATGACACACGAGGAGGAGAAACAGATTTTGGGGCGTGCGTATCGTATGGGAAGGACGGCGCCGCTGAACTTTATACGACTGTTGCACGCTGATGAGATGCCGACAACGAACTAGCGTTCGTTTGTCGGCATCAGGGCTCATAGAGGGCAGAGCCCTCCATTCGCCGAGATGCCTTTCTTTTCCTATGCTTCCAACACTAACTATAAAGGATCCCTTGCTTCCAGCAGCATATCCTTTGTAATATTTTTCGTGCAGCTCTAACTTCCAAATACTTCCTCATTTTGCAGAGGCACACTTTTGTTCAAATGCTCCAAGCTGATTGCCTCATATCTCCGCACTTTATCTGGCCTGAGAGTCCCACTCTGAATCTCCGCATACGCATACATCGGCGCCAGCCTCACAGGAATATCACGCGCCTCTGCGATTTCACACAGCAGCTTCCAGGCATTAAACATGGCCGACTGCTTTGTCAGTACCGGTGTATAGCGGAAATCATCCGTTGTCAGATGCTTTGCCCCCGCAGTCGGAATAGCCTCCTGTGCCAGTCGCAGACTAATAATCTTCAGCTTCAGCTTTAATGACAGCGGAAGAATAGTCCAGCACTGATAGAAAAACGCCCAGAAATCGCCCTGGTCCGACACCTTATAGGCATCAAAGAGAGACAAATACATATTCCACGCCTCATTCGTGTCGCCCTTTGCGGCCTCAATACGCTCTGGAATGTTTTCCAGACTAATGAGGCTGGCAAGATTTCCTTCATTGTTCTCAATATCAAAATCGAGAAGCGGGTCCCAGTCACCCCACAATGTCCACCAGGCGACAGGCATAACACCGTCAGGAATATCTACTTTCTGCTCGGGCAACTCGAGTCCCGCAATCTGGCGCTGTAGAGAGCGGAGGTCGCCGTTATAGGACTCTGGTGGCTCCTTTCCCAGCCACTCCTTCAGCCGGTCAGATTCTACAGGAGCGACTTTGAATGTAAGACACAGCTTTGCGATTTGCTGAAGAGTGCGTGTATCGAGGGAATTACTGATTAGAATGAGAGGGCGACCGGCCTTGACCTCCTTCGACTTCAAATATGCATGCAGCTCATTCAGACCACCGCGCTCCCCGTTGCTGAGCCCATCAATCTCATCCAGCAGAACACCGATGCCGCCCTTTTGCCCGGATTCAATCATCTGGACGATGCCACCCTCGCGCAGCAGGGGCAGAATAATCTTGCGGAAGGATGTTCCTGAGCGAGTGTGCGAGGCGTTGAACTCGACCGTTTTCAGTCCAGCGAGCCCAAATACACGGTGAGCGATAGTTGTTTTTCCGATTCCTGGGGGTCCGAGCAGAAGGACTGCAGGTTGCTTCCGTGTTTGTAACCATTCATTGAGTTTCTGCTCAATAGATGGATGAAGACAGACGGTAGGCTGCTTATTCATCTAAGTGGATTGATACCACTTCTTTAGCTCCGCGGCTTTACTGGCTAGGAGGTGCAGGGGGCTCCACGCCCATGCACACAGAGCCATCCCAGATGCCCTCCCAGGAGACCTTTTTAGCTTGGGCCTGCGCACACACCTTATTGATGCGGTCGGCTCCGGATGTATTCAGGAAGAGATGGAAGAGATATCTCTCATCTGTCTGTGTAGGATCAGACCAGCGTGCAATGCCTCCTGCCTGGGCCACGCCGATAGTATCAATACAAACCTGCTCTCCATTTACGGTATTCAGGGTCAGGAAATCCGGGCAGTGATTGATTACAGGGGGCCAGGGGCCGCCAGTGGTCCCAGCGCCGGATGCAGTGAACCAGCGAAGTCCGAAGAATACGACGGCCACTAGCATTCCTACGAAGAAAATGCCGGCTGTTATCTCTTCACCGGCAGTGTAGAAACTGAATGCACCACCTGATACTAGCACGGCAGAGCCGAATATATACATCAGGAGTATTAAGTTCATATCTATATGTGGATAGGAAACTCTCTCTATAGAGTCGCTACAAGCATCTCTATAGGGGAGTATATGTATGTGTATTGCGGTTGTCCCAAGCCATTGCCCGTTAAATACCAGAAGGTATTTACCTGCCGATGTCCCAAGCCATTGCCCGTTAAATACCAGAAGGTATTTACCTGCCGAACTTGGCCACAGGTGCGGGGGTGCCATTACCCTCGAAGCCCAGCTCGATGTAGCCGGTCAGGTAGTCATTGCCCTGTGCGGTTGCTGCCTGGCCACCAACACCAAAGGTAGACAGAGTAGCACTGTTAGGCAGCACCAGCTGCACCTTACGGAAAGTACGCAGAGAAGACACCACAGTCTTACCCAGATCCCTCAGCACTAAGCCCTGGGAAGTAGTGCTCACTGTGGATGTGCCTGGGGTTCCAGCAGCACCAGGAGTTGCCCAGGAGGCAGTAGAGAAGGTACCGGTGGAGCTGTAGCCATTCACCTTGCCCAGCAGATTTGCCACGGAGATAAAGAAGCCCTGGTCGCCAACAGACTGTTTTACATTGGTGAGCAGAGAGGTCATTTGTATATCCCGGATTTAGAAATAATTCTGGCGAGGAAGGGAGTATGCCGGTGGCTGGTTGCCGGTAGATGGTTGCCGGCTGCCGGTGAGCGGCCCCAGGAGTTCCTCATTTTGGCCGCCAGAGATAGAGGAATGCCACAGTCAAACAACGGTCCCCCAGATTTTATACTGCCACAAACAAACAATGCCCCTGCCGGACAAAATGGACGCGTGGCATTTAGCGATAAGGACTTCTCGGATCGGAATGCTGCGATTCCCGGATTTGAATCAGAGACAACTGTGGAGGCCGATTTTCAGGCCGATATGCTCCGGGGAAACTGGGAAGTTACACCCATAAGCACTGCCTTCTTTTCCATCCAGAATGTGGAGCGGCTTCAGCAGCTGATCCGTAAGGGCGTGTATGACCGGAGCAATCCAAAGGGGTACGTGATTGATAATCAGTCTGCGGATGAGCTCAAGATCATTATGAGGGCGATTTATTACCAGTATGCCCGGAACCTTACCACAGATATCGGATCACAGATTGCTGACTTGAATGCTAAGGTGGTCGATTGGTCTGTTCCCCATATTCTTTCCGCCGTGGATCACTATTATTATTATTTGAAGGACATCAGCCAGCTGCCGGTGCCTATGCAGCAGCCACAGCATCTGAGCCGTGCGGGGACAAAGTCGCTGCCGATGAATCCATTCATGTGACGGGGGGCAGCCTGCCCCCCGCGCCCCCTCCTTCTAAAGGATGTTGTAGGGGGTGGAGCCGGTTGTTGATCCTGTAGTGGTGCCGGTAGCCCTATGAAGGAGGGGGTACGGGGGACACTCTGTCCCCCGCCCGCGCGTATCCGCCCCTCCAGATTTTGAGCCAACCCCTATAGATGTTATACGGAAAGGCCCAAATAGACGGACGCGGTCGTCCATCCGAAGATCGGATATGTATTCTCAACCTCATGGACCAGTGTGATTTATTCGCAGTGTTTGATGGGCACTCTGGCTCCGGAGCGGCTCGTCTATCCGTAGATCTCCTCGGGAAACGCCTGCAAGCGGCTCTGACTCCATCCCTTCTGGCGGATCGGGCTGCCCTCAAAGCCCTCCTCGAAAAAGTCTTCATAGATCACGACAAGGAACTCGCAACCAAAGTCGGTCTCCCAGAGAAGGATCCCGGCTCCACAGCCACTGTCGCCCTCATAACTCCCACCTATATTGCCGTAGCCTATCTCGGAGATTCCCCCTGTTTCTTGATGAACCCTACAACCGGACTGATTCTGCACGAAATCGGGAAGCATGAGCCCACTCTGATGGAGGAGAATCGCCGTATCGTAGCCGCCGGTGGCACCGTCGAAATAGATGAATACGGTATTCCACGCGTCGATGGAGCGCTCATGGTCTCTCGCGCCTTCGGAGACTTCAGTCTCAAATTCGATATTGAGTCCGGACCCATACCCATGTCCGCCGACTGGACTAAAATGAAAGTTACAGCCCACCCAGACGTGGTCTTCTGGGACCGACCTGAAACCGGTGTGCTGGCGATTATGTCAGATGGTATGGTGGAGACAGAGACAACGGCTCTAAAGCCCTTGGCACAGGTGTCACGCGACGTGCAGCTCGCCCTACAGGGGAATCGCTATGATCTGACTCTAAGCTCCGAGAAGATCGTGAAGCAGCACGTGGTTGCATCTATTGGCCAGAGCAAGACGCCATATGATGGCGATGACCTGAGCATTATTCTGGTGGATGTGGGTCGCATCAGCTCGGCACAGGCCGGTGGAGCAGTGCAGCAGAGGCCACACTCGGCGCCTCCTGTTCTTTCGGCCAAGCCGAGGACGCGCAAGGTGCGTTTCGGCCGGCGAAATAAGACGGGTAAGAAGAATCGGCTTATCAAGATTTTCACGTGCTGAAAGGTATGTTAGAGTTACTCAACTATACCTAAAACAGGTCTAAAGACTATAAAATACTATGTTGTATGGGTAAGCATTTACACATCCCTGGTCCAGTAGCGTAGTTGGTAGCGCATGGTGCTTATACAGTCATATGTATGCAAGAGACGCCGGGGTCGCGGGTTCAAACCCCGCCTGGACCATTTATATGTGCGCCTTATAGACGTTCATACAAATGTATCGTCCCGATATATGGAGGTGACTCCTGTGATTTTACAGGAAGTTCTATATGATACCAGCAATAGAATATTTTACTGCGTGGATGAGCCGTCCTACCCGTTAGAAACTGCTTATAACTCCATGCCCTTTTCTAGAGATATTCCTGACATTTCGGGTCACGAGATATATACCATTGAGCGCCCAACATATGTAACAGGATATCCTCATTCATGCATTGGTCACGCATATATGGATATGACAATGCCGCTGCTAAGTATTCTGCATGAATACAGCCCAGAAATCCTTTCTGCGAGAGGATTTCAACTATTTGTTCTGAAGGACAACTTTAAAGAGCATACAACAGATGTAGAATTGATAGGATTTCTTGAGATATGGGAGTCGAAGACTATGGATTTTGAGAATGGATATTACAAGGGTGAGTATGCCCATTTTCATAAGTGTTTTTCAGACTCGCACATTCTATTTGAGAAGACTTTTGCGGCTGCGGGCGCCAAACGCTATATCAAGTTTCATACTATGATTTTTGGGGGGAATAATGAAGTTCAGAGGGCAATCCATAATTGTGACTTTAAATATCCTATAAGAAAACTGGTGCCTGTGGCCACTGATGATCAGTTAAGAGAATGGCTACGTATAGCAAAAGATGTATTTGGTAGATATCTTGGCGTTCAAGAAAAGACTGCTGCATCTGTGACACGTATTCTCTGTATTGCGCGCAGGGGGCGTCGTGAATTTATAAACAAGGACCTGAGAAAACTGTGTTATATTCTTGACCTCGAGCCCATTTTCTTAGAGCACTACTCGATGCTCGAGCAGGTGCAGATGTTTATAGATGCAGATATTGTGATTTCTGCACATGGATCTGCACTTTTTCATTTGCCATGGTGCTCACCTGGAGCGCTCGTTATTGAACTATTCGCAACGACAAATGATTCACGTAATAGAATATTTAAAAGCTCTAGTGCCGTGCTAGGTCTCAAGTATAAACGCATAGAGACGAGCAAGGATGAAGTGAGTACTGATGCACCTGTTGAGATTCCCGATTGGGCTATTGAGGAAATCGTGGGCGCAGTTGAGGCTTATAGCGATTGTAGTGACACCGTATAGAAGAATGCCCGTGCAGAAGCCGTTCAATGTGGAGGTCCTCTGGAAAGGAAAAATACAGGAGGCTGGATATCCTGAGGCGAAACTGGGGCCGGATTTTTGGCTGCCGAAGTACAATACTCTCACAGGGTATGTACCTAAACTACCGGATCTGACAAAAGAAAACTCTAAATCATATAGTATTTATAGTGATACCTATTGGGCTGGTGTTAGAGAGCGCCATGCAGCATATCGGGCTTCTAGGCTCTAGCCGCTGCCCGTGGCTTAGGCTCTAGCCGCAGTCTTCGACTTAATCTTAATCGCCACCTTCGCCTTCACCTTTCCCTTTCCAGCCAGTGCGGCCTCGCGCTCCGCACGCATCTTCTTCCATGCGCCCTCGAACTCGAGCAAGTCCGCCAGCCACATGGCCGATGCCGTAGTTGCCTCCAGCGCGGCCAGAGCGGCCCGAGCGACCACCACCGCCTTCTGGTGCTCCTCAATCGCCGCGGCCTTCACGCGGTCCATACGCAGCCTCAGCAGATAGTCATAGGACTCCACTGCGGTCTCCTCGCGTGCCCCAGACAGCGCCGGCAGCTCGTGCGCAATCATCGCGGCAACAATGTCCTCATCGGACGCGCGCCTCATGTCAATGGTTCCATCCAGCACCGCCTGCAGGAAACGCGCCTTGGCATCCGCCTCCACTGCCTCCGCCCGCAGCCTCTCAATCTCTGCAGCACGCCTGGTCTCATATGCGGTCAGACGTGGCCCATAATACGCCTCCAGCATATCACCCACGCAGCCATACTTCACAATCTTCAAATCCGTGTCGAACGCAACCATGTTGGTCGTGCGCCATGTATTGGACAGCTTGAACCGCTTCTCAAACTCCACAGGGTTCGCCTTTGCATCCTCATAGTAGTCAGGGTCGAGGTCCAGACTGAAGCGCACATCGATATGTGTGTAGAGGTCCTCAAAGTTGCGGAGAATGGGCTTGCCATCCTCTGTCTTGGAGTTATCACCCTTTCCGCCCTCTGAGCCGCCCACCTTCGCCCCAGCAGTGGAGCCGGCCACACAGAACTCATCCAGGAACGCCTTGTAGTCATGCGTCCAGACGCCCACAGGCAGCTCCGTAATCATCACCTGCTTCTTCTCATCGTCGAATGTGTAGATGCCCTTTGTGACCCAGACGCCATCAGACACCAGCTGCACTGGTCCCTTGAATCCAATCCACCAGGGGCGCATCGCCAGATTCTCCAGAGTGGCGCGGCGTCCCTCCAGACGGTCGCGCAAGAGTCCCACCACCTCCTCAGGATTATGAGGAGGAATATCTGTGCTGAATCCTGTGCCAATACCAATACAGCCATTGATGACAAGCAGAGGCACAACCGGCAGATAGGTCTCTGGCTCCACCAGCAACCCATCATCGTCAATGTGCTTGAGGATGTTGGAATCCTCCTTTCTTAGAATAGTGTCGAGAATGCCCTCCAGATGGGTGTGGATATACCTTGGCGAGGCCGCATCCTTGCCGCCGAGGAGACGTGAGCCAAACTGTCCAATAGGGGTGAGCAGATTGATATTGTTTGCGCCGACAAACTGCTGGGCCATGGAAGTAATGGCGGCAGTCAGAGACGCCTCGCCGTGGTGATAGGCCGCGTGCTCAGAGACGTAACCTGCGAGCTGGGCCACACGCACCTCTGCACGCAGTCCGCGCTTCAGACAGCCGAAGAGAATCTTGCGCTGGGATGGCTTGAGGCCGTCCATGATGGAGGGCAGTGAGCGGAGATTGTCTGCGTTGCTGAAATGAATCAGCTCGTCGTGGATGAAACGAGAGTAGGGCACCTGGCCGCTCTCAATGTTCAGCATGCGCTGAGGGTCATAGCCCGCCAGCCACCTCTTGCGGTCATCCGCACGCTTCTTGGAGAAGGCCAGAGACATCGTCTCATCCGTCTCCACGTCCCAGTTATACTTGATTTCATGGAGCTTCTCGAACCACTCCTTCGCCTCATCATCCGTGCTGGTGCCCAATCCCTTGTAATACTTAAGATGCCAGCCGGCCGTGGAGCCGCCCAGCTCAGTCTTCCATGCGTCAAACTCGGCGGGCGAGAAGAAGCTGCGGACCTCTGAGCGGCGAGTGGCCTTCAGGAGAGGAGTGGCGAGCGAGCAGATGAAGCCCGCCTGCATGAGCTCTGGCCACTCCGCGTGGAACAGATTCATCAGAAGGCCCTTGATGTGGGACCCGTCCAAATCCTGGTCCGCCATCACCATGACGCGACCGTAGCGGAGCGACTTCAGCTCCTTATACTTCTTGCCCTGCTCGAGGCCGAGAATCTTCTTGATTGCCGTCAGCTCCTCATTCTTGGCGAACTTGTCCGCTGATACGTCACGCACGTTCAGCATCTTACCCTTCAAAGGAAACACGCCCCACTTCTCGCGCCCCACCACGGAGAGGCCCGTAATCGCGGAGGTCGCAGCTGAATCTCCCTCAGTCAGAATCAGCGTGCATTCTGTGGATTTTGCCGTTCCCGCCCAGAGTGCATCGACCAGCTTGGGCATTCCGCGCAGCACGCGCTTCTTGGACCCATCAGTCTTCTTGGCGTCCTTGTTGGCCTTCGCATCCAGAATCGCCATGGCCTCGTCGAGGAGCCCCAGCTTCACTAGCCCTGCAACCATCTTCTCGGACTTGAATGTCGAGCCGAACTTGGCGGCGGGAGTGGTCAGTGTCTCCTTTGTCTGGGAGTCAAACGCGGGATTCACGATGGTCGCATTCACGAAGAAGATGACACTGTCCTTCAGCTGTCCAGGCTTGACTGCCACCTTCTTCTTGGCAGCGTGTTCGCAGAAGTCGCCAATGATGCTGCCGACGACCTTATCCACGTGCTTGCCACCCTTGCGGGTGTTGATGCCATTCACGAAGCTCACATGCTTCTCGTCAGGCACGCCGTCCTCCTCGAACAGCTGCCTGGCCATGACGGCTGCCACCTCCCAGCGCTCTCCGCAGCGCTCATACGCGACGGGAGTGTCATCACGCACAAAGAGCTTCACGAACTTCTCAAAGGTGTTGGTGGGAACTGCGGTCCCATTGTAGGTCACCTTCACCTCCTTTCCAGCCATTGCGGCCAGCTCCACCACGCGAGTGTGCAGAACCAGCAGCATGTCATCCAGATTCAGACCAGGAAAGCGGCCCAGGTCTGGCTGGTAGCTGATGCGGACAAAGCCCTTGGCCTTGTCAGCCTTGACAATGGGCTTCTCTGCCACGGACATATTCTTCAGCCAGGTCTGGGAATACTTCTGGCCGTGCTTGGGAGAGCGGGTCTCCACTGTGAAGCGGCGGCTGAAGATGTTCGTCAGCTTGGCACCATAGCCATTCTTGCCGCCGACAATCTTCTCCTCCTCCTTGTTGTAGTTACCGCTGGTGAGGAGATGGCCAAAGATGAGCTCGGGTGTCCAGACCTTCTCTGTAGGATGCATCTCGACGGGAATGCCGTCGCCGTCATTCTCTACGGAGATTGACTCTGCGGACACGGTGACATCGATGTGCTTGATAGGAGTCCTACCTGGCTCTGCACTGCGCACCAGGGCGTCGCGTGCATTCACGATGATCTCGTCGAAGAGCTTGTAGAAGCCAGGATTGAAATTGACTGCACGATATGCCATCTTTCCAGAGGACGTATCGAACACCCAGCGAGACTCTGCGTGCGTATCTGTGGAGCCGACATAGGTGTCAGGCAGCTCCAAGATGTGCTCGCGGTGAGTATGCTTCTTATAAGCAGATGCGTCAGCCATTTCTATACCAAGGGTGGGGGCTTGGGGTCGGCGCAATTTTACGGAGGGGCTCATGCTTTCACAAGGACCAACAGCTTATCGTTATCCCACCCAGGCGACCACTTGAGTTTGTGCTCGCACATGACAAAATAGGACGCCGCACACAGAGGCAGAATATCCGCCAGCTCACCTACATAGTCTTCTTCGGGCCTTGACCGAAAGATATCCTCTATAATGAGCATTCCTCCAGATTTAAGAAGAGACCATGCTTCCTTCACAATCCGAATCTGGTGGTCAAAATCATGGCTACTATCATCAATAATCACATCGTATTCTTTCCCGCCAGATGACTCCTGTAATGCCCTGCGCACATCTCCATCCACTCCCACGTCCATTAGAGAGGCCTTAAGTCTATTACGATTCATTTGATTCACACATTTAATATAATTAGTATCACGGTCAAACATGTGAATAGATGTCTGAGGTGATGAAAAATAATTGTCCCACATTATTCCACTATGCCCCATAGCAATGCCTATTTCTGCAAAGTTGATAGGCTTAATACTCAGTGGTGCAAATAACATTGTATAGACTGCCGTATAGGGATGGCGATGGAACATTGTATTATAAGGGCTCTTGTCTGTCTGGGCACGTCTTCCCATAATACACAGATCGGTGATTGCATCAGAGGAATCAACGATAATGCGTGGAATCATTTGGTTGGATTGAGTGTAATGCTTTATACCTCTTATCTCCTGCGAGTGTAACGGCCGCGGTTGCTACGCGTTGCCCTGCGGCTGCCCCCGTGCAGCCCCTTCGCGCGCTGCTCCATGGCCTTGGTCTCGGAGTTTGCCCATGCACCAAACGCAACTGCCCTAGCATTCTTGGGTGCCGCGCGTGCAGCCTCATTTCTTGCAATCAGGCGCAGCAGCTTTGCGCGCTCGGCATTGAAAGCATTTCCACCCTTGGACTTTGTTGCAGCGGCGGAAGCCTCCTTTGCAACCTTTACAGCCTCCTTCTCAGCGGCCTCGGCGGCCTTGCGCGCCTTGGAGAGTTCAAAGGCGGCAGCGGCCAGCTCCTTTTTGGAAGGGCCTCCTGCTGCACCATTCTTATTTGCCTTTTTTGACATACCTGGCTTGTGTGGCATTTCTAACTTTTAATGATATTAAACCTCTAGCGTCATAATAGGATGTCCTACACACGGAAAGGTGGAGGATGCGGCTGTTCGACATGGAGAGGCCGAGGTGGATTCTACCCATCAGTAATGACGGGCCTTACGAAAACAGGACCCTATTTCGTCGCAGCAGCCTTTTCCCAGGCAGCCAGACTCATCCGGAATAATCGGAGCCGAATGGCCGCCAGGAGCCGGGGAGCTAAGAGCCGGGGGCAGCGCAGCACGCCCAGCACGCGCAGCAAACGCAGCCGTAACCGCTCCCGAAAAACGCGACACACCGGCAAATAAACGCGCTACAGGCATAAAGAGGTTTTCAACAGAATGATATAGAAATGTCCGTCGCCCGCCCAAATGCAAACGGCAATCTGTTTGAAATCAGGACTGTGCAATCTGGTGCCTTTCGCACCCTTATTGAGGCGCTGAAGGAGATTCTTACTGAGGCCAACCTCGAGTTCGACTCCCAGGGCATCAAGGTCATGGCGGTGGATGAGACCCACACCGTGCTGGTGTATCTGCGTCTTCATTCTGACCGTTTCGAGACCTACTATTGCCCCGCCAAGCATGTGCTCGGAGTGAATATGATCTACTTTTTCAAGCTCATCAAGACTATGGGCAACAATGACAATCTGACTCTGTATCTGCCTGCGTCCAATCCCAACAAGCTGGGCATTCGTATGGAGAACTCTGAGAAGTCGACTGTCACAAACTATTTCTTGAAGTTGTTCGATACGGATGTAGAGGACATTCAGATTCCTAACTTGAATTTCACCAGCATTATTCATATGCCTAGTGTGGATCTTCAGAAGATTTGTCGTGAT
>SXGQ01476975.1_pt1 | contig 14293 bp, 8 predicted proteins | sample 3178371 | NCBI WGS metagenome assembly SXGQ01 (sample SAMN11356859, study PRJNA531348) | freshwater metagenome | isolation source: freshwater sample F1-20 | place: China: Fuxian Lake, Yuxi | collected 2017-12-25
CGGTGCCCGACATGTGGTAGCTGACCTCGTCCATGCCCGAGATCGCCTTCAAGCGCGCGGAGTTCGAGGCCACCAGCGGGTGGTACGAGCCGAGCACGGGCCCGAGCTCCTTGACGCGCTCGCCACCGCGTTCGATGCAGCGCTTGTAGAAATCATGGCCGTGCAGGTTGACTCCATAGGCGCCTCCGAGGTCGAAGGACCAGTTGCCGTCGAGGTCGCTGATCATCCTGCCGCGGGTCTCCGCGGCGAAGCTGCCGACGCGCAGGTGCCGGCGCGCCACGCCGCGGAATTGGAACGGCACGCGGTAGGCGTTGACGAAGGCGACATCGGAGACGTCCTCCTCGACTTGCGCGCTGCGCTCCAAGGTGCGCGGAGCCTTCGTGCGCAAGTCCTCCGCCAAGCCGCGGAAGGCGCGTTCGCGGCGCGCAACCACTTCGCCGGGCGCGCCGTCCATGCCAGCGAAGGCGTCCTCGGCGTACTCGTAGTGCGGCACGAGCTTGGCCACGAGCTGGGACATGCGGGCATGTCCGCGCAAGGACCGGTGCTTCGCCGCGGACAACTGCAGGCGCACGACGGCGCGTCGCGCGAGCAAGGCGGCGGGGGGCAAGGCCAGCAACCAGGTGGCGATCTCGTTCATGTGGTGGACTCGTCGGAGGACAGGCAGGCGGCGTGGATCTCGATGCGCGTGGAGATCAGCTCGACCTGGATCTCGGCGCGCTGCTCCTCGCGGCGTTCCTCCTCCTTCTTGAGCTGCTTGGCGCGACGACGGTAGGCGCTCGCGTCGAGGATGGCGGTGAAGGGCTCGTCGACGCGATTCCGCTCGGCGTACTCGCGCGCGTTGCGCCCCATGCGCAGGCGCGTCAGCGGATCGCACAAGGATTCCATCGCGGCCGCCAGCTGCTGCACGTCGCGCCCGCAAACGCGCAGGCCGGTCGCGCCATCTTGCATCAGTTCCTGCGGCCCGCCCACGTCGGAGACGACGACCGGCAGGCCGGATGCCTGGGCCTCGAGCGGTGCGTTGCCCCAGGTGTCGGTCGTGCTGGGGAAGACCTTGGCGTCGCAGGAGGCGATGGCGCGCGACAACTCCAGGCCTTCGAGCATGCCGGTGAAGGTCGCGGGCAGCCCCGCGAGTTGGCGTTCCATCTCGGCGCGCCACGGACCGTCGCCGATCACCACGAGGTGCACGTCCGAGCGCCGCGAGCGCAGGTCCTTGTAGGCCTCGACCAATCGACCGAGGTTCTTCTCCACGCTGACGCGGCCCACGTGGCAGAACTTGACCAATCGATCCTCGTCCTGCACGCCATGCCGCTTCCAGTAACCCTCGACGCGGTGACGCGGATGGAAGCGCTCCGTGTCGACCCAGCGATCGAGCACGAGCAGGCTGCGATTGCGCAGTCCGCGCGCGTGCAGCAGCTTGGCGATGTACTTCGACGGCACGACCACCTCGTCCACCGCGTGGTAGAAGAGGATCATGTACTTCCAAGCCAGCGCCTCGAGGCTGATGTCCTTGGTGAAGTCCTCGACGTACTCCGGGAAGCTCGTGTGGTAGGTCGAGCTGGTCTCGATCTGCAGCACCTTCGCGGCCAGCAAGCCCGCCACGCCGATCGTGCCGGGCGTGCTGATCTGCATCTTCGTGAAGCCCTCCTCCTGCAGCCAGCGCAGCATCTCGAGGAAGGGCGGCACATGCACCTTCAGCCCTTCGTAGCGCGGGAAGTCCAACGACACCACCGAGCGGAAGATCTTCAGTCGTCCTTGGTCGATCAGGGCGGCGATCTCGGGCTTGGCGCAGTGGAGTTCGATCTCCTCCTCCGACAGGCAGGTGGCGACCACGAAGTCGATGCCGCGGCGCTTGGACTCGTCGAGCATGCGCCGGATGGTGCGCGAGACGCCGTTGACGTCGAAGAAGGTGTCCGTCACCAGCACGAGGCGCTGGCTCTCGCCGAGCTCGAAGGCCTTGCGCACGTCGCGGACGATGTCGCGGTCGGAGCTCTGGTGCAGGTAGGACACCAAATAGGGCAGCGAGACGAACAGGTTCGACGAGACCAGCGCCACGGCTTCCTTGATCGTGCACACGACATTGGCGCGATCCGAGTTGGCGAGGCGTCGGAGGTAGGTGGCGAAGAGCCGATTGATCAGCGTGCTGACGACGAGGAAGATCTTGTCGTCGGTCTTGGTGCAGGCCGATAGTTCGGCGCGGAACGAGGGGGCGCCGATCAGCGCGTCGATCTCGGCCACGAGCACCTGTTCGAACGGCTTCGAGGCGTGCTTCCCGGTCGAGGGCAGCCGCGCGAGCGCGTTGCGCAGCCACGACTTGGCCCGGAACGAGAGCTTCTCGCCCAAGCTGACGGAATCTCCGTCGAACACCATGCGCAGCAAGGTGTCCGCCGGTCCGCCGGCGGCCAGCGCCTTGCCTCCCGTCGCGCCGCGTCCTTGCTTGCGGCCGTCGTGCAGGAGCTTCAGCATCGCGTGCGCCAAGGTCACCGGCCCGCCATGGTCGCCACCGGGGCGGGTGCGACGCTCGCGGATGGCGTCGACCAGGTCGTTGGGCGTCGCGCGGCGCGAAGTGTGCAGGTTGAACTCGGTCCAGGTGCGCCCCGGATTGATGCCCGAGTGGTCGTCCGAGCCCGACAGGACGGCCTTGAGCCAAGGAACGGGTCCCTTCGGGGCGATGCCGTGCTTGTTCGCCAACCTCTCGATGGTGGCGCGGTCGAGCGACGAGACCAGCTTGTGCGTGAATTCGTTCAGGTGCCTCGTGCGCGCGCCGTTGCGCACCTCGAGCGCGTTGCACAGGAGGATCGCCTTCTCGATGTGCTGCAGGCCCAGCGATCCCTCGCGGCCGTAGGCGCGGTTCTGCGTGCTCATCAACGGGTGCGTCATGAAGTACGCGAGCTTGTTCGTCGCGCCGCGCGCCGTTTCGGTGTCGATCTGCTCGTCGAGCCACGCGACCAGCTCGTACAAGTTCGCGCGCAGCCTGTTGGCCTCCGCGAACTGCGCTTCGGTCGCGTTCGCGATCGTCACGTGGATGTTGCAGCCATCCTCTGGGAAGGTCGCCGTCAGCTCGGAGCTGATGAACACATCCGCGATGCCCTTGTCGAGCAGCATGCGCACGCCATCGATCGAGTTGTGGTCCGTCAGCGTGAAGAGCGTCATGCCGCGCGCCTTCAGGTCCGCGTGCAGCGCGAGCGGATCGGAGTAGGACTCCGGGATCGCGAACGAGTTGGCCGCGTAGTAGTCGGTGACGTTCGAGGCGTGCGAGTGCAGGTGGAAGTCGACCTTGGCCGTGTGGGTGCGCGTCATGTGCTCGCTTGGCGCCTGGGGACGCGGAGCACGCGCCGCGCGCGCTCCGATCTCGCCGTCCCGTGCGGCGCTTGCATTGTTCGAACACAAGATTGCGAGGCCTGTTCGCGGATCATGCAAAGAAACGAACAGCGCCCCGCGCAGCTTCGAGCTGGCGCGGGGCGCTGGATCGCCGCGAAGTTCGTCGACTCAGGGAGTCCAGGTCACGCGCACGCCATTGGTCAGGTTGAAGGTGTCCGGTCCGCAGAACGCCGCCGCGTTGCGGTACCAGACCTGGTAGTGGCGTTCGCCCGGCGCGCCGATCGCCCCGGTCGCCGAGATGGGCGCGTCGCCGGATGCGGGATGCAGCGAAGCTCCACCCGAGTTCGTCTTGGCGCCGAGGCGTCGCACCGAACCGCCTGCGCAGCGCAAGCCGTCGCCGAACAACCCGCTCGTGGCGGTGGTGCCTTGGAAGTACAAGGCCGAGCTGTCGGGCATGTTGGCGCCGCGCAGCACGAGCGTGTCCGCGGCGAGGCTCGCCACGCCTTGGGCACGCAAGGTCGCGGCGCCGCCCAGCGAGTTCAGGCAACCAGCTTGCGCGCCGCTCCAACTGGCGTTTCCGCAGGGGCAGGGCGTGCTCGAGCCGTCGCCGAAGCAGTACGCGACGCCGGTCGACTGTTCCCGCCACGCGATCTCGAGGCGCGGACGCAGCAGCGGGTTCGACGACTCGCTGGTCAGGATCTCGATGCCGTCGTCGTTGCCGGAGATGATCTCGGGCAGGATGGCGAAGCCGTGGTTGGGCGCGCCCGCGGCCCAAGCCTGCACCGCCGCGGTCACGTCGAGCCGGCGCAGCCCGTCCTCGTTGGGGTTGTTGTCGCCGCTGAAGCGCGCGAGCAACGCTCCGATCTCGCCGCTTCCGACCCCCGAGCCCAGCGAGTTCCAGGTGGACGCTTCGCTCCAAGGCACGAGCATGCGATGCACGAAGAAGTCGGGGTCGAAGAGCGGATTGTCGATGTCGTCGGCGATCTGGATCGTCAGGTGCGCCGAGACGATCTGCGCGCCGGGCGGGATCTGTCCGACGCTCGCGCCGAACAGTCCATCGAAGCGCAGCAAGGCTTGTCCGCGCTGGTCGCTGAACACGGAGTTCGCCACGTCGTCGTCGGAGACGCGCACGCCGCTCTCGCCATACGAGGTGTTCGGGTTCGATTGGTCGATCCAGGTGTCCTGCGTGCCCGCGTAGCCTGCGATGCCCTGTTGAAAGACGCGCACTGGATCTGCGGAGCGGTACTGCGCGAACGGCACCGCGAGGCTGAAGCTGCTCTCGTCGGCGGTGCGGGACTGGTCGAGGTAGGTCGAGTAGGTCTCGACGCCGATCCTGTCGTTGGCGAGGTCGAAGGTGTGCAGGCGTAACCAGCCGTCGCCGCCGTTGGGGTCGTCCTGGTAATCAGCGAGGATCTCGTGCACGGGCAGTCCGCGCACGTTGAGGCTCTGCTGGCGGTACTCCTCGTGGAAGTGGCCGCAGAGCACCATCACGATGTTCGGATTGCGCCGGACGAACCAGTCCCAGATCTGCTCGGAGCGCAGGCCTTGGGGGTGGTACAGGCCCTCGACTCCGTACCACACGTCGGGATAGCGGCCCGACGGGACGATGGGCACGCCGGAGGTGTAGTCCTCGGCGTCCTGCAGGTAGCGGTGGGTCGTCATGATCGCCACCTTGTCGCGGTTGGCGTCGAGGATCTCCTGGGCCCACGCAAGTTCGGCCAGCGGCGCATCGACCACGATGGAGAGTCCGAGGAACTCCTGGCCGCCGCCGTTGAAGACCTGCCAGCTGCTCATGCCGCTCGGCGAAGCGCCGCGGAACCACGACCTGCCCGCGTAGCGCTGCGGCCCGAAGTAGGCGAGGTAGTTGCCCGGGATGTAGGGCGTGCCGGCTGTACCCGACGGCGTGACATCGTGGTTGCCCGCCAAGACTCCTTGCGGCACGCCGCTGAAGTCCAGGGTGCGCATCGCGAAGTCCGCGTTGTTCCACTCCGCCAAGCGATCGCCGTTGTTGACGATGTCGCCGTAGTGCGTCACGAAGCGGATGTTGCGCGCGGCGATGTTGTTGGCGATCCAACTCGTCTGCTGGCTGTAGATGGCTGGATAGGACTGGGAGTAGTTCTGCGTGTCGGGAATGCCCACGACCACGAAGGACTGGGCGCTGGCGTCGGCGCAGGGGAATCCGGCGGCGCCGAGGAGGGAGGCGAGCAGGGGCAAGGACTTCATGGGCACCAAGTTCGCGCCAGGCCGCAAGGCCACGATCAAGAATCGCCCAAGGCCGCGTGGTGGCGCGCGTGACAACCGGGGCGAGCGAGGCTAGCCCCGCCGCCGGCCGGCAACTGAGCAGCCGCTCGCCGGCGGGGGGCCTCGCGTCGCGCCATGCTCGGCGCGAGGCCCAACCTGCGCGGTGGGGACGGGCCGCGACTCAGGCCTTGGCGGACGAAGGGCCGCGCGCCAATTCGACGAGCGGCAACACCGTCAGCACCAACATGGTGGGGGCCAGCAGGGCGCGCGCCGCGATCTTGCTCCACGCCCAGCCCGGGCCAAGTCCTTGCACCAACCACGGCGCCGCCAAGTCGAGCGCGGCGCCAGCAAAGCAAGCCAGCACGACCCCGAGACGCCAGCGTTCCTTGGCGCGACCGAGCAGAAACACATGGCCCAGCACGAACAACTGCATCGGCATGGCGAAGAGGTGGAAGTGCGTCGTCTCCAAGAGTTCGCCGCTCGACTTGGCCTCGTCGGGAGTCGCACCGCCGTAGTAGAGGGCAATCGACTCCGGCGAGAGCCCTGAACGTTGCAGGCCCAAGGCGACCATCACCCCGTACGAGGCCAAGGCGAACACGAGGAACAGCGCCAACGCGAAGCGCGTGGTTGGTTGCAGGGCGGCGAGGCCGCCCTTGTTGGCGAGGAACTCCTTCATACGGGCTCGATGCGATGGGCGCGCGTTGCTGTCTCGCCGTCTGGGTGAAGCCCCGGTGGGGGCCGTGGCGCTGTTGGTGCCCCGCGCTGGGACGCGGCCGGCCTCAGGCTCCGTCGTCGACCTTGGCCCCTGCCGCCAACAAGCGTTGGAAGGCCGCGTTGGACTTTCGCGTTCCATCCTCGTCGACAACGAGCGCGGCGCAATCAACGTCGCGACCCGGTGCATCCAAGCGCGCCAAGCCTGCGCCGCCCAAGACATGGATCGCGGTCGACCATCCGTCCGCCACGAGCGCGCTTGTGGCGGCTACGAGGGTCGCACGACGACCGGTGACAGGCATTCCTGTGCGCGGATCGAGGATGTGCGAACGCCTGCGGCCGTCGATGACGAGTCCGCGCTCGTCGTCGGCGCTGACGGCCAGCGATAGGTTGGCGACCACGAGAGGGCCGGCGAGGCCCAGCGACTCGCAGGCTTCCACCGTCCAACCACTGCGTCCACGCGGTGCATCCAAGGCGAGGATCTGACCACCGAAGTCGAGCAGCGCGCGTTCGACTCCCATCGAACGCAACAAGGCGGCCGCTCGATCCAAGGCGTGGCCCTTGGCGAGGCCGCCGAAGTCCAGCCGCGCTTCGGGATGGGCGAGGCGCGCTGCACCGCCGTCTTTGGAGCGCAGCACCTGACGCAAGCCTGACGCCGCCAAGGCGACGCGCAACTCCGACTCCGCAGGTTCGCGCCCGGCAGCCTCGGCCGAGCGCCACAGGCGCACCAAGGGGGCCGCCCCGGCGTCGTGCGCACCGCCGCTGTGCTCATGCAGGCGCGCGGCGGCGACGATCATCTCGTCAAGTTCCTTGGACAGGGGAGCCTCTCCGACGCCGGCCGCCGCCGCCCAGCGGTTCAACTCGCTGTGCGGGTCGCGCTCGGAAAGGATCGCTTCGAGCCGGCGCGCTTCGGCGAACACTGCAGTCGAGGCTGCCTGCGCCACGGACTCGTCGTCGTGGTCGATGAGCACCGACAACGTAGTGCCCATGGCGACTTGGGTGCGCAGGTGGAAGCCCTCGGCGTCGCTGCGCAGGTGGTCGGCCACGCGCACGACGGCCGGCCGCGGCGAACTCGCGTCAACGAGGCCTGCGGGGACGCGTACCGAGTGGCGCTCGAGCATCCCGCTCGAGCGTGCTTGATCCAATGCGCACAGGCGGACGCGCACCCCATTGGTCAAATTGCGGCAGGAGATCGTGGCACCGGCGATGTTCGAGATGTCGCGGCCGGGCGAGAGCGGCAGGCCCGCCTGCTTGCCGCGGAACTGCGCGCGCCAGTCGCGGCGCTTGACTTCGCCACCGTGCGACTCGCGGTAGGCGAGGATCTCGATGCCGAGCACCTTGCACTCGGCGTCGAGCGCGAGGAGGAACGTGATGGGACGCGTCTTGCCGATCACGTCGTCCACCACGGCGTAGCCGAGCAGGTTGGCGCCTTGCCACACAGCGTGGCCGTGCAGGCGCGTCGGGGCGCTGCGCACGCTTGCGCGCGCGGCCACGCGTGCACGCTGCTCCTCGTCGAGCACGAGTTCGAACGGCGTGCGCGAAGTCATGGCGGGATAGTGGGCGCGCAGGACATCCTCGGCCACTTCAACGTGCGCGGCGGCTCCGGCGCCGGACGTGCTTGAAGACCAAGCAGGCGCCGAGAGCACGCCGCTCACCACGGCCCACAAGGCGAGGCAGGCGACGCAGCGCGTGGTGGCGGGGTTGGACGCCATGGCTTGTCTCAGAAGCTCCACCCAAGGCCCATGTTGAACCGCTCCGGCAGGCCGTCGCCGGTATCGTCGTCGCGCCACTGGTAATCGACCTTGAAGACCACGTCGGGTACTGGCCAGAAAGAGGCCCCGACGGTGAACTCGTCGCGCCGAGCTGCGGGATTCTCCGTGGCGTCAGCCGGCAACTCGGCTTGCGTGTCAACCCAGTCGTAGCGCACGAACAAGGCGGCGTCCGCCTCGGAGAGGCGGCCTTGGCGCCAACCATCGGGCATCACGCGATGCGCGACCTGCGCCATGAAGCCGTCGATGCGTTCGCCCACATCGCCGCCGATGGACTCGGCGCCGTCGATGAACTCCACCGCGCCCGCTGCGCGCAGTTCAAAGCGGCCGACGCGACCATCGACATCGAGGCAGGCGATGCTGAGGTCGGCGTCCACGCCGGGCAGGGTGCCCTCGTCGCCGTTGTTCAAGCCGCCATGGAAACCCGACACGCCGATGGCCCAATCGGCGTGCGCCTGCCACGCGAGCCGGCCCGAGACGGCGGGCGCGTTCATGCCGGGTCGTTCTTCCTGGCGGCCGGGACGAATGCCTCCGACGTCGTCAATGCGCGAGCCATCCAGACTCGAGCCGAGATACAGCTCCCAGTTGAGCGTCTCGGACAAGGCACCGAAAGCGCCGATGCCGTCGGAAAACCACGTCGTGGGGATGACGGTCGTGTCGAACAACGAACGTTCGACGCCGAAGAAGAGCGGCGGCTCGTGGCGTTGGTTGACGATGCCCAAGGGCTGCAGGTACCGACCGGCGCGCAGATTGAAAGAGTCGCTGAACAAGAAGTCGAAGTACCACTGCTCGACCTTGATCTCGCCATCCCCGACGTCGTCGCCGTCGATGTCCTTGATGAAGGCGTGCTCGAGCTCCGTCTCGGAGTGCATCACGATCCAATCGGCGAAGTCCCAGCCGAGATAGAAGACGAGTCGATGCAAGTCGAGTTGCTCGCCGCCCGGGCCTTCCTGGGAATTGAAGTGCAGCTCGCCGTAGCCGCCGAAGTGCAGCTTGTCGGACCACGAGCCCTCGACCGCGTCGACGACGGGCGACGCGGCGAGCGCGGAGGCGAGCGGGTCGGCGCCCGGGTGGAAGCAGGGCGCGGCAAGCGGAGCAGTCAGCGCGGCGATCAGCAGGCACATGGCGCCAGCAAGGTGGGCTGTGGTGCCCGGTTGGACAAGTTAATTTTGAGATTGCGTCTCAAGATCAAAAAGGAGCCGAGCCTCCATCGCACTGCGTGCGCTTGCTTTATTTCGGGACAAGCGGTTCTGTGGCAGTGATTTATAAAATGCAAGCAGCCGGGCCATGCAGCCCGGCTGCCGAGTCGCAAGTCCGATTCACACGCCAGTGGCGACCACCGGGCGCACATTCCGCACCCGGAAGCGACCATCCAGCCGCGTCAGCCGTTCCTTGACGCCGGTGTACTCCAACTCGTCCATCGGCAGCATCGCCGCGCCGAAGAAGCCCTGGCGTCGCATGTCGAGCGCCTTCTTGGCCACGCGCTGGCGCACCTCGTCCCAAAAGGGCTGCGCGAAGGCGTCGACGGGCTCCGTCAGGCGTCCCTCGTGCAGGCAGTAGGCCGCGCAGCTGACGATCGGCGGTCCGTCGAACCAACTGACCTCGCCGCCTTGCTGGATCGGCATCAACGGCAGTTGGTGCGAGCCGCGCATGCCTCCGGCGACATGGTGTCCGATGGCGAAGGGGGAGAGGATCTCGCCCGTGGCGGGGAACTGCTTCTGGGTGCGCACGATCATCACGGGGTCGTCCTTGCCCGTGTACTTGCCGGCGATGTTGTGCAGCCGCGTGGTGGACACGACCGCGGCGAGTTCGCCCGTGGCGCGCGAGCGCACGGACTCGACCACGAAGCGCTCGGGGTCGCGCAGCAGCACGGCGAGTTCATGCAGATCGCCAGGAGTGTCCAGCTCGACGACGCGATCGCCGCTCGAGTGCGCCACGTCCATGACGGTGAAGCGGAAGCCCTTGCCGAGTTCCGCGGACAAGAGCAGGCCGCTCGAGTGCATGGGATCCGCGAAGGCCAGGTAGAGCGGCAAGTTGTACGCACCCGGGTCGGTCTTGTCGGCCGCGAACACCAGGAAGGGCTCGCCTTCGCGCTCGAGGACATCCATCTCGCACACCGCCGGGCCCATGCCGCGCACGTTGCCGGAGAAGGAGTCCTTCAGCAGGTCCTGGCCCGCGGCGTACAGCCCTTGCGAACGCGCGGCGGCGGCGCCCTTCAAGAAGGCGCGCCACGCCAGTTCATGCACGCGCGTGTCGCCCACGCCGTGCGCATGCGTCATCAGGATGGCGACATCGTCGCCGGTCGTGGAGATGTGGTGGTCGAGCAGCAGCTCGCGTCCGCCCGAGGCGAGCTCGAGCCGCACCGCGTCGAGCAGGCGCCGCGAGGGCCGCAGATGTCCGCCGATGGAACCGATGTCCGCCTTGATGACGCTGATGGTGGTCTTCATGCCTTGCTTCCTTCCTCTGTTGGAACGCCGTCGTGGCGACGAGCGCGCTCCACGCTGCACTATGCGGCGCGCGATGGATGTGGGACGAGTGGCGTACGCGCGGACGGAGAAAGAGCGTGGTTCCCAGCGATTCCGCGGATGTCCGCCTTCGCTCGCGCGAGGGAGCGCTACGCATTGTGGGTAGGTGTTTCGCGGTGGCCGCGAAGTCACCATGCGCGCATGAGCATCGAAATCGATTACGAACGATTGCGTCGCGAGATGGTCCGTCGGCAGATCGCGTCGCGCGGGATCCGCGACGAGGCCTTGCTGGAAGCGATGGCGCGCGTGCGCCGCGAGGGCTACATCCCGTCTTGGCTCGGCGAGTTCGCCTATGAAGATTCGCCCCTGCCCATCGAGGAAGAGCAGACGATCTCCCAACCCTACATCGTGGCAACGATGATCGACGCGCTGAAGATCGGGCGTTCGTCGCGCGTGCTGGAGGTTGGCACGGGATCGGGCTACGCGGCCGCGGTCCTGGCCGAACTGGCGAGCGAGGTCTACACCATCGAGCGGCACGCCAGCATGGCGCAGGCGGCGCACGATCGCTTGCGACGCGACGGCTACCACAACGTGCACGTCCAGCACGGCGACGGCTCGCTGGGTTGGCCGGAGAACTCGCCCTACGACGCCATCGTCGTGGCGGCTGGCGGCCCGCGCATACCGGAGACCTTGAAGCGCCAGCTCAAGGTGGGTGGTCGCCTCGTCATGCCGGTGGGCAAGGAGCCCGGGTTGCAGCAACTCGTGCGCGTCGTGCGCACGCACGAGGATCGTTGGACGAGCGAGGATCTCGGCGCCGTGCGCTTCGTGCCGCTGGTCGGCGAGCAGGGGTGGCGCGAGGAGCCGACGTCCGCGCCTGCCCCCCGACCCGCGCCCGTGGACGAGGACGCGCGCACGGCGATCATGCGTCGGTGCGAACCCTTCGTCGACCACGACAGCGCCGACCTGCAGCCCTTGCTGCGCCGCATCGGCGACGCGCGGGTCGTGCTTGTCGGCGAATCGACGCACGGCACGAGCGAGTTCTACCGGTTGCGCGCGCGCTTGACGCGCGAGCTGGTCGAGAAGCACGGCTTCACGATCGTCGCGCTGGAGGCGGATTGGCCGGATGTCGCCCGGATCGATCGGCACGCGCGGGACCTGCGCGTGCCCGACGAGGCGTGGGAGGCGTTCGCGCTATTCCCGACATGGATGTGGCGCAACGAGGAGACGCGCGAATTCGTCGAGTGGCTGCGCGATCGAAACCTGGGCCTGCCGGCCGAGCGTCGCGCGCGGCTGGCGGGCTTGGACCTGTACGCCATGTCCAACTCCATCGCCGCGCTGCTGGGCTTCCTGGATCGGCGCGATCCAGCCGCCGCCACCTTGGCGCGCGAACGCTACGCGTGCCTGACGCCGTGGCAACGCGACCCGGCGGCGTATGGACGGGCCGCCGTGACCGGGGCGTACCGCAGCTGCGAAGGCGAGGCGACCGCCATGCTGCGCGAGCTGATGCGCAAGCGACTCGACCAGGCGCGCCGCGTCGACGAGCGTTGGTTCGACGCCGAGCAGAACGCCCATCTCGTCGCCGACGCGGAGTTGTACTACCGCGTCATGTACTACGGCGGCGCCGATGCATGGAACCTGCGCGATCGGCACATGCATCGCACCTTGCTGCGGCTCCTGGAGTTCCATGGTCCCGCCGCCAAGGCCGTGGTGTGGGCGCACAACTTGCATCTGGGCGACGCCTCGGCCACCGACATGGCGGCGCGTGGCGAGACGAACCTCGGCGAGTTGTGCCGCGCCCACCACGGGCGCGACTGCTACGCCATCGGCCTCGGCACGCACCATGGCACCGTGGCGGCAGCTTCCCATTGGGATGGTCCGGTCGAGTTCAAGCGCGTGCGTCCGGCGCTCGAGGGCAGTTGGGAACGGCTGTGCCACGAGACGCGCACGCCGGGCTTCTTCCTGCCGTTGCGCGGCGAGGAAGACGATCCGCTGCGCCGCGCGCTCGAGCGTCCGCGCTTGCAACGCGCCATCGGTGTCGTCTACAGGCCCGAGACCGAGCGCCACAGCCACTACTTCCACGCCGATCTGCCGCGCCAGTTCGACGAGTGGATCTGGATCGACCAGACCAGCGCTGTCACGCCCCTCCCGACGCGCGAGAGGGACGGCGTGCTCGAGACCTGGCCCTCGGGCCTCTAGGAAGGGGATGCCATGGCTCCGTTGGAAGACTGCCGGCGCGTCGACTCCGTGCTTCATCGCCTCGAGTGGATGCGCACCGAAGGCATTTGGCCGCATGGCAAGCGCTACTTGTGGACCGACGCCCATGGCGTCGTGTTGTCGACGTCCTTGTATCGCGCCACTGGCGACCAGGAGCATCTCGAGCGCGCCGAGTGGCTGGTGCGCGAGGTCGAGCGCGTCCTGGGCCGCGTACGCGGCATCCGCATCGGCGAGGCCCCCGATCGCGCGGGGCAGTACTACCACTACCTCGCCATGTGGGTCTTCGCCCTGTCGCGCCTTGGACGCCTCGTCCCGGGATATCGGGAACGCGCGGTCGAACTCGTGAAGGAGATCCATCGCCCCTTCGTCGTGCCCGGCCGCGGCCTGTGGTGGAAGATGGAGGAGGACTTGTCGCGGCCTTCCGACGGCTTGGGCTTCGGCGCGTTGGATCCCTTCGACGGCTACATCGCCTGCAGCCTGCTCGACGAGGCGTCGCTGGCCGTGGAGATCGCCGAGCTGCGGCGACTCGTCGAGGCGAGTTGGCGCGGGCTGCGCATCGACCAGGACTTGGGTCTGGGGATGATGCTGTGGCTGTCCAGCATCCGTCCCGAGGAACCGTGGGCCAAGTTCCACAAGCGTCGCTCCCTGGAGGCGCTCGACGACTTGTGGCTCGAACAGGAGGGTTGCTTCTGCCGCTCGACGCGCGAGCGCGGCACGCGGCTCGCCTTCGCCAACCACGGCGTTTCGCTGGGGCTGCAAGCGGTCGGCGAATGGCCTGAACGCGTCGAGCGTATCCGCGCCTGGGCGCGCACGTACAAGAGCCACGACCACTACGACCGCGACGCCATCACGCATGTCATGGCGTGCTGCGCGGAGCTGCCGGGTGACTTCCTCGCCAAGGGCGGGGCGTTGCGCGGTTCGTCGGCGTGCTCCTAGCAGCCTTCGACCTGCGCGAGTGCGCCGCGACCGGTTCGCGCGCGCGCGGGATCGCATCATCAAGTTCGTGCAGGCGTTGGATGAGACTCGCGCAAGCCATGCATCAAGGCGCGAGTTTCGCGGAGCGCGGGGTCCGTCGTTCCTTGGCGCATCTTTGCAGGACCTCGGGGATTTCCTTAGTGCGCGGCGCTTCAACTGCCCGCCAGAGCGCGAGGCATGGGCCTCGCCAGCGACCTCCTCAGGCTCCCAGCTCCTAGTGATTCCGCCATGATCGACCGCGTCGACGAAGTGCGCTGCGACGAGAACCCGCAGGGTTCCAACCAGAGCTCCAATCCCCACCTGAACGAAATGATCCAAGCCCAACTCGACCGGCGCACCGTGCTCGCCGGCGCCTTGGGTGCCGCCGCCGTCCAGTTCCTCGCTGGTTCGGTCGCGACGACCGGCCGCGCCTCCGCGAGCTCGCTCGCCGGCAGCGCTGGTGGTGGTGCGCCCACGCTTGGCTTCGCCGAAGTCCCGCCGAGCAGCGCGGACACCGTCGTCGTCCCCGCCGGGTACACCTACAAGGTGATCGTGCCTTGGGGCACCCCGCTGTTCCTCGGCGCGGCCGAGTTCCGCGAGGACGCGAGCAACACCGCCGCC
>SXGQ01896792.1_pt1 | contig 14292 bp, 10 predicted proteins | sample 3178371 | NCBI WGS metagenome assembly SXGQ01 (sample SAMN11356859, study PRJNA531348) | freshwater metagenome | isolation source: freshwater sample F1-20 | place: China: Fuxian Lake, Yuxi | collected 2017-12-25
CTGGGCAACTGGTCCTTCGGCGACTACTTCAAGCGCGAGGCCATCGACTACGCCTGGGAACTGATCACCGAAGTCTGGAAGTTCCCGAAGCACCGTCTCTACGCCACCGTCTACAAGCCGGACAAGTCCAAGGGCGACCCGTCCGAGTTCGACCAGGAAGCCTGGGACGTCTGGGCCGAGAAGTTCCGCGCGGCCGGCCTCGACCCCGAGGTCCATGTCGTGAACGGGAATAAGAAAGATAATTTCTGGATGATGGGCGAGACCGGTCCCTGCGGTCCTTGCACCGAACTCCACGTCGACCTCACGCCGGAAGGCGACACGAAGGGCACGCTCGTCAACGGCAGCGACGCCCGCTGCATGGAGATCTGGAACCTGGTCTTCATCCAGTTCAACGCCAACCCCGACGGCACCTTCAGCCCGCTCCCGGCCCGCCACGTCGACACGGGCATGGGCTTCGAACGCGTCAGCGGCATCATGCAGTGCACGAAGAACTTCAAGGACTTCTCCGGCGTGATCTCCAACTACGAGAGCGATGTCTTCACGCCGCTTTTCCGCCGTCTCGAAGAACTCTCGGGCAAGAAATACGGCTCCACCCTGCCCGCCGCCGGCTCGATCGGCGACACGCAGCAGGAGAAGGACGACGTGGCCTTCCGCGTCATCGCCGACCATATCCGCACGCTCTCCTTTGCGATCGCCGACGGCATCCAGCCGGGCAACTCCGACCGCAACTACGTCCTCCGCCGCATCCTGCGCCGCGCGGTCCGTTACGGCCGCACGCTCGGCCTGAAGAACGGCTTCTTCCATCAGCTCGTCGGCGTGCTCGCCGAGACGATGGGCGACGTCTTCCCGGAGATCCGCACCCGCCGTACGGTGGTCGCCGACGTCATCCGCATCGAGGAAGAATCCTTCAACCGGACCCTCGACAAGGGCATCGCCCTCTTCGAAGACGAGGCCAACAAGCTCAAGGCCGGCGGCGCCATCTCGGGCGCCATCGCCTTCCGCCTCTACGATGAGCAGGGCTTCCCGCTCGACCTCACCCAACTCATGGCCCGCGAACGCGGTCTGACCGTCGACGGCGCCGGTTTCGAGAAGCTGATGGAAGAGCAGCGTAACCGCGCCCGCGCGGCGCAGAAGAAGGAAGTTATCACACTCTCCGACATCGGCTCCGACCACCCGACCACCTTTGTCGGTTACGACGCCCTCGCCACGCAGGCCAAGGTCGCCCAGATCGCCAAGATCAAGGACCGCTCCGCCGTCATCCTCGATAAGTCCCCCTGCTACGCCGAGATGGGCGGCCAGGTCGGCGACGCCGCGATCATCACCCTCGGCGGCCGCCAGTGGCACGTCACCGACACCCAGAAGTCCGGCCAGACTTGGCTCCACTTCCTCGATGGCGAAGACGCCCCCGAGAGCGGCGCGACGATCGAGATCGCCGTCGACCAGGCCCGCCGCGACGCCATCCAGCGCCACCACACGGTCACGCATATCCTGCACTGGGCGCTCCATGAGGTCGTCTCCAAGGAAGCCTCGCAGAAGGGCTCCGCGGTCGACCCGACGAAGCTGACCTTCGACTTCAACGGCGCGGCGCTCACGCCGGGCCAGCTGGCCGACATCGAGAAGCTCGTCAACGAGCGCATCCTCGCCAACGACCCCGTGACAGGGAGCGAAGTCGCCTACGCCTCCGTCAAGGGCCGCCCGGACATCATGCAGTTCTTCGGCGACAAGTACGGCGACTCCGTGCGCGTCGTGCAGGTCGGCGGCAAGGCCGCCTCGCTCAACGGCTGGTCGATGGAACTCTGCGCGGGCACGCACGTCCGCCACACGGGCGAGATCGGCCTCTTCCGCATCGTCGGCGAAAACGCCATCGCCGCGGGCGTCCGCCGCATCGAAGCCGTCGCCGGCCTCGCCTCCTACGAACGCGCGAAGTCCGAAGCCGAGCTGCTGAAGGCGCTCGCTTCGTCGACCAACACCCCCATCGCCGACCTCGCCAAGCGCCTCGAGCAGATCATGGAGCAGAGCTCCGCGCTCGAGAAGAAGCTCAAGGTCTACCGCGACAAGGAATCCTCGCAGCTCGCCGATACCCTCGCCGCCAAGGCGAGCGACCGCGCCGGCCTGAAGTACGTCGTCGCCCAGGTCAGCGCCGAGACGCCCAATGATCTCCGCGACCTCGGCGCCAAGGTGGCCGGCAAGGTCGGTCCTTCGGCCGTCGTCGTCCTCGCCGCCGTCTTCGGCGACAAGGTCTCCCTCGTGGCCAACTGCGGTCCGGAAGCCGTCAAGGCGGGTAAGGCCGCCGGCAAGATCGTCACCGACGCCTGCGGTAAGCTGGGCGGCAAGGGTGGCGGCAAGCCCGACGCCGCGATGGGTGGCGGTACCGACGTCTCCAAGGTCGCTGAGGCCCTTGGTAGTGTTGGGTAAGATACCTAGGGACAGGGCTAGGTAACACTGGCCTTGGGTAGGGCTGACCGCCTCGGTCAGCCGTTCGCCGCAGGGCGAACTAAGGTAGGGGCATGATTCATCATGCCCTCCCCTGCGGAGGGCGCGGCGAAGCCACGCCCCTACCCTCGGCCGCCCTGCGGCGGCCAGGCGGTCGGGAATACAGGCAATCAAAGGGAGACTGGATGATTGGCTGGGGTGCATTAATAACCGCAGCATTTCATCCGGTCTCCGGTCTCCCTTTGAGTGCCATGAATCCGCTTCGGGTAGCGGGTGGCGGCCCCAGGTGGCAGGTGGCGGTTAAATCTCCATTCAGTCCTCCGTCCTCTGCCATCGACTCAGCCCTCTACCACTTGCCCCTATTATTATTATCAATCCCCGCCGCGTGTACCTCTCATTGCCTCCGGCCCACAAGCCCTCTATTCCTCGACCCATGCGCCTCTTCGCCTTCCTCCTGCTGCTCCCTCTGACGCTCGCCGCGCAAAGCGGTCATACCGGCCAAAGCCCGAAGCAACACGTCCGCATGCAAGTCGACGCCGATCACCTTTCCCTGCCGCTGTCCGTCACCATCAAAGGCAAGGACCGTGCGGCGGTCGACGCCCGCATCGACGCGATCCGAAAGGAACTTGAGAAGCGTTTCGCCGACCAGCCGGGCTGGGAACTGCGCGAGGTTTCCGCGGAGTTCGCGCGCGCTGAAGCGAAGTCGTACGTCTCGCGTCCCACCGGCGGCAGCAAACTCTTCGGCGACGATGAAGCCGACCTAGGCGACGTCACCTATGTCGCCAATGCGCGCTGGGAACTCCACACGGAAGCCGATAAAGGACTCAAGGGCCTCGAAGTCCTCCGCTCCAAGGCCGCCGACCTCGTGAAGGCGAAAGATGACAACGAGAAGCAGGTCATCGGTAATCCGGAGTACGTGCTGACCAATCCGCAAGACTACCGCAACGAACTGCTCGATCAGATCAAGGCCGACTTCGAGGAAGCCAAGAAGCACCTGCCCGAGGGCCAGTGGACGCTCGAGCTCACCGCCCTCGCCGGCCCGGTCAACGTGACATCGCTCGGCGGCAAGCGCTTCGAGGTCAGCCTCACCTACCGGATGGCTTTCCTCACGCCGCCGCCTCAAAAGGCCACGAAATAAGGGTTTTATAGGCCGGAAGCCCCGGCTTGTCCTTGCCCTTCCCTGAAGGGCGCCTAGTCGTCATTCATGGCCATCCGCCGCCTCACGCTCGTCGTCAACCGCACCAAGCCCGGTGTGGATGATATCGTGAGCGCGGTCCAAGATGCCGCCCAGAAAGCCGGCGTGACCCTCACGGTCGCCGACGGCTGGCCCATCAGTCGTGCCACCCTCCAGGGTGCCGACGCGTGCGGCGTGGTCGGCGGCGACGGCACCTTCCTCGGCGTGGCCGAAGCCGCCGCACTCGAAGGCGTCCCGCTCTTCGGCATCAATCGTGGCAAGCTCGGCTTCCTCGCCGCCTACCCGAGCGAAGACGTCGGCGCCTCGCTCCAGTCCATCCTCTCCGGCGACTTCCGCGTCGAGAAGCGCGCCCTCCTCGAGATCCGCTTCGCCGACGGCAGCTTCGCCTTAGCCCTGAACGACCTTGTCATCAAGACCCGCGACGTCTTTCGCATGGGTCGTTTCTCCGTGCTCGCCGATGGCGCCCGCGTGAACGAATACCGTGCCGACGGACTCATCCTCGCCTCTCCCACCGGCACCTCGGCCTACAACCTCGCCGCTGGCGGACCGCTCGTCGACCCCGCAGCCTCGGTGATCGTCCTGACCCCGATCTGCGCGCACACGCTGTCGAACCGCTCCGTCATCTTCGACGGCGAGACCGAACTCGAGATCCGCAGCGAGGACAGCGCCCTGCTCGGCCTCTCGGTCGACGGCCGCGAGACCCTCGAGGCCCAGAGCCGACTCCCCTTCGTCATCCGCACCGCCAAGGTCCAACTCGCCCTTCTGCGCCCGAAATCGCTCACCCATTTCGACGTCCTGCGCAGTAAGCTGAAGTGGTCGTAAACGAGGGGACAAGCTGGCACGGGGGCACGGTGACACGGGGAAAGTAACCCACCTGCAGCCTATGGTAGGGTTGAGCGCCCTCGCTCAACCGTGGCTGACCAAGGGTGGTCAGCCCTACCCAAGACAGCCTAACCCCTTCCCCGTCACTCGTTACTCGTGCCCACGTTCCCCCTCGAGGGCAAGGTCAGGCGGTCGCCCAAGCGACCCTTGACCTCGCCCTCATTGGCCCCTTTATCGCCCCTTCGATGCTGACGATTGCCAACCTTTCCAAGTCCTACGGGCCCCGCACCTTGTTCGCGGAGGTCTCGCTGAACATCGCCCGCACGGACCGGCTCGGCCTCGTCGGGGCCACCGGCGCCGGCAAGTCCACCCTGTTCAACATCATCCTCGGCAAAGACCAGCCGGACGAAGGCCTGATCGAGTGGGAACGTGGTGCGAACTTCGGCTTCCTTCCCCAGGAAAGCGCGCCTGTCGGTGACGAGACGATTCTCCAGATCGCCACCAGCGGCGGTAAGCTCGAGCCCGAGAACGATGATGACTGGGATATCGACTATACCCTCGAGCCGCGCGCGAAGAAAATCCTCGCCGGGCTCGGCTTCCGCGAGAGCGACCACGAGAAGCTCGCGAAGACGTTCTCCGGTGGCTGGGTCATGCGCGCGCACCTCGCCCGCCTCCTCGTCAGCGAGCCCACGCTCCTGCTGCTCGACGAACCGACCAATCACCTCGACCTCGAAGCCCTGCTCTGGTTCCAGGACTACCTGACGCGCTACCCGGGCGGCCTCGTCGTCATCTCGCACGACCGTGCCTTCCTCAACGCGCTTTGCACCGGCACCATCGAACTCCGCGGCCAGCGACTCCATTGCTACAACGGCAACTACGATGACTTCATCGTCGAGCGCGTGGCCCGCAAGGATCGCCAGCAGGCGATGTTCAAGAATCAGCAGCGCGAGATCGCCCACCTCCAGACGTTCGTCGACCGCTTCGGCGCCAAGGCGTCCATGGCCTCCCGTGCGAAATCCAAGGAGAAGCAGATCGCCCGCCTCGAGGAGGTCGCGATCGACGAGCCCGAGGACGACCTGAAGAAGATCCAGTTCCGCTTCCCCCAGCCCCCGCGTTCAGGCCTGAAGGTCATGAAGCTCGAACACGTCCAGCAGTCCTACGGCGACCACGTCGTCTATAAGGACCTTAATTTCGAATGCGAACGCGGCCAGCGCACCGTGCTCGTCGGCCCCAACGGCGCCGGTAAGTCCACCCTGCTCAAGATCCTCGCCGGCGTCATCCCGATCAACAGCGGCGTGCGCGACGAAGGCGGCAACGTCATCACGGGCTACTTCGCCCAGAACCGCGTCGACAACCTCAACCCGAAGCTGACCGTCCTCGAGAACGTGATGGAGCTCCGCACCACGGAGAACGGCCTCACCGAACAGCAGGCCCGCGGCATGCTCGGCACGTTCCTCTTCCGCAAGGACGACGTCCATAAGAAGGTCTCGGTGCTTTCCGGCGGCGAGAAGTCCCGTCTTGCGCTGGTGAAGCTGCTGATCAACCCGCCGAACTTCCTGCTCATGGACGAACCGACGACACACCTCGACATCATGTCGATCGACGCGCTCATCGCCGCCCTGAAGACCTATGAAGGTACGCTTTACTTCGTGAGCCACGACGTGCACTTCATCCGCGAGATCGCCAAGACCGTGCTGCACGTGCACTCCGGCCGACTGACGAACTACGCCGGCGACTACGCTTACTATCTCGAGAAGTCCAAGTCCGGCAACGAACGCGCCGCGCTCACCGCTGGCTTCACCGATGCCCGCCCGAAGCAGGAAGAAGCCGCCAAGGTCGAGAAGCCGAAGGCGCCCGCCAACCCCTCCGCCTCGGACATCCGCAAACTGAAGGCCGAGGTCACGAAGTGTGAACAGCAGGTGGCCGACCTTGAAGCCAAGCAGGCCCAGATCACCGCCGAACTCGCCGACCCGGCTACCTATACCAGCGGCGCGAATCTCCCGCAATTGAACGCCCGCCTCCGCGACACGATCAACGCCCTGCAGACCGCCACCGCCGCCTGGGAACAGGCCGCGCAGAAGCTGAGCGAGGCAGAGGGAACGTAAACGTTCCCTCTGCAGGGTAGAGTGGGCACGAGTATCGAGTATCGGGGAGGGTTCAGGTAGCGGCCAAAGCCCCGCGCCCCCTCATTCCGGCGTCCTTTGCGTCCCCCTATACTCGATACTCGTGCCCACGTGCCCCCTCGGGGCGTCAGCCCCGTCGCCATTCCCTTCTGGCTCTGAGGGAACCCTTCCCTTACACCCCTGTCCTTACCTGATACCCCTCATGCGATCCCTCACCCGCCTCCTCAGCGCTCTGTGCCTCCTGGCCGCCGCCGTCCCTGCCTTCGCCCACACGGCTGGCGAAGAAATGTCCTCCGCCGCCAGCGCCTTCCTCGGTTCGCTCAACGAAGGCCAGCGCGCCAAGGCATCCTTCAAGTTCGATGACGCCGAGCGCACCAACTGGATCTTTGTCCCGGCCGCCCGCAAGGGCCTGCCGATCAAGGAAATGAATCCCGGCCAGCGCCACTTCGCTCAGGCCCTCCTCTCCGTCGCCCTCAGCGGTCGCGGCCATATGAAGGCCGAGCAGATCATGGCCCTCGAACACGTGCTGTTCGAACTCGAGAAGGACTCCGGCCCGAAGCGCGACGCCGAGAACTACTTCGTCTCGATCTTCGGCGCTCCGAACCCCAAGGGTACCTGGGGCTTCCGTTGGGAAGGTCACCACCTCTCCCTCAACTTCACGCTCGTCGACGGCGACCTCGTGAGCTCGACGCCCTCCTTCTTCGCCAGCAATCCGGGCAAGATCAAGGAAGGCCAGCCCGGCCCCGTGGGCCTGGAAGTGCTCCAGTATGAAGACGACCTCGGCCGCCAGCTCGCGAAATCGCTCACCGCCGAACAGCGCAAGCAGGGCTTCCTCGTCAAGGACCCGTTCCGGGACATCGTGACGGGCAACAAGCAGAAGGCCGACGGGCTCATCAAGCACAAGGGCATCGCCGCTACGGCCCTCACGGCCGAACAGAAGCAGCTGCTCGGCAAGATCATCTTCGAATACGTCAGCCGCGCCCGCCCCGACTTTGCCGTCCGCGAGATCAAGGCGATCGACGCCGTGAAGGACTCCCTCGTCTTCGCCTGGAACGGCGGCCTCGAAGTCGGCGAGCCCCACTACTACAGCATCCAGGGTCCGACCTTCCTCTTCGAAATGGCCAACTTCCAGGGTGGTGCCAATCACGTGCACGCCTCGTGGCGCGACCTGAAGAAGGACTTCGCTTACGACCCTCTTCGCGAGCACGCCAAAGAACACGCAGCTGGCAAGTAAGCCGGTGAAACAAAAACCCCGGGCGACCGGGGTTTTTCATTTCAAGGGATAGGGGTAGGGGTCGGGGTCGGGGCAGGGGTAGGGGCAGGGGTAGGCTTGCAGACTAGGACTATCTGAAGCTTCCTATCTCAATCCCATCTGGCTTTGGTTCTAAAGTGCATGGCGACTACCCCTGCCCCGACCCCTATCCCTACCCCTTACTTAGCAATCTTCCTCCACCCCTCCATCGACTCCTTCAGCAGCTCCTTGGAATCCATTTTGATCCCAAAGCCCTGGAAGCCGAACGGTCCGCGATAGCCGGCGGCGCGGGTCTTTGCGACGAACGCACCGACATCATACGACCCACGGCCGAGCGGCTGGATGAGCTTATCCCAACCCAGCTTCTGCGTGTCGCCCGTATCGGCGCCATTGATCGTGATGAAGTTCAACCGCGGCAGAGCCTCCTTGATGAGCGGCAACGGATCGCGCACGGATCCTTCGACTTTGAGCCAATGGCAGAGATTGAAGGTCACGCCCAAGTTAGGGTCGTCGACCTTGGCCGCGACCCGCAGGCAGACCTCGAACTGCGCCGCCCAGAAGCCAGTATGCGGATAAAGTGAGACCTTCACGCCCTTGGGCTTCGCGTAGGCCAGTAGCTGCTTGAGTTGAGGCAGGACGATCGTGTCGCCGTATTCAGGACCGGCCTTCACCCCGGCCGGGAAAGCTACCTTATTGATACCTAGCCAAAGCGTACTCCCGGTGCCGGCCAGGTCGTCGACGACTTTGGTGAGATCACCCGGTAGCTCCGTCTGGCCATACCCGAAGTTCGTGACGTGGTAGCCGTTGAAGAAGACGAGGCCCTTGCTCTGCAGCGCGGCGGCATGCGCCTTAGCCGTGGCCGGGCGACCACCCAAGCCGGCATAGCCGAGTTCGGCGAGCACCTGCGCACATTCGGCAGGCACGAGACGAGCCGCGGTATCCATCGCGAAGAATGGCGGTCGGTCCGCGGCGAGAAGCGCGATAGTGGAACAGAAGAAAGCGAAGAGTGAGCGCATAAAGTTTAACGAACCGTCACCCCGCGGGCAGCGAGCTCCTTCAGAAACTCCGGCGGCGACGGCGGGCTGATGAGGAAGCTCTTGAACCAACCAGTGCGACGGCGGAGTAGGATCATCTGCTTCGGGTTCACGGTGTTGGTATAATGCTCGTTCCAAAAGCACCAATCCTGCGCCGCCCACTCGATGTCGGTGAGCGCGACCTTTCGCGCGGTCCGGCCGTAGACGCGCACGCGCACGAAGGCCTCGTCGATGGTGAACGTCATCCCCCAGAAGATCGCATGGATCAGGAGGCCCGTGAACGCCAAGGACCCGAGCAGGGGCAGCAGATGCAGGAAGACCTCCATTTGACGTCAAAACGTAGGGCTAATCGGCCGGGCTTAAACTCAAAACCAAGCCCACGCTGGACAGCCCTGCCCTTGCGGGATTGCCTGTGCCCATGGCCCGCGCGACGAAGCACCTGAACACGAACGCCCTCTGGGCCGACGTGGGCGTGCGCACGCTGCGTCGCCTCGGTCTGACGCACGTGGTGATTTCGCCGGGCTCGCGCTCGACGCCGCTGGCCCAGGCCTTCGCCGAAAGCGCCGGCCTCCATGTGACCGTCGCGCTCGACGAACGTTGCGCTGGCTTCATCGCCCTGGGCATTGCCAAGGCCACCGGTAGCCCCGCCGCCCTACTCTGCACCTCCGGCACCGCGGCTGCCAATTACCTGCCGGCGGTGATCGAGGCGCGCATGTCGGCCACGCCGCTACTCGTGCTGACCGCAGACCGTCCGCCAGAACTCCGCGAGTGCCACTCGGGCCAGACGATCACCCAGAACGGTATCTACGGTAGCTACCCGGTTTGGGCCACCGAGGCCGCCGTGCCTTCGACCGACCTCACCCTCCTCCGCCACTGGCGTCAGCTCGTGGTCGACGCCTGGCAGCGCTCGCAGGGCCCTCTGGCTGGCCCGGTACACCTCAATCTGCCCTTCCGCGACCCTCTCGCCCCCTCGGATGCCGAAAAGGGCTTCAAGGCGCCCACGGGCCTGAATCTCGAGACCTTCACGGCCGTCCCGCCCTGCGGCGTGGTTCGCCCGACCCTCACTCCCACCACGGTCGCCAGCCTGCTACCGAAGACGGAACGCGGCGTCATCGTGGTCGGCCCGCATGCCTTCGAAGACCGCGACGAAAGCGCCACGGCTCTCCGCGAACTTTCCCAGCTCACCGGCTGGCCGATCCTCGCCGATGGCGCGGGCACGCTCCGCGGCGATCTCGCCGGCGATGCTTCGCTGGTCTCGGGCTACGACCTCATCCTGCGCGACGCCAAAGCGGCTCGTGCGCTTCGCCCACTAGCCGCCGTCTTCGTCGGCCCGCTGCCGACCAGCAAGGTCCTGCGCGCCTGGCTGAAGGAAGGCGACCTTACCGTCATCCAACTCGGCCGCGCCGGCGAGAATACTGACCCGACCCATTCGCGCTGGAGCCGCCTCGACGGTCAGCTCGTGCCTTCGGGCGACAAAGTATCGGCGAAGAACTCCGCTTACGGCAAGGCCTGGCAGACGGCCCAGAAGGCCGCCGCCAAGAAGCTTACGCGCATCGTGAACGTCGACTGGCCCTTCGAAGGCCGTGTCGTGTCACTGCTCGACGAAGCCCTCGGCCCGGATGACCGCCTGTTCGTCGGCAGCAGCATGCCGATCCGCGACGTGGAGTGGTTCTACCATCCGCCCGGCCCGGGCCCGGAGGTCCTGACCAATCGCGGCGCCAACGGTATCGACGGTACGGTCTCGACCGCGCTCGGCGCTTCGCTCGACGGTAAGCGCACGGTGCTCCTTTGCGGCGACCTTACTTTCCTGCACGACAGCAACGCCCTGCTCTCCGCCTACGGACACCGCGGCGACCTCACGGTCGTCGTGATCAACAACCAGGGCGGCGGCATCTTCAACCACCTCGCCGTCGCGAAGAGCGCGCGCTTCGAACAGCTCTGGGGTACGCCGCAGGCGACCGACCTCGGCAAGCTCTGCGCCGCCCACAAGGTGCGTCACGACCTCGCCGACGGCTGGAACGACCTGCGTCGCCTCCTCGAAGTCCGCGGCAAAGGCGTGCGCGTCATCGAGTTCCGGACCGACCGCGAAGCCGACGCCGCCTGGCGCCAGAAGTCCTTCCGCTAAGCCCGATGAGCCTCTTCCGCTTCTGCTTCCTGCTCGCGATAAGCCTCGGGCTGCAGGCGCAGGATAAGGCGAGCACACCGGCCGCAGCCAAGCCCGTCCCGCGCTCGGAGCTCAAGGGACAGGTCACGCCCGGGGCCACGCTGCGCTTTGATTTCCCGGAACTGACCGTCGACCGCAAAGGCGCGCTCGCGGCCTGTCACCTGACACTCCCGGCTGGCTATGACGCGGCGAAGAAATACCCGCTGGTGGCCTGGCTCGGCGGAGGCGAAGGCGGCAATCAGCCCAGCGGTGCCTTCCTGCCTGCGGGCGACTTCATCCTCGTCGGCCTGCCCTACCCCAAGGGCGCCAATAATCCCGCGCAAGCGAACATGGTCGGCGACTACGCCAAGGTCTGGGCCTACCACCGCTTCATGCTCGACGAGATCGCCAAGGTGATCCCGAACCTCGACAAGCCGCGCTCGATCATCGCCGGCTTCAGCAACGGAGCGCACGCGATCGACGGCATGCTGCGCCTGAGCGGTCGCCCGAAGCTCATGGATTATTTCGGGGTCTTCCTCTTCGCCGACGGTGGCGGCACGGGCTACACTTCGCTCGGCGCCCTGCCTGACCTGAAGGGCAAGTTCGCCTACGCCTGCTGGGGCTCAGAGAAGGGCTCCAATAAGCCCAATACCAGCCACCTCCCCAAGGCTCTGAAAGCCAAGGGTGCCACGGTCGTCGGCAGCGAGATGGCCGGCGTCGGCCACGCCTTCGCGCCCTCCGAATATCCGAAGATCGCCGAGTGGCTCGAGAAGGTCGCCCTCGCCTCACCGGCGAAGAAGTAAGCCTAGAAGTAGGCCTTCAGAAATTCCGCTTCGGTCGCAGATAACGGCGACTCACCCGTGGCCATGGCCAGGGACCTCGGGAAGCGTTGGTGTTCTGCAGGCAGGACGCGGAAGCCGTGGCGTTCGTAGATAGCCGGCTTGACCTCAGAGAAGAGTAGGAAGCGCGTATCGAGCTGAGCAAAGCGATGGAGCTCCATGACGGCGCGCAGCAGCAACGAACCGTAACCCTTGCCACGGTGCTCCGGGGAGGTCGCGACGGACGCCAGACCGAGGAGGCTTTCACGGAAACGCAGGACGTTCAGGGCGGACACAGGCTGGCCGGAAGCATCCTCGAGCAGGTAACGCGTACCACGCAGGTGATACCGATCGGTATCCTTGCCGGCGCAGTACTGGTCGAAAGTCTTGTCCTGCTTCCACTCGCCGTAGCCGAAAGCCAGGACGGTACGCATGTCTTCGGGCTGCACGAGACGCAGTCGACCCACCGGTGTGAAACGTGTGCGGCCATCCTCGATCACGCCTTCGAACATCGGCTGCGGACGGACCCACGTGCGCGCCGCCGGATTATCATACAGGCAGCGATAGACCACCTGGGGCGAGAGGTCCTCGGAATGCGCCGCGACTCCGAGTCGGAGGTAATGGTTGCCTTTGTAGTGGCGGTAGAGGTTCCAGGACATGGTGATTGCGACGCAGCGCAGGGGTAGGGTTCGGGATAGGGGTGGGGGCAGGCAAGGCAACGGGTAGGGCGGCCATTGCCATGGCCGCCGTTCGCCATGGCAGGATTGTCGAGCCGGGCAAGGCAACCGACCGTATGACGTCCGTCCGCCCACGGACGTGATGGCAATCACGTCCCTACCCAAGGCCGAAGCTAATCATCCGGTCTCCGGTTTCCCTTTGAGCGTGAGGTCTCGGGTAGGGCGGCCATTGCCATGGCCGCCGTTCGCCATGGCAGGATTATCGAGCCGGGCAAGGAACCGACCGTATGACGTCCGTCCGCCCACGGACGTGATGGCAATCACGTCCCCACCCCAACCCCTGCCCCTACCCCTAAACTATTTTGCAGGACCCCAATGGGACGTGAACGGGTGCAGGATGAAGAGCGGCTTGCCGACGACGTCTTGTCCGGGCACTTCGCCCCAGCCGCGCGAGTCGAAGCTGTTGGAAGAGTTATCCCCTAGCGCGAAATAATGTCCGGACGTCACGGTGTACTCCTGTTGCAGCGGGACCGCGTAGCGGTCGCCGCCGGCTTCAGGCAGGTAGCCGTAGTAGCCCTTATCCATCGCGCGCTGGCTGTTGAGCGCCATCGGCTCGGGCGAGGTGACGACCTTACCGTCCACGAAGAGTTCACCCTTCTCTCCGACGCGAAGCTTCTGCCCCGGAACGCCGGCGAGACGCTTGACGTAGTAATTCTGCGAAGGCTGGCCGTATTGGTCGTCGAGTCCGCGGATATTGTTCGTGCGGAAGACGAACGTGTCGCCGCGGGACGGCTCCACGAAGTGATAGGACATGCGATCCACGAAGAGCATATCGCCCGTGAGGATATCGAAGTTGAGCATCGTCTGACCGGCGGTCGCCTGCTTGCCGGTCATCAGCACCGGGCCGAACGGGCCGCTCTTGATGCGCCCTTCACGGGCGGCCTTGGAGAAGACCACGCGCCAGCGGTCCTGATCCTGGCGAGGCAGCTTCAGCTTGGCCTCCTCCGGAAAGAACGTGCTCAACAGCACCGTCTCAAAACCGAAGTCGGCCGGCATAAGTACGGACTGCATCGTGTTACCGACCTGGATCTCATGCTTATCGGCGGCACCCTTCCAGATACCGGTGCCGAAGATGCCGTCATCGACCGTCCGCTGACGAGAGCGCAGGCCGTATTCGACCTGGTTGTCGCCGTAGCGCTGCATCACGATCGGGATGCCGATTTCACCGGTGGCTTCGGCCGGAATGACGTAGGTCCAGGTCCACTGAACCTTCTCGAGCAGACGGATCGCCAGACTCGGGACAGGCTCGTCAGCGGCGCGCACCTCGGCGGTCATGCCGTTGTACGTGGGCCACATGGAGTTCGTCGGAATCTTGAACGGCTGCAGGAAGAAGCTACGGATCGAGCCCGCCACGATGGCGGCCATGACCACCATCTCGGTATAATCGCAGCCGGTGGTGAGCGGGTAGATCTTGCCGCCGTTGCGGACGAGCACCTCGTGGAGCCGGTTGACGAGCACCTCGACCTGCGTGAGCTCGATCGTCCGGTCCTTGGACGCGGCCCGGACCTTATCCGCCAGCTCGAGCTGTTCGTTGAGGGCCTCCTTCGTCAGGATATCGCCTCGGTAGAGCTCGACCTTCTCCGACGCCTCGAGCAAGGCCTTGCCAATCTTGCGGAGCTTACGTCGATAATAGAAGGACATGGGAAGGACCTGGCCAAACTAACGGCGACCCCACCGAGGGAAAGCCCGAATTGGGGCTTAGCCCTCGTTCTTGAGGATCTTGATGAAGGCTTCC
>SXGQ01206181.1_pt1 | contig 14291 bp, 9 predicted proteins | sample 3178371 | NCBI WGS metagenome assembly SXGQ01 (sample SAMN11356859, study PRJNA531348) | freshwater metagenome | isolation source: freshwater sample F1-20 | place: China: Fuxian Lake, Yuxi | collected 2017-12-25
CAGGCGCAGATCCTGGAACTGATCGAAGAGCTCGCCGCGGGCAGTGGCACCGCGGTACTTTTGATTACCCATGACCTGGGTCTGGTGGCTCGGCACGCAAAGCGGGTCAACGTCATGTACGCAGGCCGCCTCGTCGAGCAGGCGCCCGTTCATTCTTTGTTTGCCAAACCTGCGCACCCTTACACGCAGGCCTTGCTCGCAGCGGTGCCCAGACTTGACCGGCCCCGCGAGAGCGCGGTCTCTGCCATTGAAGGACTCCCGCCTGCATTAGATCAGCGAGATGACGGCTGTGCGTTCAGGGCTCGCTGCCCGATGGCGATGCCGCGTTGCGCTGAACCGCAGCCCTGGGTCTCGCTCGGTGTGGAGCACATTGCCGCGTGTTGGCGAGCATGAATACAACAACGCGTCCTCTGATTGAGGCTAAAGGCCTGATTAAATCATTCTCGCTTCGCTCGCAGGCGTTTGAGCGACTGGTATCGGTTCGGGCGCTCGACGGGGTTGATATCGAAGTGTATGCGGGCGAAACCGTCGCGGTCGTGGGTGAAAGCGGCTCTGGCAAAAGTACGCTTGGCCGAGCGCTGCTGATGCTCGACCCGCCGACGGCAGGCAGCGTGCGTTTCGATGATCAGGAACTGGTGGGACTTCCCGAGAAAGCCTTGCGGCCTCTGCGAAGACGCATGCAAATGGTGTTTCAGGATCCGTTCGGATCACTCAATCCGCGGATGACGATTCGGGAAATCTTGGCCGAGCCGTTTCTGATTCACGGGTTGACCCAATCGTCGGCAGAGCTTGAATTAAAAATCGCCGAGCTGCTCGATTCAGTTCGGCTGCCCCGTTCGGTAGCCGAGCGCTATCCGAAGCAATTCTCGGGCGGCCAGCGTCAGCGCGTGAGCATTGCACGAGCCTTGGCTCTCGCGCCTGATTTCGTCGTTGCAGACGAACCCGTCTCCGCACTGGACGTTTCGATTCAGGCGCAGATTCTCAGACTGCTCGCAGAATTACGCGAAGCGCGGGGCCTTGCCTATCTGTTCATCGCTCACAATTTGGCGGTCGTTAGGCTGATCGCTGATCGTGTGGTGGTGATGTACTTTGGAAAGGTGGTGGAGTGCGCTGATCGCGATACCCTTTACGAGCGGGCTGCGCATCCTTACACCCGTGCGCTGATCGACGCGTCGCCCGTACCCGATCCCGCCATTGAGGCCTCACGTTCGCGCGTGACGCTTGCCGGAGAAGTGCCTTCGCCCTCGGTGAAAACGACCGGCTGCGTGTTCCGTAGTCGGTGTACCCGAGCGGTCGAGAGCTGCGCACATGAAGTACCGCCGCTTCGAACTATTGAAACAGGTCATCGGGTCGCCTGCCATTTCCCGATTGGTGGTTAGCCCTTTAGCAAGAGGCTTCAGCCCTCAGGCATGAAGCGCCATGCCCCCGCCGCGAGGATCGGCACCCCCGTTGAGCTCACCTGTGGATGCGCGGCTCACCACATGCGGCCGACCGGAGGTGTAGTCAAAGCTAAAGAGTGAGTGCCGCACCGGATGGCCGAGTGCTTCGAGTGCACGAGCCACCGACCGCGGAAATCGCGCCTCGAGCTCCACCTGCTCGCCTTCGCAGTGGAGGCGTGGCGCCGACACGGCCTCAACCGGCGTCATTCCAAAATCGATTAGGTTGCTGATGGTCTGAGCAACCCCCGAGATAATGCCGTGCCCACCGGGTGCGCCCACTGCTAGCGCAGGCGAATTGCGATCGAAGGCGATCGACGCAGCCGTGGCGTGCTGCCGAATACGGCCTGGCGATATTGAATTGGGTTGCCCTGGGTTCGGATCGAACAACATCATGGCGTTGTTGTACATAAAGCCCAGCCCCGATGTGACGACGCCCGATCCCAGCCCCAGTGTATGCGTCATGGATACTGCGTTACCTTCGGTGTCGATCACGCTGACCTGCGTGGTGTCGCGGCTGTCTGGCACCAGCTTGGCGTCAAGATTTGAAAGTCTGAACGCGCGCTCATCGTGAATTTGATGACTGAGCTTTGAGATGAAGGATTCTGACAGCAGCACGCGCGCGTCGTCGCGTACAAACCTCGGATCTCCGCTTCGGAGCTTCCAGGTGCTAAGCGCGATCTTCAGGCATTCGGCCAACCGGTGCGCATGTAGTGCGCTGTTGTGCTCCACCGTGCGGTCAACCCGTGACTCCAAGAGTTTCAACGCCAGTAATAGTGCGAGTCCTCCACCGGGAGGCGAGGGGCTGGCGACCTTCAGATGGCGATAACTTCCCCACAGTGGCTCACGCTCAAACACCTGGCATCGATCCAGGTCTTCCAGCGTGATCAGCCCTCCATGTTGCTGCATGTCTGAAACGATTGAATGGGCAATCTCACCCAGGTAGAAATCGACAGCGCCGTGTGTAGCCAGTCGCCTGAGCGTTACGGCCAATTCGCTGGTGGGCATGCGCTCCCCCGTTGCGAGCATCCGGCCTTCCCGGGTGTAAAGCTTGCTGGCCGCAGGGGTGGCACTGTGTCGTTCGACACTGTCGGCGTAGCCTTCGGTTGGCCGCATCCAGCGGTCATAGACATGGTGAAACACCGGTGCCCCCGCGGCGGCAATATCAATTGCCGGGCCAAGCAGATCAGACCATTTGAGCCGCCCAAAGCGCGCAGAGGCGAGATGCGCTGCTTTGACGAAGGTGGGCGTACACACGGACAGGTATCCCACCTCATTGGCGCGGTCTCGCAATCGCCAGCCACCCCAGCGCACCCGTTCGATGATCAGCGGCTCGAACATGGTGGGACTGGCTGACAGCGGTGCGGGCGCATAAAAAGATAACTCGACTGTTCGCCTGGTGTTGGCCTGGTGGAGCATCATGACGCCGCCGCCTCCCAGCCCGCACATCTGCGGATCAACGACACCCTGAACAAACGCGCAGGCGAGAGCGGCATCAATCGCGTTGCCACCGCGCTTCAATGTATCGGCGCCCGCTTCCACGGCCAGTGGCTGCGGCGCGCAGACAACTCCCGCTGATGTCATGGCGCGAGCCCAACCGCAGCGGCCATCCGCAGCGCATCGACGCCGCTTCGCAGAACACCGGTATGCGGATCGACAGAAATACCGACCGGGCGGGCAAAATTCGCGGTGATGAACGACTCCTCGAGTACTTCAAGCGAGTGCCCGCGCTGTGCCAGCGCGTTCAGAGCTTCGGCAGATATTCGCGAATCAATCTGGAGGCGGGCGCCTTCGCAGTGCAGTCGGGGCGCAGCAACTGCCTGCTGCAACGACTTTCCGAACTCGACGTGATTGACGATTGCCTGCAGCACAGATGTGATGACCTTGCGACCACCGGGTGCTCCGATCGCGAAAGCCGCGCGGCCGTCGCGACTCCCCAGAATGGTTGTGACATTGGAAAGCGGCATTTTGCCCGGTTCTATCGAATTGATATGGCCAGGCACTGGATTGAACCAGATCATGCCGTCATTCAACAGCATGCCGGTATCCTCAGCGACGACATAGGAGCCCCAGAGGTCCCCCAGCGTGTTGGTCAGGCTGACCAGATTACCGTCGGCGTCGGCGACGCACAGATGCGTCGTGCAGCCCGCATCGCGTAGCGGGCCTCTTGCTCGTTCGTCTTCCGGACGCGTAGCGCCCTCGAAAGGCCAGGGGTCGCCGGCTTTCAACGGGCCCGCGCGGTCCATCGCAATTTCGCGCGCGCGCTCGACCGCAAAATCTTTCGACAGCAGTCCGGCAAGCGGTACCCCGACGCGAGACGGATCCGCCATGTGGGCGAAGCGATCCAGAAACGCCGCCCGCTGCGCACATGCCATCAGATGGATGTGGTCGGCTCCCATAAATCCATGAGCGCCAAGCGCGAATTGCTCGAGGATATTCATTACTGCGAAGGCTGTGGTTGCGCCGTTCGCACCGGGCAGAGTATGGAGCGTGACGCCGCGATAGCGGGTTTCAGCGAGCGTCTCATGATAGTTGGCTCGATAGCTCGCGAGATCCTCTTCAGTGATGATGCCGCCTTGCTTTTCCATCGTTCTGATGAGCGCGCGGCCGACCTCGCCGCGCGCGAACTCCTCGACGCCGCCCTCGCCAAGCCGTTTCAGGGTTTTGGCGAGCGCATGCTGGCGAAACCGATCGGATCCGAGATAGGCTCGAAGCGGTGGCGCCGGAACAAAGCCATCTGGCAGGAAAATTCTGTCGGTTTCAGGAAACTGGCGCATCAGGCGCGCTGCGCCGGCCACCATCGTTGACAGATACCAATCGGCGGTAAAGCCTTCCTCGGCGAGTGCGATCGCAGGTTCGAAAAGCTTTGAAAGCGGCATGGTGCCGTGCCGTTCCAAAGCGAGCGTCAGGCCGGCCATCGTGCCGGGTACACCCACAGAGCGGGCGCCCACAATATTGGCGTTGTCTTCAACCAGAGGCCAGCCAAACATGCCTCCCGCGGCACCGTCGGTACGAAGCCGGTACATGTCGGGCCGGGCCGCCGCAGGAACACGAGGCAGATACTCGATTGCAACATTGCGGCGACTGGCGGCCAGATGAATCATCATTGCGCCGCCGCCTGCCAGGCTGCTCATCGATGGTTCCACCACCGTGATCGCTGCGGCTGCGGCAACGGCCGCATCAATCGCGTTGCCGCCTGCGGCCAGGATTTTCGCGCCGGCCTCAGCGGCAAGCGGGTGTTGAGCCACCACCACCCCGCGTCGGCTGGCGACTTCGGTTTTCTCAATCAGGAATCGGGAATGGAGCAGCGAAGCGTCACTCATCACCATGGGCCTCGAAGAAGTCGCGGGTCAGATTCCACCAGTCGTCGAATCGCTCAACCCAAAAGTTGTGCGAGGTGTTTTCGAATATATGCAACTTTGATCCCGGGATTGCGTGTTGGACTTCGACTGCGAAGCGAGGCCCTGTGATCAGATCAAATTCGCTGGCGTTGGCGATGAGTGCGGGGCACTTGATGGAACCTGCACGAGGCGTTGCGTCGTAGGCGCAGTAAGCATCCACCAGGCGGTCAAACGCCCAGGGCTTGGGAAAGGTCTGCTCCCCGCCTCGTGCGCGCGCCGCGCCCTCGGTGATCTCGGGACGTTGGTTGAATGTGTCTGGGGTGTAGCACCAGAAGGTCACTTCTCGCGCCCATAGGACTGGGTCGAGCCGTCGCAGGTCTTTCCACATCGCCATGATCTGACGTAGAAAATTATCTACTTTCAGACAGGGCGAACCAAGCATTAGTGCGGAGACGCGGTCGGGATGGCGAATGGCAAGCTCCATCCCTACCAATGCCCCCATTCCCCCACCGCCCAACACCCGGCAGCGCTCGATATCAAGCGCATCAAGCAGACCTGCGAGATCGTCGGCGAGCATCTCGATGCTGTAGGACGCATCGGGTGCGTCGCTGGCGCCGATACCGCGATGATCGTGGCGGATGCATCGATAGCGGCTGGCAAGAAGCTCACGGTGTTGAACGAGCGCACGCTCGGCGCGCGCCCACCCGGTGGAGATCAGAAGCGGTGGCCCGCTTCCGATATCGTCATAGTGCATCTCGATATCGGACACTTTGACTCGGGGCATGACGACTCCTTGAGGTTGCAACGAGGCTTAAAGGCGTAGCGGTGTTGAATGAGCAAGGGTGGTCAGGCAGCGTACTGCGCGAACCAGCTCTCAGCATCAAGATAGGTGCCGCGGTGGAAGAGCTTGGTCGGCCAGCGATGGCTAGCCCTATACGCGTCGGTGGCGGCAAGATCGACCGACTCGCCATCGGCACCGAGCACCACGCCGTAGTCATCGCGTGCGCTCTGTGCACTGACGAAGCCGTCGAGCACGTCGTTTAGCACACGCAGAGGGTCACGATCGAACGGATGGCCATAGCCACCGCCGCCTACGCACTCAAACCGAATGATGTCTCCGCGTTGAACCATGATGCCGTCTTCCATGGAACGCAGGCGTCGTTCCTGCGCCGTACCGTGATTCAGCAAAATTTGGCCGGAGCGTCCGCACAGACCGCCAGCGACACCCCAGGGCGGATTGGCAACGTTATCCATACGCACACCCAGCATGACCCGCTCGGTGAGCACTTCGACCTCGCGATAAACGCCAGCACCGCCGCGCCAGCGGCCTGGCCCCGCAGAATCGAGGTTGATACCGTATGCGCGCACTCTGAGCGGGAAGTTCTGCTCGGTGAATTCGACCGGATAGTTCTTTTGCGCAATGAAATACACCGCATCGATACCGTCTGCGGTGGCGCGGGCTCCATGACCCACCCCGAGACCCATGCTTTTCAGGAACGGTTTACCAGTGGCTGAATCGATACCCCGCAGCTGATTGAATGAGTAAATCGACGATCCCGCATGGCCTCGCGTGGGGTCGGCGATATCGAGCAATCCGAGGCAACTGCTCTGAACACGGGCGAGCGTGTTAGTGCGCTGTCCGAGTGCGGCGGGGAACCGCGGGCGAAGCACGCTGCCTTCACGCAGCGCGACCTCGTCGAGAATGTCGAGCACGCCTTCATTGAGTAGCAGCCCCTGGTCGGCAGCCAGAAAGTAAATGCCGAAGATCATTTTGGGCACCGAGGGATGCATGAGAAAATTGACAGCGCCGCGGGTCTGATCGTCACTGTCTCGGGCATCGAGGTTTAGCTTGCCGTTCGCGGCAGATAGCGACAGGCGGATCGTGACAGGCCCGCTTGCCTGCCCATCGCTATCGAGGCGATCGGCAAACTGCCAGTGGCCGTCTTTGAATCGCTCGGCCATGCCCTGTCTAACTGCTCGGGCGGTTTGCGAGATCAATGCGTTAAAGCAGTCTTCGAGTACCGATTGCGGATACCGCTCATAGAGCTCGAGCAGACGCTTTTCACCTAATCGAACGGCCGCCATCATTGCTCGCATGTCGCCGCGTGCCATGTCGGGAAAACGGGTGTTACGCACAAACGTTCGAAACAGCTCTTCATTGAGACGCCCCGCCTGGTAGAGCCTCACCGGCGGCACTATGATCCCCTCCTGGTAGATGTCGGTGGCATCTGGTGTGGTGGAGCCGGGGCGCATGCCGCCAATATCGAGGAAATGTGCCCAGGAGTGGGTGTAGGCGACGATTTTTCCGTCAATGAACACAGGCGCGACAAATACCTGGTCGGGCGAGTGCGAGACGCCACCGTCTGACCCGTAGCAGTCGTTGTACCAGTACAAATCGCCTGGTTGCATAGTTTCTGGCGGATACGCCGAGAGCACCGGTGCAATGATGTTGCCCAACACCGGAATTTTCGTGCCGATCAGCAGTCGTGCATGCCTGTCGAACAGACCGCAGAAGTAATCCTGTTTCTCCCGAATGATGGGAGACATCGCGGTGCGCTCCAGCACCGACTCCATTTCAGCCTGAGTAGCCCGCAGCGCACCCTTGACGATTTCTATCGTCACAGGGTCTGGGTTTCGGGTATCGGGAGAGGCTGGGCTGCCGCGGGTCATCGGCTCACTCCGGTTAAAAGGTCAGCTGATTCTAAGATTTGGGTCAAGCAGATCGCGCAGCCAGTCGCCGATGACGTTGATGGCGAGTACGGTGACCATGATGGCGATACCGGGGAGAGTAGCGATCCACCAGGCCTGTTCAAGTGCGTTACGGCCTGAAGCGAGCATCGACCCCCACGAGATGACATCGACTGGCATGCCAACACCGAGAAAGCTGAGCGCAGCCTCGAAGATGATCATCTGCGGGATGGCGAAGGTGGCCACCACCAGCAGTGGTGTCATGGCGTTGGGCAGGATATGTCGCAGAAGAATGCGTGCCCAACCGGCGCCGAGCGATCGGGCTGCCAGGACAAACTCGCTTTCTCGAAGCCGCAGCGCCTGCGCACGGGCCACCCTGGCATACAGCGGCCAACTGGCAATCACCAATACGATGATGACGTTGCCCATGCCTCTGCCCAGAACGTACATGATGACGATTGCGAGCAGAATGAACGGGAACGCCAGTTGGACGTCGACGATTCGCATCACGATCTCGTCAAGCCAGCCGCGGAAATAGCCAGCCAAAATACCCACTGCAGTGCCGATCAGCCCTGCGCCTAGCACCGATACGATCCCCACGAGCAGCGATACGCGTGCGCCATGGAGAATGCCGCTTAGCACATCGCGCCCCAGCATGTCTGTGCCCAGCAGGTGTGGAAAGCCAGAAGGTGCCGACAATGTAGGTGGCTTGAGATTAGCCAGGATGTCGCCCGTAAGTGGGTCATAAGGACTGATCCAGGGAGCCGCAAGACCGGCACCGACTATCAGCGCGACCAGGCCGAGCGCGACACGCGGTGGCCAACCCGACTCGGCGAGTGCCCAAGGAATACGGGGTTCAGCCAAATCGCACCCGTGGATCAAGCAGTGGATACGCCAGGTCCGCCAGCAGATTAGCCAGCACGACGCCGATCGCGAGCACAAAAGCGCCAGCCTGGATGATGGGGAAATCTCGCTGACCGATCGCCTGAATCATGAGGCGGCCCACGCCGGGCCATGCAAAGACTGTTTCGGTAACCACTGCCCCGCCGACCAGTGCGCCGAAATCGACTGCAAGAACCGTGACGATCGGTACCGCGATATTACGCAACGCGTGACGTCTGAACACGACCGATTCTGGGAGGCCTTTGCTGCGGGCTGTGCGGATGAAGTCTTGCGACATTACCTCAAGGAGCTCTGACCTCACCAGCCGCGTGAGCCGCGCGATGAAGAAAAAGGCCAGCGTAACGGTGGGTAGAACGAAATGTGCAGCGGTACCGTAGCCAGCGGACGGCAGCCAGCTGAGGGTTGTTGCGAACAACAGAATCAGCATCAGCCCCAGCCAAAAATTCGGCACCGACTGACCAAGGAGCACCACCGACATTGCGCCTCGATCGATCCAGCTGCCGCGACGCAGCGCCGACACCGCGCCGACCACAATGGCAATCAGCGCAGCGAGTGCCATCGCTGCGCCGGCCAACGCGAGCGTGGCGGGAACTCGCTCCAGAACAAGCTGTAAAGCGGGCTCACCCTGCCAGGGGGAGATGCCGAAGTCGCCGCGCGCAACGTTACCCACAAACGTTATAAACTGCTGCCAGAGAGGCCTGTCGGTACCCAGCGAGCGGCGCAGCTCCGCGATCTCTTCATCGCTGAGGCCTGGCTGGATCATGAGCTCGACCGGATCGCCTACGACTCGGGCGAGCACGAACACCACAACGACGACGCCAGCGACTACGAGCGCTGAACTTAGCAGCCTCGCGATCAGAATGCGGAACATACCAAAGACGCGGATTGAACTAGGCGGTTTCCCGCCTCGTGTTCAGCGCAGACTCATATCCTCAACGTAGATGAACTCATCGGAGCGGACCTTCCAATTGAGTCTGTTACTGACGCCGTAGAGCGGAAGCGGCTCGTACAGAAAGAGCCAGGGCGCCTCGTCGCGCACGATTGAAGACATCTCTTTGAACATTGCAGTGCGCTGCGCCACATCGACCGTCTGTTCGGCCTTATCCCAGGCCGCATCAACCTTGGGATTCGAGTAGTGCGTCCAGTTCCAGTTGCGGCCGCTGACCAGCACTGTGGAGAGCACCAGTTCGATGGTGGGCCCTGCCTTGTAGTACATCAGGAAGATGTCGCCCAGGTCGGCCTGATTCTTCTTGAAATCGAATAGCTTACCGGCGAACACCTTCCACTCATCCTGAATCAGTTCGGTTTTGATTCCGACCTTGGCCAGGTCAGCCGCTATGGCCTGCGCAAGCTCTGCACCGCCCGGAACCACGCCGGTGGGGAAGTGCAGTTTCAGGCTCAGATTCTGAACACCTGCCTCTTTCAGAAGCGCGCGCGCCTTTTCAGGATCGTGGGGATAGGGTTTGAGCGTGGGATCGAAACACGAGGTGTCAGCCGAGCACGGCTGGCCCATCGCCCGTCCATAGCCTTGTAGCAGCCGATCGACAATTGCCTGTTTGTTCACGGCGTAGTTGATGGCTTGCCGAACCCGCTTGTCCTGTAACTGCGGACGGTCGACAACCAGGCCACCCCAGATTGGTAAGGCCCCAGCTTCAGCGGCTTCAATTCGGACGTTTTTAGCGGCTTTGATCCGCTCGACCTGTATTTGAGGAACGTTGGCGACAAGCTGCGCTTCGCCGTTGATCAGGGCTGCAACGCGGGTACCGGGTTCGGGAATTGGCCAGAACACGACCCGATCTGCCTTCGGGCGGCCATTCCACCACTCGCGGTTCGCTTCCAGCGTGACGCGGTCGCCGCGACGCCAGCTCACAAAACGGTAGGCTCCCGTTCCGATTGGGCGCCGAGCGAGACCGTCTGCGCCAACCTCAGCGAAATACTTGGGCGGAATGGGTAGCAGGTAGTCGGCCACCAGAATCAGCGCATTGGCGAAGGGCTTTTCAGTGATCAGATCGACTGTGTGATCGTCGATCACCTTCACCTCCTTGAAGCGCGAGTAGTAGCTTCGGGCCTGGGAGGTTGGCTTTTGCATCAGTTCGACGGTCAGCCGAACCGCCTCGGCAGTGAGCGGCTCCCCGTTGTGAAACTTCACGCCTTTACGAAGGTGAAAGCGCCAAGTGAGCGGGTCGATCTGCTCCCACCGGTGCGCTGCAGCGGGCAGCACCTTGCCGTCCGGGCTCAGCGTGATCAGAGGGTCGAAAATGTGCCGATAAACCCAGCGCTGGTGGGTGTTGATGTTCTGGGTGGGGTCAAGTGTGTCGACGTCGAGATGGGTGGCGATGGTGACTGTGCCGAGCGACTGCGCCGACACCGAGGGTGGTGTAACGATTGCTACGGTTCCAGCAATCAGGGCCGCGCTCAAAAAGCGCGAAAACATGCGTCGTGACGAGGCGAATGGCATCGGGGTCTCCTTTGTGTCGAACACACTGAGGAAGGCAAGATCGCAGAGCGAACTGTGGCCGGGGTCGACCCTATGCAAGTAGTTGAATTGACCCTGACAAAGCGCTATGGACTGTTTTCAGTGTAGCCGCGAGGTTTCGGCGGGGTCAACTATGGTTCGATTAAGCGGAACGCACTCCGCAGTGGTGCCCAGCCCATTGGCGGTCATTAGCGCCCTGACGCCCAGGGCAGCAGCAATCAGATACGTCAGTCTTCGATGTTAACGCGCTTCGCAAGCACCTTATCAGTGGTATTGCGGTCCATGTCCAGGATTTCAAGCCGCCAGCCTTCCCAGAATACTTTGTCGCCTTCCCTCGGCAGCTTACACTTCGGGCCGAGAGAACTGGTTGTTCAGCTGGACCAAGCTTGGTACCCGGCAGATCGGGATCGTGAACCGCCGCGGGGCGGTTCATTTTTCGCGACAAACTGCAGTTCGAAATCGATTTTCTTCATGGCACACCACCGTTTTTCGGATCTGTCTCTCGTGACATGGTGTTCGTGTACCTTCGGTGTGTCCGGCATCCGAATTTCGCCGAACTCGCGGCTCAAGAGATATCTTTGATCCTTGCTACTGTCGAGGTTTTCAACGTTAGGGCGTTGTTTGGTGAATTTACTGCGCGCTGTGTCCCAATCGTTCAGGCTCTAACGAAACAGCCATGGGGCGGAACTGACTTTCAGGTCCGCGATCCGGACGGGAATACTTTCTCATTTGTCGAATTTGGCTGATGGCCCGCCGCTGTTCTCGATCAGGACACGGGCTTCTTGCCGCGATCGGAACCACTCCTGGCTCAGACACTCATCGCGAAGCCGTCCATTGAAGCTCTCATCGGCGCCGTTCTGCCAAGGCTTGCCTGGATCGTTCAGTACGGTCTGGATGTTCGAGTCCTCGATCCATTTGAGGATCGCGTGGCTGACGACTCAGGGCCGTTGTCTGATCGCATGTAGCGCGATGCATCGCGCGCACTGACCAGACGCGAGAGCACCTCGATGACCCGATTCGATCTGATGCTGCCAGCGACATCGATGGCCAGGCATTCCCGGGTGAACTCGTCGATGGCTGTCAGGCACTTGATCTGTTGACCTGTGGCACAGGCATCGAACACGAAATCGTAGGCCCACACCGTGTTCGGTCCGGTGGGCGGCACAGGGCGCGGTCGTGGTCACTCAATGCGCCGCCTGGGCCGTTTCTGGGGCAGTTGAAGGCCCACCTGTTAGCGGGGATTATGAAGAGGGCGGGGGCAGGTCAGGTGCAAACGACACCCCGGCAATCACTTCATCTTAAGGTGGGTTTTAAAGTGGGTAATAGTCGGTTCAAGGGTCTCCCGTAATTTGGGTTCGAATCCCTGGATCGATGGGACGCGTCAGAGGACCGTGATGCGCGCCGCCATGGCACGCAGTTCCGCCTTGATCACCTTATTGTTCGGGCTGCGTGGCATTGCCGGCAGTTCCAGCAGCCGTTCCGGTAGCTTGACGATCCCGACCTGGCGTACGTCGCGCAGCCAGGCCACCAGTTCTGGGAGGGTGAGGGGCGCGCCTGCGCGCAGCACCACGCACGCACACACGCGTTCGCCCAGCCGCTCGTCGGGCACACCGATGACCGCCACCTCGGCCACGGCGGGGTGATCGGCCACCAGGTTCTCGATCTCGGTGGCCGAGATGTTGATGCCGCCGCGGATCACGATGTCCTTGGCGCGGCCGGCGAAGCGGTAGTGTTGTCCGCGCTCGCCGGCAATCTCGAACAGGTCCCCGCTACGGTAGAAGCCGTGCTCGTCGAATGCGGCGGCACTGAGTTCAGGCTCGCGGAAGTAGCCCTCCATCACCATCGGGCCGCGGAAGCGGATTTCGCCGGCACGCCCGGGGCTGGTGATCTCGGCGCCGCTGTCCAGGTCCACCAGGCGGGTCTCCACCCGGCTCGCGGCCGGGTGCGACCACTGGAAGCCCGGCACACCGAAGCGCGGGAAGCACACCGCACGCAGCGCGGGGTCGGGGATGTCCTGCGGCGTGCCCACCAGCGAGGCGCCCTCGGTGGACCCGAAGAAATTGATGACCTGCACGCCGAAGCGCTGCTCGAAGGCCTGTACCAGGCTCGGGTTGATCGGTGCCGAGCCCGACCCGACATAACCCAGGTGGCGAAGGTCGACGTCGTCCAGCAGGGCAGGCTGCACCAGCAATGTCGACAACAGCGCCGGCGCCAGCGCGGTGAAGCTGATGCACTCCGCGCCCAACTGCTGCAGGAACAGCGGCAGCGTGAATGGGTGGTGGTTCACCAGCGCCCCCCCATGGTAGAGCCAGGGCATGATGCTGCCGACGAAGGCGCCGTGCGTGACCAGCGGGCGGCCGTTGAGCAAGCGGCTGTGCGGACCGATATCGTAAGCCGCGCCGGCCTGCGGACCGTACAGCACCCAGTCGTTGTGGGTGCGCGCCACGCCCTTGGCCCGGCCCTCGCTGCCCGAGGTCCACAGGATGCAGACAGCGTCGTCCGCGCTCACCGGGTGGACGGCGTCATGGCGGGCGAGGTGCGCTGCATCGGCGGTGTCTGGCAGGCTGCGCCAGAGGTCTACGACGCCCGGCGGCAGGGGCGCATCGGGACCGGCGAAGGCTAGCACCTGCCGCACCGACGGATGGCGTGCCTGCAGGCCCAGCGCCATCGCGGCATGGTCGTGCTGTCCGATGCGCGCGCTGACGACCAGCGCGCGGGCGCCGGTGCGCGCGATGATCGGAGCGAGCTCGTGCTCGCGGTACTGCGCCACCACCGGGCTGGCCACGACACCCAGGCGCGCGCAGGCCAGGTAGAGCGCGGGCAGCGCATGGCTGTTAGCCATCTGGACCACGACGATGTCGTCCTTCACCAGGCCGGCGTCCAGCAGCGCGCAGGCCAGGCGGTCGACCAGGCGCTGCAGCGCGGCCCAGGTCAGCCGCTGCGGGGCCTCGCCGGTGATCGCCTGCAGGTTGGGCGGATCGACCAGACACTCGCGCTCGGGTGCATCAGCGGCATGGCGCGCCAGCAGGTCGTGCAGGCGCACATCGCCCCACCAGCCGCGGGCGCGGTAGTCGCGGATGCGTTGCGCCGAGTGGATCAGCACGCCAGTCCCCGGTGGCGCTGCATCCAGGGGTCGGCGAGCTCGGCGTCCAACGCCTGTGCGTACTCCGCCTGCAGGCGTTCGACGACCCGTGAGACCGGCTCTATGGCCTTGACCTGGCCGACGCACTGGCCGGCGGACCAGAGGTCCTTCCAGGCCTTGCCCTCCTCCTCGCCGCGGGTCAGGTCGAAGACGCGAACTCCGGTGGTGACCGTCACGGGATCGCCCAGCTGGTTCATGGTCGGCGCCTCGCCGCTGCGGCTGAAGGAGCCCAGCAGGCGCAGCTCCGGGGTCGGCCGCCAGTTCAAGCCGTAGCCCCAGGTCTCCAGGGCGCCGAAGTCGGAGAC
>SXGQ01564218.1_pt1 | contig 14291 bp, 8 predicted proteins | sample 3178371 | NCBI WGS metagenome assembly SXGQ01 (sample SAMN11356859, study PRJNA531348) | freshwater metagenome | isolation source: freshwater sample F1-20 | place: China: Fuxian Lake, Yuxi | collected 2017-12-25
AACTCCGCCGTCTCCGCGATCTCGTCGGCCGTCAGGGCGCCTCTCGGGATCTCGATCATGGTGCCGACGAGATACTTGATCTTCTGTCCGGTCTCCTTCTGCACCTCGGCCGCCACCCGATGGACGATGTCCACCTGGTTGTCGAGCTCCTTCTTGAAGCCGACCAGGGGGATCATGATCTCGGGCTTCACCTTGACGCCGTCCTTCTGGACCTTGGCGGCGGCCTCGAACACGGCCCGCGCCTGCATCTCCGAGATCTCCGGATAGCTGACACCGAGGCGGCAGCCCCGGTGGCCGAGCATCGGATTGAACTCGTGCAGGGCGTGCACGCGGGCCTTGACCGTCTCGATCGGGAGCTTCAGCTTCTTGGCGAGATCGGCCTGGGCCTTCTCGTCGTGCGGCACGAACTCGTGCAGCGGGGGGTCGAGGAAACGGATCGTGGCCGGACGGCCGTCGAGGGCCCGGAAGATGCCCTCGAAGTCGTCCCGCTGGTAGGGCAGGAGTTTGCCGAGCGCCGCGCGACGGGCCTCCTCGCCCTCGGCGAGGATCATCTCACGCATGGCGTCGATCCGATCACCCTCGAAGAACATGTGCTCGGTCCGCGTCAGGCCGATGCCCGCGGCGCCGAAGGCGATCGCATGGCGGACCTGCTCCGGCGTGTCGGCATTCGTTCGGATGCCGAGCTTCCGGTGCTTGTCGGCGAGTTTCATGATGAAGTCGTAATACTGGAACACCTCGGAGTCGGCAGGCTTCATCGTCTGGGCGATGAGCACCTGCTTCAGTTCGCTGTCGGCGGTCTTGATCGCACCGGTGAACACCTCGCCGGTGCTGCCGTTGATCGAGATCGCGTCGCCCTCCTTGAGGGTCTTGCCGGCGCACTTGAGCGTGCCCGCGGCATAGTCGATCTGAATGGCACCCGCGCCGGCGACGCAGACCTTGCCCATCTGCCTGGCCACGAGGGCCGCATGACTCGACACGCCGCCACGGCTGGTGAGGATGCCCTCGGCCGCGATCATGCCCCGCAGGTCCTCCGGGCTCGTCTCGACCCGGGCGAGCACCACCTTGACCCCCTTGTGGGCCAATTCCTCGGCCTTGGCGGCCGAAACCACGAGCTGGCCGGTCGCCGCGCCCGGGCCGGCTGGCAGGCCGGTGGAGAGGAGCCGGCCGCTCTTCCGGGCCGCCTCGTAGTCGTGGCGGTCGAAGATCGGGGCCAGGAGTTGCGAGAGGGCGTCGGGATCGGCCGACTGGATGGCATGCTCTGCCGTCATGAGCTTCTGCTTGACCATGTCGTGGGCGATCTTCACGTAGGCCAGCGCCGTCCGCTTTCCGTGCCGCGTCTGCAGCATGTAGAGCTTCTTCTTCTCGACGGTGAACTCGAAGTCCTGGACGTCGCCGAACTTCTTCTCGAGGGTCTGGCGGACCTTCTCGAGCTGTTTGTAGGTGCCGGCGAACATCGGCTCGTGGGCCATCTCGGCGACCGGCTTCGGCGTCCGCACGCCGGCCACCACGTCCTCGCCCTGGGCGTTGACGAGATACTCTCCATAGAAGACGTCTTCGCCGGTGGCTGGATCACGGGTGAAGGCCACGCCGGTGGCGCAGTCGGCGCCCATGTTGCCAAACACCATGCTCTGCACGTTGACGGCGGTGCCCCATTCGTCGGGGATCTTGTACTTGCGGCGATAGAGAATGGCCCGCTCGTTCATCCAGCTGCCGAACACGGCGCCCACGGCGCCCATCAGCTGTTCGAACGGATCCTGGGGAAAGCCCTTGCCCGTCCGCTGCTTGATCAGGCCGAGATACCGCTTGATGAGCTCGCGGAGGTGCTCCTCGCCCATGTCGGTGTCATCGTGGATGCCCAGCTGGTGCTTCAGGCCCTCCATCGTCTCTTCGAACGGGTCGTGCTCGTTCTCGTGCCGCTTCTGCACGCCCATCACCACGTCGCCGTACATCTGGATGAAGCGGCGATAGGAGTCGTAGGCGAAGCGGGGGTTGCCCGTGGCCTCGGCCAGGCCCTTCACGGTCTCGTCGGTGAGACCCAGGTTGAGGATCGAGTCCATCATGCCCGGCATGCTGTCGCGGGCGCCGGAGCGAACGCTCACGAGCAGGGCATTCCTGGGATCGCCGAACTTCCGCCCGGTCTCCTTCTCCATGAGCCTCATGGCGGAGGCGACGTCTTCCTCGAGGCCCTTGGGAAACTTCTTGTGGTTCTTGTAGTAGTCGATGCAGACCTGGGTGGTGATCGTGAAGCCCGGGGGCACCGGGAGGCCGATCTTCGTCATCTGCGCCAGGTTGGCCCCCTTGCCGCCGAGCAGGGCCTTCATCGTGCCATCGCCGTCGCACCGCTTCTCGCCGAAGTAGTAGATCATCCGGCCCGACTTGCCCCCGCCGGCTCCCGACTTCTTCGCAGACTTCTTGGCGGCGGACTTCTTTCCGAGCGAGTTGGCCATGTGCAGGGCGATGCCTTTCATGAGAGGACGGGAAAACCCGGCGGATTTACTCCGGGAAACCGACCGAATCTACGTTCGGCGTCTGGCACCGTCAACGAGCAAGTCCCCCGTGGAGCAGGCATGGCTCTCCACGGCTCGGCACGGCGTTCGGGGGATTCCCCGCACGCGACTCCGCGGCCGACACCGCCTTCCCACACGGGGGGGCGGTCGCCGCATGTCCGCCGGTTTCGACGGTGGCCGGGACAGGCTCGCTCGAGAAGCCCTCCGCTTTCAATCACGGCATCCGGCCGACCGCGCCGCCGCGTCGGCCGTCGATCGGCTCGGCCGCGGTGGAGCGGTGCGGTTCAGTTCCGCGGATCGGCCACCACGCCGGCAAAAAGGATCGCGCCGGTGTCGCGTTCCACGACGGCCCAGGCAAACGGCCGGTCAGCCTTCACGACGAACGGCTCCTCGGGCTCGATCACCATGCTCCGCGTGGCGACCACCACGCCCGTGGCGGCGGCGGCTTCGGTGCCCTCCTCGGACACTTCCACGAAGGCCTCGTGAACCACGTCCGACACGAAGAGATCTCGGGTGCCATCGATGCCGGAAAGATCGGCCACGCCGGCTTCGAACGCCCGCTTCATGCCGAGCGACTTCAGGGCGTGACTCAATCCGAGCGGCTTCCTGGTCGTCCACTTCGGCAGGGCCAGTTCGACCTTTCTCCGCCGCACGTCGCCACCCTGCCCGCCATTCCACTTCGTCCGCCAGTCGCCGTCGAGTTCGCCGAGCACCGCGTCGAGGCCGTCAACGAGGTCGGGAACCACGATCACCATCGAGAGCCGCCGGCCCTCGTAGGGAACCTCGCAGACCGTCGCGGCCTCGGCACCCGTGCCGACGCGGCCCGCGACGAGCTCCGCGGAACGGTGCATGAAGGGCACGTCGATCGCCTCGTCCGGCGCGAGCTGGAACGGCTCAGGCTTCGTGGCCGCCTTCACGAACGGCTCGGCCCACGGGGCCTTCATGTAAATGGCGTTGGTGAGCACGATCCGCGTCAGCGGGGAGACGACCCCGGCCTTGAGGAGCTCGGGGATCCTGTTCGCGGTGTGGTCGGCCACCCAGGTGTTGATCTCGCCGCGGGCCGCTTCGGGCGCGGACGAAAAGGGAACCTCGCCCGCCTTCGCGGCAAACCGCTCGTCGAGCGCGGTGGTGAACTCAGGCTCGAGCCGCTTGCCCCGCTCCACCCAGATCCGGTTGGCCACGTCGAGCGTGATCGCCTTGCCCTTCGCCTCGTCGAGTGCTGCCCTCAGCACCCCGGCGGCCGTGGCGGTCGCGGAGCGGTCGTCGGGCATCCCGAGCACGCCCGCGATCTCGGCGGCCGTCTCGCCGCGGGCGGCCTGGTGAGTCATCGCCAGCGCCTCCCACACGCTCGCCGGCGAGAGCACGACGTTGCCCGCTCCCGCCGCCCGCACGAGATCCCAGGCCAGGTCGCCGATCGCGTCGCCCACGGGTTTGGCGGCGGCCGCCGTGGCGGCCCGAGCCGCCCGGCCGTCGGCCCAGGCGCAGCCCCAGAGCAGCATGGCCACCGCGGTCAGGATCGGAATTCGTCGCATGCTCCACCCCTTTCGCCCGCTGACGGGCCGTGAGTCGGTCGGTTCAGGTCACTTGATGTCGAGGCCCAGAAGGTGGTCGTCGAGCGCCTTCCGCGCTTCCTGTTCCCTCGCGGCCAGCCCGGCGATCTCGCCGCGGAGGGTCTCGATCCGCTTCTCCTGATCGGCGAACTTGCGGACGTATTGGGCGAAGAGGTCGCTCGTGCGGTCGAGTGCCTGCATGTTGCCGCGGATCCGGGCCTGCTCCTGGTCGATCGTGGCGATCTCCTGTTCACGGATCTGCCGGTCGCGGACGATCTGCTCGATCTCCCGCTTGCGGCGAACCACCTCGGCCAGGGCCTCCCGGACGGCGGGCGACGTCGCCTTGGCCCGGGAGTAGAAACCGACCATGTTGTCGTCCAGGTTCGTGATCGCGTGCGACTCCTCGACCGGCAGCTCCTCGGCCACCTCGAGCGTGACCGGCTTGCCCGGTTCGGCCTCGACGGCGAACCGGTAGCGGTCGCGTGTCTTCTCTTCGGGCTTCTCCGGCTTCACGAGCTTCCAGCCTCCGTCCAGCGGATGATCGACCAGCAGCTTGACCGAGTTCTTGCCCGAGTTCTTCACCTCGAACACCTTCGCGCGCGCCAGCTTCCGTGAGGCGAAGAGCGTGCCCTTCACGAGCCGCACGCTGACGATCTCTTCGGGCCGTCCCTCCGAGCGGGCGGCCACCTCGACGTCGAGATCGACGGCGTAGCTCAGCAGCCGCTCGGTACCGGGAGCCATGTCCTCGATCCGGGCGTCCCCCGAATAGCCCCCCTGCTCGTCATAGATCGTGATCGGACCCTGCATGAGATTGAGGTCGGTGGTGTTCTTGAGCCTGAGCCCGGAGAGCGGATGTTTGGCGAGCACTCGTTCGTCGTAGATCGCCACCCGCTCGGCCTCGACATCGGCACCCACGATCGGCAGCATGGCCGACCGCTGCCGTTCGAGCGTGACCGGCTCCGCGATCTCGTAACGGAAGAGTTCCCCGAGGTCGCTGCCCGAAGCGGCCGCCTGCATCGATGCCGCGCCGGCAAACCCGTCGCCCATCCCACCCCGTAGCTCGTCGTTGGCCGCCATCCCCATCGGGGCTGCATCGGCCTCGAAGCGGGCCGCACCGGCGGTCTTCGCCTTTTCCAGGGCCCTGCCCCGGCCGTTCGCCCGCCCCTCGCGATTGCGGCCCGCCTGGGCGAGCTGCTCCCCGGCATCGGCCATGCTCTGCCCGTAGACCTGCGGCCGCAGCGACGCGTAGAGCTCCGGCTCCACGAGCGGCCGCGGCGCGTAGAGCGGCTGGTAGAGGTCCATCACGAAGGAGATCGGCCGGCCGCTGACCAGTGACATCCGCACGTCCTTCCAATCGCTGTCGGTCGTGTTCTCCACGATGGCCCAGCCCTGGAGGCGGGCCTTCGTCGCCGCGGCGTCGCCGAGCACGAGCCGGTAGCTCGTCTTCCACACCGGTGATTCCCGCACGTAGCCGACCAAGACCTTCCGCGGGCCCTGGCCACGAAACGCGATATCGACCCCCTTCTTCTCGTTGTCACTCGCCAGCGCGAGCACCGCCAGCGCCTTCTCGAGTTCACCCTGCAGCCGCGGATCGGCGAGCTTCACCCGCGTGACCGAATCGAGCGCGAGCGTCCGCAGGCCCTCGCCGGTGAGCAGGGTGAGAAACTGCTTCTCCACGGCCTGGTCCTTGCCGATCTCGACCCGCCGCTTCTCGACGCCCACGATCGTGCCGGCCACGGGCGCGGCGGCGTCGAGCTCCACCCTCTGGCCCCGGAGCCGTCCGAGGAGGTCGCCGAGCGACGGGTTGTCGGTGAGGTTCACCGCGAACGTACCCAGCGTCTTGGTGACGGGGTCGCGGGAGGCATAGGTGACCGTCGCGCTGCCGCCGTCACGATCGAGCACCACCATGCTCTTGAGCAGGTCGTTCACGTCGTCGGCCGCGAACTGCATCTCGACGGTCGCGTCATCGGTCACCTGACCGGCGTGTTGGAAGTAGCCCACGCCCGAGGTGAAGAGCATCACCTTCTCGAGCGGCAGCGGAGCCTCGGCGGCCGGGCTTGTCGGGCCTGTCATGGCGACGCCGGTCATGGCCACGACGAGGCCGCGGACACAGTACTCCCTGACCGTGGTCCACCTCATCGACCGGTGGAAACGCCAGGGGGTTCCACGGCCGATTTTCCGCGCGTCCTGCCCGGGCAGACTTGTGCCACAGCCCGCCGGAGTCGGGCATGAAATGAAGGGACGGAAAACGGACATGGTGATGCTCCTGGCGAATCGGCGGCACGCGACGGAAAATCGCCGCGTCTGCAAGCATGAGACGCTCCAACGACCAGGAAGGTTCCCATGGCGAACGGCCCGGGGCAAACCGCCGCCGCCCGCCCGGCATGCCGCGGGGTGCCCGCTCCCCGGCGTCCCGGCCTCAACGCCGCGGCCCGGCCACCAGCCGTGCGATCCGGCGGCCCGGCGCCGTCATCGCCAGCCCGGCAAGCGACGCAATTTTCACCCAGCGCTGCCGGGGGGCGGCCCTCGACGGCCTGCGGGGATTGCGTTCGACCACGGCGCAGTCGATCCGGTGATGCGTGACGGTGTAGGCGACGCGTCCGACCACGCTGTCGCCTCTCCGCCCGGCGGATTCCCGCGGAAAATCCCAGAGTCCCTCCCACCATTCCCCCGGCCCGCGTCGCTCCACGAGCACCAGGTCGCCGTGACGCGCCACGACCGCCGTCTCGCGAATCCGCTGCGTCGCCCGCGGGGCGGCCATCGCGGGGATCCGGGCGACGCGGCCCGTCTGCTTCGCCGCACAGCATGCCGCCACGGGGCAGCGCTGGCAGAGCGGCCGGTCGGGCGTGCAGACCATCGCCCCGAGGTCCATCAGCGCCTGATTGAACGCGCCCGCCCGCTTCCGGGGCACGAGCGTCGCGGCCAGCGCCCAGATCGGCTCGTCGCCGGCCCCGCCGACCGGCTCGGCGTGGCCCGCGAGCCGGGCGATCACGCGGCGCGAGTTGGCCTCGACGATCGGCGCGGGAATATCCATCGCGATCGAGGCGATCGCGGCGGCGGTGTAGCGGCCGATGCCGGGCAGCCCCATCAAGGCGGCGACGTTCCGGGGAAACTCCCCGCCATGATCGGCGACGATTTTCCGCGCCGCCGCATGCAGCTGCCGGGCGCGGCGGTAGTAGCCGAGGCCCTCCCACTGCTTGAGCACCGCCTGCTCCCGCGCGGCGGCGAGGGCCCCCACGGTCGGGAACCTCGCCATGAACCGGACGAAAAATCCCTTCACGCGGTCCACCTGCGTCTGCTGAAGCATGATCTCGCTCACCCAGACGGGATACGGATCTGTGCCCCCGCGCCAGGGAAGGTCCCGCCTGGCCAGCGCATACCAGGCCAGCAGGCGACGCCTCACCGCGGCCGGGTCGGCGATCGTGGCGGCCCCCCCGGTCGCGGCCCCCCCGGTCGCGGCCCCCCCGGTCGCGGGCACCCCCCTCGCGGCCGAAACAGGGCGGCCCGCGGTCCTCCGCGTCGTCCGCTTCCCCGCCACTCGCACGCTCGCCTCTTGCATTCCGCGTTTTCCTGCGTTCCAACTTCGGCAGTGTATCGACCCCCGCAAACAACCTCTCCAGACGCATGAGCGAAGAGCCATCACGCAGCGGTCGGGGTCGGCGGAAGCGGCAGGCCGCCGCCAAGGAAAAACTGGCCGTGGTCCGACGCGACCCGCCCCAGGGAGGCGGCTGGGAGTTTGTCCACCCGCGGTGCAGCCGCCGCCGCAGGGAGGACATCGAAGAGGTCGAGGCGATGGTCGAGGCGGGCGAAAACGATATCGCCCGCGATGAACTCGTCTGGCTGCTCGGGGAATGCCCCGACTTCCTCGACGCCCACGTGCAACTCGGGCTGATCGCCCTGGAGGAGGACGATCCGAAGCTTGCCCGCGGCCATTTCGGCAGGGCCTACGAACTGGCGATCAAAGCCCTCGACGCGGTCGGTGGGCCGCAGCCGGTGCCCTACGCGCTCGACGGCAACAAGGCCTTTTTCCATGCTGCCAAGGGGCTGGTGCACTGCCTTGTGGAGATGGGCCGCCAGCGATCGGCCAAGGAAGTCTGCCAGAGGATCGCCCCGCTCGATCCCACCGACCCCCTGGGCATCCAGCGGGTCGTGCCGCGGTAAGGTGGCCGCGCCGGGACCACGAATCGCCCGGCGGGCGGCGGGGCAGAATAGCCTTATGATCATCCCGGAACTTGTCGCCTGCTTTCGGAGGGACGCGTCGTGATGAAACGCCTTTGCCGGGCCGTGCTGCTGGTGGTGCTTTTCGTCCCGCTGTCGCTCACCGCCGCCGTCTCCGCGACCGACCCCGACCCCGCACCCATGATGGCGGCCGAGGCCGTCGAGACGATTCGTCTCTGGCAGGCCGCCGCCCCCGGCTCCCGGGGCACAGCCGACCACGACATCCCGGTGATCGCCTGGTGGCCGGCGCCGAAATCGCCCACGCCGGCCGCGGCGCTGGTCGTCTGCCCGGGCGGGGCCTACGGCGGACTCGCCCAGCATGAGGGGGGCGATTATGCGAAGTGGCTCAACTCCCAGGGCATCTCGGCATTCGTCCTCCGCTACCGGCTCGGCAGCAAGGGCTACCGGCATCCCGTGATGATCGGTGACGTCTCGCGGGCGATCCGACTGGTGCGACACGATCACGTGCGGCTGGGCATCGATCCCGGGCGGGTGGGCGTGATGGGGAGTTCCGCCGGAGGACACCTCGCCCTCACGGCCTGCATTCAAGGCGGCCCCGGCGAAGCGGATGCCCCCGACGCGATCGACCGCGAGTCGGCCCGGCCCGATCTCGGCGTGCTCTGCTATCCGGTGGTCAGCATGCAGGTCGGCAAGACGCATGAAGAATCGCGGAAGAACCTCCTTGGCAACGCCCCGAGCGTTGAACTGTCACAAGAACTCTCGGGCGAACTCGCGGCCCACGACAAGACGCCGCCGCTCTTCGTGTGGCACACCTGGGAGGACACGGCCGTGCAGCTCGAACCGATTCTCGAGCTCGGCCTGCGACTGAAGTCTCTGGGGCGTCCCTACGAGCTGCACGTCTACGAAACGGGCCGCCACGGCCTCGGCCTGGGCGTGCGGCCCTACGACGACACGAAACAACTCCATCCGTGGACGGTCGAATGTCGCCGTTGGCTCGGCGCGCAGGGGTTTTAGTGGCTCCATGACAACAGGCCGTTTCATCTCGCTGGAAGGCATCGACGGCGCCGGCAAATCGGCGCAGATCGGGCGGCTCGCCGACTGGCTGCGAACGACAGGCCGCGACGTGACCACCTGCCGCGATCCCGGCTCCACGCCGGCCGGCGACGCCGTCCGCGCGATCCTCCTCGACCGCCACGACCTTCACCTCGCGGCCACCGCCGAGATGTTCCTCTACATGGCCGCCCGCGCGCAGCTCGTCGCGGAGGTCGTCGGACCGTCACTGGGCCGCGGTGGGTGGGTGGTGTCCGACCGCTATCTCCTCTCCAACGTCGTCTATCAGGGCCATGCGGGGGGCCTCGATCCCGAGGTCATCCGCCGCGTGGGCGGTGTGGCAACCGGTGGCCTGATGCCCGACCTCGTGCTGCTGCTCGACGTCGATCTCGAAACGAGCCGCCGGCGGCTCGACCGCCCGCTCGACAAGCTCGAGAGCCGCGGCGACGAGTTCCGAGCGCGGCTGCGGGCGGGCTATCTCGCGGAGGCCGCGCGGCAGCCCGACCGGATCGTCGTGATCGACGCGACGGCGGGCATCGACGAGGTCACGAACCGAATCCGCAGAGCGGTCACCGCGCGGCATCCCGAACTGGCCTGAGGATCGCGTCATGGCATGGCAGGGCATCGAGGGGCATGATGCGATCGCCGAGCGGTTCGTCGCCGCGCAGGCTCGCGGCCGCATCGCCGGTTCCTACCTCTTCGTCGGCCCGGCCGGCGTGGGCAAGGGGACCTTCGCGCTGGCGCTGGCGAAGGCGCTCGTCTGCCAGAAGCCGCGGCCGGGGCTCGTGCCCTGCGGCGACTGTGCGTCGTGCCTGCAGGCCGATGCCGGCAGCCATCCCGACATCGACGTCGTTCGCAAGCCCGACGATAAATCGACGATTCCCCTCGATCTGCTCATCGGCGACGACGCCCACCGCATGCGGGAGGGGCTCTGCTGGCGGATCCTCCTGCGGCCGGCGCTGGGAGCCCGCAAGGTGGCGGTGATCATGGACGCCGATCACTTCTCGGAGGAATCGGCCAACTGCCTCCTCAAGACGCTGGAGGAGCCCCCCGAGGCGGCCGCGATCATTCTCGTGGGAACCGCGCTGGAACGGCAGCTGCCCACGATCCGCTCCCGCTGCCAGGTGATTCGGTTCGCACCGCTGCCGGCCGCCGTGGTGCGACGGGTGATCGAGAGGGAGTCGCACGAGGCGGCCGCGCCGCTCGACACGGCGACGGCCGACGCCTGCGCCGAGGCATCCGGCGGCAGCCTCGCGCGGGGGCGACTGCTGCTCGATCCGGAGGTCGTGGCCTATCGCGCGCGATTGCTGGAACTGCTCTCGCGACGGCCGCTGCATGGAGTCGCGCTGGCCCGCGACACGACGGCCTTCGTGGAGGCGGCCGGCAAGGACGCCCCGCCGCGGCGGGCGCGGCTGCGGATCGCGCTCGACTCGGCGCTCGACGTCTTTCGCCGTGCGCTCCGCCGCACCGCCGCACCGGCGGGCTCGGCCGCCGGTGCGGGCGATCAGGCCGCCGCCGCCTGGGCCGTCGATCCGGACGTCGCGACGGCAGCCGTCGAGGGCACGCTCGCTGCGCTCGAGGCCGTCGAGCGCAACGCGAATCTCACCGTGCTCGTCGATGCCTGGACGGCGATCCTCGAAGAACCGCGGCTGGCCCGGCAGGCCTGAGCGGCTCCTCCGCGGCCGCTCAGTCCACGCTGCCGGCCCCGCGCCCCTTGCCCAACTTTCGGCTGCGGAGGTCCGTGGTGCCGCGACCTTGCGGCCTGGAGCCGCAGGAATCGATTTTTCCGGTGGTGCCTGTCGATCCATCTGCAAGGGTCGGACCGTCGTGTCCGGGCCCTCGATTTTCTGGCAGGCGGACGGCGATCGACCATGGCGACCACGAGCGGCAGCGCGGACCGACGCCCGGGCATCATCGTCGCCTCCGCGTTCTTCGCCGGCCTCGCCTTTGCGGTGGTGATCGCGGGGCCCGACTTCTGGAGCCCGCCTCCCGAGCCCTACTTCGGTCTCGAATCACCCGCGGTCGAGGCCGAACGTCCGCCGGTCGTCGTGGCGGAGGATCTGCCGGCAGACGCGCTCGCCCTCTCGATTCGGCTACCCGTGGAGCCCCGACCGTTGCCCGAGCGGCTGGCGCTCGGCGACGCGGCGTCGCCGATCGCGCAGGCGATCGTGCCGCAGGCGCTGCCCACGGCCGGTCGCTTCCCGCCGCAGCCGAGTTCCGCAAGAACTCCATCCGAGATGCCGGTCGCCACCGACGATGACACCCCGCTGCTGCCCCCGCCGGTGGAGCCCGAGGCCCCGATGGGCCAAGACGCCGGCGAACCGCCCGCCGCGGGCTTGCGAGCGCTCGTCACGCGCCGCAATGACGCCGATGCCGAGAAGGCCCCGGCCCCGCCGCGGCGTCTCGACGAGGAGCGGCCGCCGACGCCGGCTGCCGCCCCGCTGCCCGGCAGCGAATGGAACGATCCCGACGGGGTCAACTGGACCGACGCGGCCCGCGGCGACACCCGCGAGCCGGCGGGGGGCAGGGGCAGGTTGCTGGACAGACTCTCGGAGCGCCGCTCCGAACTCCGTGGTGAAGCGGCAGCGCCGCAGCCGACCGGCGGCGGCCGGCTGCTCGACCGCCTTCGTGATCGTGTCGTCCGCGATCAGGTGGGCGAATCAGGTGTGCCGGCCCAGAGCGAGGCCCTGCCGCTCGACGGCTCGCGATGGCCCGTGCCGCTGAAGTTGATCGAACAACTCGAGCGGCTCGCCGCCGATGCCCGGGATCAGGTGGCGTCGGGCTGGGCGGCCGACACGCTCGGCGGCCTGGAGTCGGTCGCGGCGACGGGCGGTCCGCGTGACACGCGGGGCGAGGAGCCGCTCATCGCGCTCGGCGAGCGGGTGCCCGAGGGGATGAAGATCGCGGACGACACCGTCGATGCGTCGCTCGCGTCGCAGATTCGTCGCACGGCGCTGGCCGTGTCCCGCCGGGTGGCCGTCTGGCGGGCGGCCGCTTCGTGCTGCGCCGACATCGAGGCCGGCCCGAGGCAGCCCGAACAGGGCGAGTTGGAGCCCGGCCTCACCGCCGCCTCGATGACGCGGGAAGTGTCGCGTCTCCTCGATGCGCTCGAGCGGTTCGAATCCACGCGGGACGGCGACGAGGCCCGGGTGGTGCGGGACGCGCTGCGCGGCATTGCGGCCGCCCCGTCCGCATCGACTCGCATGATCGACCGCACGGTGCACGACCACTATCTCTCGCCCAACGTCCGCATCGCGATCAATGAGCAGTTCGTGGAACGGATGCTGCCGGAATCGACGGTCACGACGGGCCCGCTGCAGGACTTCGTGCTGGGCAGAAAAGTCCGGGGCACCAAGACCGTCGAGCAATCGACCGCCGTCCGGTTCACGCCCCATCCCAGCGAGATCCGACTCGACCTGCTGGTGAGCGGCGAGGTCGCTTCGCGGACGGTCACCGAAGCGGGCTCGGTGACGATCCACAGCCGGGGGCTGTCCACGTTCACCGTCTTCAAGCCGATCAACGTGTCGCCACAGGGGCTCGCCTTCGGTGCCGCGCGGGGCAACGCCTCCAACCAGTCGCAGCTCGCGGGCATCGAGACGGGCTTCGACTCCGTGCCCCTGATGGGCTCTTTCGTCCGCGGGATCGCCCGCACCCAGCACGACGAGAACATCGACCAGGCCAATCGCGAGGTCAGGGCGAAAATCGTGTCCCGGGCCTGCCATGAGGTCGATCAACAGACCGAACCGCAGCTCTCGGCCGCCGCCGAACGGATCCGCCAGCGGTTCTGGAAGCCGCTGGAGGCGCTCGGCCTCGAGCCGACGGCCGTGTCGCTGGAGACTGCGTCGGGAGTGGCCACGGCACGCCTCCGCCTCGCGGCCGCCTCACAACTCGCCGCGCACACGCCGCGACCGCGGGCGCCGGGGGACGCGCTTCTGAGCATGCAGGTCCATGAGTCGAGCGTGAACAACGCCTGCGACAGGTTCGGCCTGCAGGGACGGCGGATGGGGCTCGAGGATCTCGCGCGATTCATCTGCACCCGCCTCGGACTGCCGCCGCAGGTGCCCGACGACCTGCCCGACGGCGTGGAGGTGGAGTTCGCCGACACCGAGCCGCTCCGGGTCGAGTGCCGCGACGGCCTCGTGCACGTGCGGGTCTCGCTCGACTCGCTCGAGAGCGGTCGCCGCAACAACTGGTACGAGATCGTCGCCCAGGTGGCCTACCGTCCTGTCGTGTCGGGCATGCAGGTGATGCTCGAACGCGACGGTCCGGTGCAGCTCAGCGGCCCCGGCCACAAGGGGCGGATGGAGTTCGGTCTGCGGACGATCTTCGGAAAGATGTTCCCGAAGGAGCGTCCCGTGAAACTCATGCCCGACAAGATGCTCTCGAACCCGCGGCTGGCCGGGGTGCAGGCCGTGCAGGCGGTGTGCGCCGACGGCTGGCTCGCGATCGCGCTGGCCACGACCTCGAGGGCCGACGACGCCAAGACGTCGCCAACGGCGAGCCGCACGCCCGATGCGACCCAGCGACCGCTTCGCCGCTGAGCCGGCCCCCGGCGGCCGCACGCTACACTGGCCGCGGGTGGACAGGGTCGTCCGCGACCTCTGTCCCCCTTGATCGACCGGCGGAAACGCCGAGGGTTGTCATGGTCGACGACCTTCGCATCCCGCTCAGGCAGGCTCGTTCCACGGCCTGCTCACCAGCCCCTTCCCCTCCGGAGCCCCGCCGATGCCCGCCACGCCCGACTTCCGCACAGAAACCGACAGCATGGGCGACGTGCGGGTGCCCGCCGACCGCTATTGGGGGGCCCAGACGGAGCGGTCCCGTGACAACTTCAAGATCGGCGTGGAGCGTTTCCAGTGGGGCCGGGCGGTCAAGAAGGCGCTCGGTGTGCTCAAGAAGTCGGCGGCGCTTGCCAACGGCGAACTCGGCCAGCTGCCCGCCGACACCGTGCAGCTGATCGTCCGTGCGGCCGACGAGGTGATTTCCGGAAAGCTCGACGACCATT
>SXGQ01257201.1_pt1 | contig 14289 bp, 9 predicted proteins | sample 3178371 | NCBI WGS metagenome assembly SXGQ01 (sample SAMN11356859, study PRJNA531348) | freshwater metagenome | isolation source: freshwater sample F1-20 | place: China: Fuxian Lake, Yuxi | collected 2017-12-25
GTTGCGAGCGCCAGCGCGGAGAAATTTGCCCCTTGTCTTTCATACACCAAATGACCAACCTAACTCCAACCAGTCGCCGCCAGTTTTAACGATCTGAGGGACATCCCCTGTTCCCGGGGTGCTGCGGCCATCCGCGATGATTTTTGCCAACAGTACCTTCATGTCGGCGACTCTTTCCGGCATGGTAGCGGCGAGGTTCTCCGCTTCGCCGAGATCTTCGTCGAGATTGTAGAGTTGGACGGGTTGGCTTTGGTCGCCGCCCGAGCCCCAGCCACCGGAACCCGGGGCTGGTATGAATTTCCACGGGCCTTCACGGACGGCCGGCACACCTTGGATGGATGTGCTAATGGCATTCGTGCGGATGGGCTGATCCCCACCTTTCAGCAGCGGCATGAGACTGTGGCTGTCTTCGCCCGCATTGTCTGGAAGTTTCGTTCCGATGGCATCGGCAAAGGTGCGCATGAGGTCGGCTTGGTGGACGAGATGTTTCGAGGTGGTTCCCGGTTTCACGGTGCCGGGCCAGCGCACGATGAAAGGCACCCGGTGGCCGCCCTCCCATGCGTCGGCTTTGTATCCGCGCAGTGGTCCGCTGGGGAAGTGGCCGGCCGCTTCGAGCTCCTGTGCGCCGGCATAGGGAGCGCAGCCGTTGTCGGAAGTGAAAATGACGATCGTGTTTTCGGCTTCACCGCTCTGCTTCAAGGTGCCTAACAGCCTTCCGATTTCCGCATCCGTTTCCATGACAAGATCGGCGAAGTCGTTGAGTCCGCTTTTGCCTTTCCATGCTTGGTTGACGGATAGCGGCGTGTGCGGGCTGGTAAGGGAGAAGAAGAGCAGGAATGGCTCGGGGGCCTTCGCTGATTCTCTTAGAAAAGCGGTTGCTCGGTCGGTGAGGGCCGGGAGGATGCCCTCGAGCGTCCAGCCTTTGAGCGCCGGGCCGGGTTTGCTGGCTTGGTTTTTGACGAGGAGAGCGGCAGGCAGGAATTCGCTGGGGATGCCGACGGTGCGGTCGTTCTCGATGAAGCAGAAGGGTGGCCAGTTGGGGACATCGGTGCCGAAGTAGAGGTCGAATCCGACCGTGGTGGGGCCTCCGCCGATGGGTTTTGAAAACACTTCTTGCCAGACTTCGCGGTGGGCGGCCGTGGTGTTTTCCCCACCGATTTTCCGTTCTTTGAATCGCGCCGCCTTCGTCTCCGGGATTGGCCATTCCCAGCCGAGGTGCCACTTGCCGATGATCGCGGTGCGATAGCCGTTCTGCTTGCCGAGCATGGCGATGGTCATGCGGTCCTTCCTGATGAGAGGCTTTTCCCAAAGTCCGACGATGCCCTTCTGCAAGCGTGACCGCCAGTGATATCGGCCGGTGAGCATGGTGTAACGCGAGGGCGTGCAGACACCGGAGGAGGAATGGGCGTCGGTGAATTTCATGCCCTCGGCGGCGAGCTTGTCGATGTGCGGGGTTGGGATCTTGCCGCGGTCCGGATTGTAGCACCGCACATCGCCATACCCGAGATCGTCGGCGTAGATGATGAGGATATTGGGCTTGTCTGAGGCGAAAACCACGCCGCTAAGGGCAATGAACATGGAGAGCAATCGCTTGGTTTTCATTCGATGATCCGATTACAGAGCCCTTGGGAACATTCTAGCAACAAGCGTCATCGGCCCCGTTCTCATCCTTTGGCGGACTTTCGCCAATTTGCCACTCACACGGGATGAGCCGCGCCAATGATTTCTTGTTAGATCATGCGTGCGCCGCGTGGTTGATTCTGTCCGATGGGCGCGACGAGGCGCACCCCTTTCATGGCTCTTTTCCTGATTCTGCACGAATCATGGTGGTGAAGGTTCTTTTGAATTCCGCTGGCAAAGCACAAATCGGCGGGCCTCGTCCGTTTCAGCGAAGAAGCTAATGACTCCCCCGTGGTTGCTTGCGGAAGAAACGACCGTCGTCTTGAAATTCACCGGGCGCAACCTTCGTTGTGGGATCAGGGGTAGGCAAATGGTGCCGCTCCCACCTGTCATGGCCTACGCATCCCGATGAAGTTTCTTGTATTCATTTTGTCTGTCGTTTCCACTCTCGGTGCGTCCGAATCGACCACCACGGTCATCAACACACCCGGACTCGTCGCCTTCTGGGATTTCGTGAAACGTGAACCGAATGGCGAGAGGCGGTTCATCGCCCATGTCCCCCCGGGTACCGCCACCGGCTATCCGCTCGATGCCGCGAATTACATCAAGGACTATTGGGGAGTCGGCAGACAGGCGGCCTATTCGGATTTTCCGTTGATGGGACGTGGACCGTTCGGCGACGCCATTCGCATCCTCAAGGAGACCGATCCCGACTTCCGCCCGTTCCTGTTCGTTCCCCGGGCCACGCTACACGACACACAGCTTGACATCAAAGGGTCGGACAAGTCGGTCACGGTGATCGTGTGGGCCATTCGGGAAAGCGGCAGTCACGCCTTGGCCGGGATCTGGCATGAAGGCACCGATTTGAAACAAAGTGAAACCGCCAACATCTCCAAGGTGGAGCGCGGGCAGCGTCAATACGCGCTATTCGCCGGGCTGAACAAACCGGGAAGTGCCTGCGGCCACATCTCTGAGAATGGCGCGGGATCCTTTCTGAACCGATATGCCCTGCACAAAAGCAACTCTGCGGAGCAATCCCCCGAGGTGCCCGCCGATTCATCCGCTGAGTTGCTTGACCGGTCTTGGCAGTGTTTCGCGATGACTTTTGATCACGAGAAGGACGAGCTTGCCGGCTGGCTCAATGGCCTCCCGGGCGAGCGCTGGCTTGATCAACCCAAGAAGGACAAGCTCATCTCCTCCGCTTACAACGCCTACATGCAGGGCCATTATGCCCGAACGTCTGTGAGGGAACCCGCGGAGGATGCCACCTTTCCGGAAGACCAGCATTACAACCCGCCTGAAGTCGAACTGTTGCGCGTGAAGGTGCTTCGCGAATCCGCCGGCGAACGGGTTGAGCTTCGCGAGTATCGATACACGAAAATCGAAGTGACCCTGCGCGGAGGTAAAGAGGTTGCGCGTGAACTGGTGGCGCTGCGCATGAATCCTTGGTGGTATCCGCACGGCATCTACAAGCCCGCGGATGCCCGAAGCGGCGGCCCGTTCACCATCGGTCGGGTCATCCACAGCGGCCGCGGCGTAGGCTTCACCGGTTGGATTGGCGGCGTGGCGGTTTTTGACCGCGCGCTGACCTCGGACGAGTTGGCAAGGCTGGCGAGTCTGCGCCGGTGAAAGGGGCCGATCATGCGGGCATAGGAAAAGGCACATTCGTTCCATCTGATCGCGTCTCTCACTCTTTGGCTGATCGGTCGGGTGAGGATCCGAATGCGGAAGTGCAGGTGGGAAAAGGCTGAAACGCCAAGATGCTGAAAACTGAAAAAAGGAGGCGGGGCGGCTGCCTTGGGGAAGCAAGGATGGATCGGAGGGGATGATTTTGTTAGATTGCGAGCCCTTTCGAAGGGTATTCTTGCCTTCGGCGATCTTCGGCCATAGATAGCGCACGCGTACTTCACCCCATGAAGGCCTTCATCCAAAAGGACTATGGTCCGCCCGAGCAACTGACCTTGACCGAGGTGCCGGTCCCGCGTCCCAAAGCTGGTGAAGTGCTGGTGAAGATTCATTCGGCCGCAGTCAACGACTACGACTGGGCCATGGTCACGGGAATACCCCGCATCTATCGGCTGCTTCATGGCCTCCGGCGACCGAAGCATCCGATTCCCGGCATGGAGCTTTCCGGCACGGTGTCGGCCGTTGGGCCGGGTGCCTCCTGCTTCGCACCGGACGACGCGGTCTATGGTGATCTATCAGATCACGGCTTCGGCACCTACGCCGAGTATGTTTGCATCAGGCAGGAAGCCCTGGTGCCCAAGCCGGTGGAGATGTCTTTCGATGAGGCTGCCGCCATCCCTCATGCCACCATGCTCGCATGGCAGGGGCTCGTGGAAATCGGGAAACTTCAGACCGGCGAACGTTTGCTGGTGAACGGCGGTGGCGGTGGCGTGGGAACCTTCGCGCTCCAAATGGCGAAGCACATCGGTGCACACGTGACCGGCGTCGATACCGTACCCAAACTGGCGAAAATGCTGGAACTCGGGTTCGATGAGGTGATCGATTACCAAAAGGATGACTTCACCCGGAGCGGTCGGCAGTATGATCTCATTCTCGACTGCAAGTCTTCACATCCACCGTTAGCGCTCGCCCGGGCCCTGGCCAAAGGTGGCCGCTACGTGACCGTAGGGGGGAAGGTTCCCCGCTTGATTCAGATCCTCCTTTTCGGATGGTTGGTGAGGCTCTTCATGGGGAGATCGTTGCGGATCGTTGCGCTCAAACCGAACCGCGATCTCGATATTGTTAGAGAACTTTTCGTTGCAGGAAAGCTCGTCTGTGTGCTCGACGGACCGCACTCCATGAAGGATGCGCCCCGCCTGCTTCGCCGGTTCGGGGAAGGCCGGCACTGCGGGAAGATCGTGATGCGGGCGGACGGGCTTTCAGATCCGGACTGAAGCTCCATGCCAGCATTCTCTGTTGTTTTTGTTGGAAGACAGGCCTCGGTTCTCATCATGAGAAGTCGGCGGCAAAAAGACCTTTCGTTTGGCATGGGTTTCAGATCGAGCCGGAGTGCCCGGAGTCCCCGGGTGGGCGAGGTTGTCTTGGCAAAGCCGAAGCAGATTCATCGCCACCGCCGCAGGATCGGACCAGGGATAGATGGCTCACGCAACCCTGTGAGAAGCTCTGTGGATCGCTGACTGGGGGGCTTAGGAGGAGGGAGGAGGGTTGAGACGTGGCGTGGCGGCTTGCCAAGGGGGCAAGGAATGAACAAATGATGGTGGTGGGTCAGACCCCGATATCGTCGGTGAACTCTGTTGCCGGACTTATGATCTCATGAATCCACCGCTTCCCTCAGCCACGTGGGCGAAGAGGAATTTCCCGACTACGATCTTGGCAAAGAACTTCCAGTAGCTAGCTTTGGCGAACGTCGGATTGCTGGAACGAGGTCGGAAAGAGACCGCTGGCGTTCCGTCGATTTCGATGATTCACCCGTCAAAAGCCCATGAAAAAAACCCATTATATCATACCCACCGCAGCCCTGCTGGTGACACTGCTTGTTCACCGGTGGACCGATCAGGATCGATCCACCGCCGTTGCATCGGTCTCCGGCGAGGCCGATGCCGGAAGCCGGAGCCCGAGTTCCGCGAGGCATTTCATCGAGCGCTCCCTAGCGGCGAAAGGAATGCTCTGGGAAAAGGCGGCCACCGACGCGCGCAAGCGTGCCAGCAAGTCGATGACGGTCGCCGCGGACAGTTTTTCCGGAGCCATGGCAAGTGAGATCGGCGCGCCGGTTGCCTTGCGCTTGTCCGACCAATTTCCGCCGTTGCAAGCCGAGGTTACGAACCGCAAATCCGAAAGCGATGGCACCGTGATCACGCATCTCCGCATCCCCGGCGCTCCGATGGGACAGCTCACGATCCAGGAGAACGTCGCCATGGATTTCTTCCTGGCGCAGCTCTACTACGACAATCATCCCGTCGCCTACGAATTCAGGAAATCCGGCGGTTTGCTTGTCGCGACGCGCCATGAGCTCAGCGAACTGATCTGCTCCCTGATCGACCACCAGCAAGGTGAAGTCGAGCACATGGGGCTTCCGCCCGTGGACAAGGTTCGCGGCAAGCAGCGCGATGAGGAGGACGGGGTTGCGATCCAAAAAGCTAAAAAGCTTTTGCAGGAGGCCAAGCCGGGCACGGGCGGCGGCACCACCGCCATCACGCTCAGCGTCGCAGATGCCAGTGTCACGGAAGGCAATAGCGGCACCAAGAACCTAACCTTCACCGTCCGGCTCTCGAAGGCCGACCGGAAGAAAACCATCACGGTGAATTTCAGTACCGCCAATGGATCGGCCGGCGCGGGGAGCGATTACACCCCGGCCTCCGGCACCATCACGATCGCGGCTGGCAGGAACTCCGCCACCTTGAATGTCGCCATCATTGGTGATACAGCGGTGGAGCCCGACGAGACCTTTTTCGTGAACCTCTCCAGTCCCGTCAACGCGGTGATCGGCGACGGCCAGGCGGTCGGCACGATTACCAACGATGACTCCGCACCTTCGTCCGTTCCGGTGTTCAACAGCCTTCCGGGTGCGGTCGCCGTGGCATATCTGGACATGGACGGACAGGTCGTATCCGGAACCTCGTGGGCGGGTGGGGCGACGATCACCGCACGCGGCATCGTTGGCACACTGAGCAGCGCTCAGATGCTGGAGATTTGTCGCCGCACGGCGGAGGACTTTTCCCCTTTCGAGATCAATGTCACGACCGAGGAAAGCGTCTTTCTCGCGGCCCCCTCGAACCGCCGCATCCGCTGCATCATCACCCCGGACAACGAGTGGTATGGTAGCGCGGGTGGCGTCGCCTACTTGAATTCTTTCACCTGGACAGGCGATACGCCTTGCTGGGTGTTTTCCGACATGCTGTCGAACTCGCCCCGTTACATCGCGGAGGCGACCTCGCATGAGATCGGCCACACGCTCTCGCTTTACCACGACGGGCGCATTTCACCGGCTGAGGGTTATTACACTGGCCATGGTCTCGGAGAGATCGGCTGGGCTCCAATCATGGGCGTGGGCTATTATCAGCAGCTCGTGCAGTGGTCGAAGGGAGAGTATCTCAGCGCCAACAACACCGAGAATGATCTTTCCCGCATCACCACGCTCAACGGCTTCGGTTACCGAGTGGATCAGGTTGGAAACACCATCGCGGCCGCTTCCCCCCTTGCCGGGGCAAGTGGAGTCCGAAGTGCGAGCGGCATTCTGGAGGCCACGGGCGACCTCGATGTGTTCAGCTTCAGCACGGCGGGCGGCTCCTGCTCTTTCGGCGCTGCAGGTGACGCAACGAGCCAGAACGTGGATGTTCTCCTGGAAATCCTCGACGCCTCCGGTGCGGTGATCGCTTCCGCGAATCCGGACAACCTCACCGATGCAACCGTCTCCGCCACTCTTGCCGCCGGCAACTATTTCCTCCGGGTCTCCGGCACGGGTCGCGGCGATGTGCTTGGCGATGGTTACTCGAACTACGGCAGCATCGGCCAATACACGGTCAGCGGTAACGCCCCCTAACCGATGGGTTCTGCTTCCCAGGCGGGTTTGTCACATCGGCGAACCCGCTGATTTTTCTGGCGCTTCCCGTAAGAAGACGGGAATGGGTCTTTCATATTCTGTTAGAGAATTGCTCTTGAGTTGGTCATGGCAGTTGGATGGGCGGGTGGGAAGTTCCCGCTGTGCAACGCCTGCCCAAGCCGGACGGGAGGCGGGTGGAGAACCAAGAAAGCAGATGATGCGCGGCGCAGCGATGTCTTGCCCGGAGGATTGAATGCTGTCATTAGTGTGGCCAAAGAGATTCTTTAAAGATGAAAGCCGCATTCGAACGACGAAGGAACCCTGATTACTGCATTGGCTTGGCTGGCATGATTGCAAAAGTGGTGCGGGCCATCGTGATCCTGTTTCCGGCGATGACCGCCATCGCTGCCCCGGTTGCCCGTCCGGCGTTGATTCCGGGGCCGGCGCAGGTGGAGTGGCGGGAGGAGGTGCTTTCGGGGAGCGTGTTGGTCCGGGTGGAGCGGATCGAAGGATTGCCGCAGGAAGGCTACGAGCTGGAGATATCCCCCGCTGCTGGTGTGGTGATCCGGGCGTCGTCGGATGCTGGCGAATTCTACGCGCGGCAAACCTTGCGGCAACTGCAAGCGGCGGACGGCTCGCTGCACTGCGTGTCGATCCGCGACGCACCGCGCTTTCCGTGGCGGGGGCTGATGCTCGATTCGTCGCGGCATTTCCAAACGGTCGACGAGATCAAGCGCTGGCTCGACTTGCTGGCGATGCACAAGCTGAATGTCTTCCACTGGCACCTGACGGACGACCACGGCTGGCGTTTCGAGAGCAAGAAATTTCCGCTGCTCACGAAGGTCGGGGCCTGGCGCGAGCAGCCGCCGATCGGGCGATACGGCGGATTCTACACGCAGGAAGAGATGCGTGAAGTGGTGGCCCACGCCGCGAAGCTGCACATCACGGTGGTTCCGGAAATCGAGATGCCGGGGCATTCGCGATCGGTGCTGGCGGCGTATCCGGATCTTGCTTGCGGCGACACGCGGACCGAGGTGGACCGTTTTTTCGATTTCCCGATGGGGGCGACGACCTTTCCGACGGTGCCGGGCAACAATGTTTTCTGTGCCGGCGACGAGGGGAGTTTTCGTCTGTTAGAAGGCGTGCTGGCCGAGGTGATCGAGATCTTTCCGAGTCGCTACATCCACTGCGGCGGTGACGAGGTCGGGATGGCGGCGTGGAACGGCTGCACGGATTGCCAAGCGGTGATGCAGTCGCGCAAGCTGGCCGACGGGCATAAGCTGCAGGCGTATTTCATGGGGCGGATCGAATCGTTCCTGAAGGTGCACGGTCGCAAGATGATCGGCTGGGACGAGATCCTTGAAGGTGGGCTCACTCCGGATGCCACCGTGATGAGTTGGCGCGGCACCGCGGGCGGGATCGCGGCGGCGAAGGCAGGCCACGATGCGGTGATGTCGCCGGAAGATCCGCTCTATTTCGACCACCGTCAGTCCACTTCGCCGATGCACCCGCCGGGATTCGGCGAGAATATCGAAACGTTGGAGGAGGTCTATGCCTACGACCCGGTGCCAAAGGAACTCACGGCGGAGGAGGCTCGGCACATCCTGGGGACGCAGGCTAACCTTTGGTCCTGCGCGACGGAGACGGAGGAGCGCTTGCAGCTCTTCGCGTTTCCGCGGCTATGCGCCTTGGCGGAGATCGCGTGGTGTGCGTCGGCTCCCAAGGACTTCGGGGATTTCAAGCGGCGGCTCGACGGGCATCTGGTGCGGCTTGAGGCGCTGGGAGTGAACTATTGGAAGGACGGCGACTCGTTCGATGCCGGGCGCTGGTCGCCGGATCCGAAGCTCAAGGCGGGGACGATGCTCGAGCTCGCAGTGGAGCAACCGCTCAAGGCGGGGCAGTGGACGGCGGCGTTCCACTATGAAGGCGGTGCTGATGCGCTGACGATCGACCAGGTTGAACTGCTGGCTGACGGCAAGGTGGTGGCGAGCGATGCGCATGAAGGCACGGCGGGCTCGGAGCACAAGGGCCACCAGTATCGGCTGGAAGTGACGGAGTTGGAGCAAGGCGCGAAGGTCATGTTGCGGGCGAAAGTCCGGGTGACGCCGTGGAGCGGAGGCGGGGAAGGCGACTCGAAGGGCCGGGTTTCGATGAGCCGTGACGCGGCGATCCGACTTAACGCGCCGGAAGGTCCCTTACCGGCGATCCGCGCGACGACGGCGGTGCCGGGCGAGGGGGATGGATGGATGAAACGGCATCGCGAAGTGATGGTGCGGATGAAGGTGAACCCGCCGGCGACGGTGGTGATCGGCGCCTCGGTTGTGGAGGCATGGGAGGCGCATGCGGAGTCTTGGAGCGCGGCATTCAGCGACGGTGGCGTGGCGAATCTCGGCGTTCGCGGGGACCATGGCGGGAATGTGTTGTGGCGGATCGGGAATGGAGAACTGGAACATATCGCGCCCGGCCGGGTGATTGTTTTTGCAGGGATGGATGGGCTTGATGAGGAAACGCCTGAGCAGATTCTCGCGGGGACCGATGCGATTTGCCGGGCGATCCGCGGCAAGCTGCCTGAGGTGAGGATACTGGTGATCGGCGTTCTGCCGCGCGCCGATGGCGAGGCTTCGTCCGCCGATCCCGACACGGTGAACCACCTCTTGCAGACGCGTCTCCATCCGAGGCCGGGGATCGATGTCTTCGATCCGGGCAATGCGTTCCGCACCGCAGACGGCACGGTAGATGCCGGACTTTTTGACGACGGGGTTCTGCCAAACGGTGCCGGCTACCGGGTGCTGTCGAAGGCGCTGTCGGGTGTGAAATAAGGGCTTCGAGGAGGGCTTACTCGCTGTCGACCATGGCGAGCACGCTTTTTACAGCTGCTAGGAATCTGCTTTTGCTGTGAAGGCCGTTGAAAAAGCCGTTGGGTCGGACCGGAGGGTGGAGTTCTTAGGAGCGGGACGGTTGAGTGAGGATGGGGGGCTGATGGAGGGGCTAGGGAAGAGCAGGTTGTTTGCCAGTCCCTTAATGATGAAAAAAAGCCCGTACCTTTGTTATCAGGGAAAATTGCATTGTGCAGGCAAGCACAGTGGGCGATGCTGCAGAGCACTATGATGCAGACCCGCCGCCAATTCATCCGTACCTCCCTTGGAGCCACTGCCGCTGCGGTTCCTGTGAAATGGTGCCGGGCGGAGGAAGTCTCCCCGAACCTTAAGATCAAGCTGCGTGTCTGCGTTGCCTCCGATCTTCATTACGGCCAAAAGGACACCCCTTATGTCAAGATGGCCGATGACCTGGTCGGATGGGTGAATGAGGAAAAGAAAACCAAGGGCCTGGATGCCCTATTCCTGAACGGGGATCTCACCAATGATTCATCCGAGGCGCTTCTCATCCTGCGCGACGGGCCTTTGTCGACGCTTCAGGTTCCCTTCCACACCATCAAGGGGAACCATGATTTCATTGATGAAAAGCCCGGATCACCGACGGAGTCATGGCAAAAAATCTGGGGCTATCCATCAAACCATACGGTCAAATACGGCGACTTTGTATTCATCATGGCCGATACCTCCGCCCCCCGTAAGTCCGACGTCTATCTGGCGGCTGACCTCGAATGGCTGAAGAAGGAACTGGAATCACATAAAGATGCTCCGGCGATTTTTGTGATGATCCATATTCCGCAGCGCAAGCAAGGTGTCGAGGGTTGGCCCCAGCATGGGGTGCACGATGTGGAGGAGGTCGGGAAAGCGGAGGCTGTGATGGATCTGCTGGAATCTACCGGGAACGTCAGGGGTGTATTTCACGGGCACAATCACGACGAGACGGCAGCCTATGTTTCAGGCGAGAAGCGCTACTTCTTCGATAGCCATGTGGGCGGCAGCTGGGGCGCGAAGAAAGGTTACCGCATCCTCGAGATTTACGAAGACAACAGAATGCTGACCTATCAGATGAACGCGGAGGATAACATCGAGTCCAACCGCGATGAAATCATGGGCTGACAAGAAAAGCGCCCGTTCCGGAAATGGGGCCAAGGGGCAAGAATCGGCAGAGTTTCGCTTCCCACGGTTTTGTTGAGATGAGCTTTCCGCCTTTCTTAGAAAGCAGTGGCAGGTTTAAGAAATCGAAGCTCGGGGGGGAGCCCGGCAAGCATCGCTGATGGCGGGGCGGGGGCGGGTTTTTTGGGGAGCGGGGGGGGTGAGAGGGGACGGGGCGGTTGATGGAGGGTCAAGGGAATATCCTACAGTGTGCCTGTTTCGTTGTGGGAAAACAGAACTGCGCGTGTTTGCTTTCCTCAGGGTGTGAAAGATTTCCAGGACAGGTCGCGGAAGACATCACGAACGAGTTTTGGTTTTCCGGTGGGTGAATAGAGTCCCATGGCGGAGTATCCATCCGCCTGGCGATTGGCGGTGTAGAATTTGCGCGAGCGGTAGTCCACGAGAAGCCAATAGGTATATCCTGCAAGCGGCGGGATGTGGGTGGTGAGGACTTCGTGTTGGCGGCGGAGAAGGTCGGCCTGCCAGTCCTCGGTGCCCTTGCGGTCCTTCGGGCCGCGTTCGCCGAGGCGTGACCAGCCACCGTTTTCAAGGATGATGAGTGGTTTGCCGGGGTTTTCGGTGGCGGCGCGTTTCATGTCCGGATCGAGCTCTTCAAAGGGATCCATGGCCCCGCGGTATTCGTTGAAGCCGACGGCATCGGCATGTTCGAAATGGGGTTGTCCCTTGTGCGGGTGCCATGCGGCCCAGGTAACGGGGCGCTGGTGCCAGTCTTGCTCGCGGACGAGCGCGGTGCCCTTGGCGACGAAGGTTTCGTATTCGGGGCAGAATTGGTGGGACTCGTTGTGGCTGCACCAGATCACGACGGACGGATGATTGATGAGGTCCCAGATGGCGCAACGGGCGTGGGATTGGAAGATCGAGCGCGGATCTTCGGTTTGGGCGGCCATGGATTTTTCCCGATACCAGAAGCCTCCCCATTCGGCGGTGACCATGAAGCCAAGTTGGTCGGCGAGTTGATAGGCGAGCGGATGGCGCTGGCCGACGTGGAGGCGCAGGAAATTCGCGTCCGCTTGTTTGCATAACTCGAATAGTTGTTTGTGATCGGATGGCAGCAGGGCGGCGCCGCGTTCGTGGGTTTCCTCATACATCGCGATGCCTTTGAGGAAGATCGGTTTCTTGTTCAGGACGAAGCGGGAATCGCGGACTTCGAAGCTGCGAATGCCGAAGCGGCCGTGCCACTCGTCGAGAGTGTCACTTGATGTGGAGAGGCGGACGTGGACGGGATGGAGTGCGGGCGTTTTCGGAGTCCATTCCGCGGCGTCCTGCCGAAGGGTCGCATGAATGCGGACGACACGGGATGTTCCTGACTCTACAGTGATGTCTTTGGGAGCGGGTGGAGATGTTAGAGCGGGGCTCTCAAGCGTGAGGCGAGTGGCGAAGGCATCATTTCCGTGGTTGCTGAGTACCACCGCTGCTTCAAGTTGGCCGTCTTTGGTGCGGAGTTGGGTTTTACGGATGGTGATGGGGTTTTCCTCGATGAGTGTGACTTCGCGGGTGATGCCGGCATAGGGCCAGTTGTCGGGAGCCTTGGGGTGGGGTCCGTGGATTTGTTCCACTTCGTGCGGTTCCTTGTTGGCTGCGACGTCATAGGGTTCGTGGTTGGCGCGGCGGATGACCTTGAGGGCGAGCAGGTTTTTTCCGGGGACGAGTGCCGAGGTGACGTCGATGGAAAAAGGTTGGCCACCGCCTTCGTGCAGGGCGATTTGCTTGCCGTTGAGGTGGATGCGGGCTCGCTGCTGGACGCCGAGGAACTCGATGCGCTGGCGTTTTTCGGGAGTGGGTGTGCAATCGAATTCAAGGCGATACCAGGCCGCGCCGTTGTAGTGGGGCGGGTTCTTGGGAGATGTGTCCGACCAATCATGAAAGCGTCCGCCGGGAATCATGTCCCAACAATGCGGGATGCTGACCGATGTCCAATCACCGCCGGGCGTTGGGGTTTGGGCCCAGCCTGCCGTTTCGCCTTCCGCAGCGGGATCGAAGCGGAATTTCCACCCTTGGTTGAGTGCGGTGCGCTTGCGGGTCGGGGTTTGCTGATAGAGGTTGAATTCCGGTCTGACTTGTCCGTAGTGAAAGACGACCGGGAAGTCATCGATGCGTTCGGTGCGCACGTCCATGGCATGGGCGAAGCCCGGGTGGTCCCCGAAGTCGTCGGGGGCAGCGGATGTGGGGAGGGTGGCGAGGAGGATGAGCAGGGCCGGGATTTTCATGGAAAGCGGGTGGATTTATCAGTTCCCGCCGGAGAGCGGTTTGCCGATGAGGGTGAGCCATCCATCGCGGTGGGTGTCTTGGGTGCGGTTGGCGAATCGGAAGGGCTTGCTGTTTATCAGGGGATTCGGGAGCTGCGAGAGCATGATGGAGTCCGTTGTGAACGTGGATGGAGGTTGGATCATTCAAACCGCGGACTGCCCGGGAAGAACGCCTGTGATTTTGTTAGATAGGTGTATTTCCTCCTTTGGGTCGGTTCCGGAAGGATGCAGAATGCCGAGGTGTGCAGGCCATGGATGATAGAACGGAGCAACCCCTTGGTTGATGAGTGTGAGTTCATGGGAGTTTTTATCCAGCGTTAGCGAGGTCACGCGAGATTCATAGCCCATGCGGCGGACCGCTTCAAGGGCGCGGGCATGGCGCTCGGGGTTGGCTTTTTCCCGGAACATACCGGTGTCCATGAGCCATGAAACATGAGTTTCCGTGACGCAGCGGTCGAAGTTCTGAACGGGTGCTGGTGGAGAGTGATCGAAAGCCAGGCCTCACGCTTCCAGGCGGATCTCGCCGCCGATGGGGTGGGATTTCCAGCGGTTGATGGCGGTAGTGTCTGCGGCTTTGGGGGAAGGGATGAAGCTGTTGGAATTCCAAGGACGGAATCTGCGGGGTAAAAGCTGAAATGCTGAGATGAAGAGGCGGGAGGGAGAGGGGAAGGAAAATGAAGAGCGAACATCGGTTGCTGAACATGAAACCTCTAAGAGGCTGTCTTAAAAATAGGCGCTGCTGAACTTTTAGTGGGTAGCCGGGGGGCAATCCGCGCCCAAAATGGGTTGCGGGATCGCTTGGTGCCGGGTCCCAAGCCCCCTGAAACCCCGCCTCGCCCCCTCAAGGTTAGGCGGGCCAGAGGGCCACGGA
>SXGQ01483263.1_pt1 | contig 14289 bp, 11 predicted proteins | sample 3178371 | NCBI WGS metagenome assembly SXGQ01 (sample SAMN11356859, study PRJNA531348) | freshwater metagenome | isolation source: freshwater sample F1-20 | place: China: Fuxian Lake, Yuxi | collected 2017-12-25
ACGATGGGGACTAGAGGGACACTAAGTGTATCGTTAAAGAGTAAATGCAGAACACCGAGCACATCTACATCATTAAATCACTGAAAGCTGGTCGAGCCGATAAACTCCAACGGGTTTGAGACGGGTGGGAGACAACCATTTTAGTTCGCTTTCGTTTGCAAGTGGTCGCTTCACTATTTCTTTTCTCCGTCGCCACTTTAGTTTTCATTTATCGTATCGGATCGGCTCGAGTGGATCGAGGAACCGAACCTGGAATGCGTGATCTTGGCACATACTTAATGGCAGGATCGAATTTTCTACAAGGTATAGATCCTTATTCAGATCCAGCCATGCGATTAGGTCCCTCACTTCTTCCCTTTTTCGGAATAATAGATTTTGTTTTGCCAAAGAGTGCATTGGCAATCGCGTTTCAGATACTTGCAATGCTAGGACTATTATTCCTAGTTAACTCACTTACTGGATTATCCTTTCGCGATAATTTACCTATCTACATGGCAATTTGCTGGTTTTCTGCAACTCGCGAAAACCTGGTAAATATTCAAATAACTGGGTTATTAGCCCTACTAGCTGGTTGTGGCATTAGGCTGGTAAAGAACTCAAAATCCAAGATTGTCGAATTAGTTGGTTGTTTTATGCTTGTTTTGGCATTGGACACAAAGCCACATATATTTGTGCTAATTACAATCATCTTTTTGGTGATAGAAAAAAAAGTAAAATTGATTTGGAGTATATTCGGGTTATTAGTTCTTAATCACAGCATTTTGTCCTTGATAAACGACAATTTCTTGTCATTGAGCTGGTTAAGAACCTTATTGGGACTTTATGAGTCAAAATCACAAGGAGAGTTAGGGGAGAGTCTAGTAATTTGGCCACTACTGGAAAGGCTTGGAATAGACCCTAAGATAACCTCCTTCCTTTCAATATCGCTATTTCTAATACTGATTTTTTATTTTCTTACCAATATGCATTTGGCTGAATATAGGCCAGTTAACTACTACTTGATGGCTCTGACATTTCCAAGCATCGGTATTTTCTTTCACTATTATGATCTTGCTATTGCTATTTCTATCTTTTTTGCGTACGTGATTAGTTCAAATAGATTGAAAGTCGCTTTGGTTGCACTACCTTTTGCTCTTGTTCCAAGCGGAGTGGAGAACTTGCGAAATACAGCGATAATCGTTGGTATATTGATTTTTCTAAAGGTGTTCCAGGAACAGTTCGCAGAAGTTAAACTAAGAACTATAGGCGGTTCTCTTGCTCCATACTTGATTTACTCGTTAATTTTAAAGTACCTTGTAGAGGTAGATTTGAAACAACAATTCCAAGTTACTTTTGCTGCATTGTCACTGATCATTATTAGCTTTACTCTTAAGTTTCAAGACCGTAAGACCGTTATTCCAAGGAAAATGGAATAGATCGGAAATTAGCTCTAAATTTATTGCTGAGTAGAAAACTTCATCTCGCAGAGTAATTCTGAAATATTCCTCAATTGCTCTAGCAACGCCTCGGTTGTTATCCCAACCATACCCAATGCTTCCATCCAGCCTACGATGAGGCACGGCGCTTAGGTTCGTGTCATGAAACACGACCAAACCACCCGGTCGAACAAGAGGAATATAACTCCGCAACTCTTCCAGAGTGTGAAAGTACTCATGTGAAGTGTCGATGAAGAGAAAGTCTATTGGCTTGAGAGCATCCCCATTAGGCCAAGTTTTTTGAATTCTTAGCTTTTTCCCAATTTCAATGTCATCGCCTTGAAAATGAACCCAGTTTGCAGATTCACTAAGCCAGCTAGGAGGTGCTGACAAATCTACACTTCTACCCAGTATCGAATTTCGTTGGCAGTATTCGTGGAAGACTCTTGTCGATTCTTCGCCTCTGGTTCCCAGTTCCAAAATAACTCTTGGGTGAAAAAGATTAAGCAACAAGGCCAGAGTATGTAAGTGATCCTGAATATCTGAATTCTTACTTGCGCCAAAGCGAGACACATCAACAGTTGCTACGCCGCGCCCGAGTCTTTTCTGCCAAACCAACTTCTCTTTTAATTTGTAAAGTTTCTTCCCTGTGGCTGTATCTAGGAGTTGTGATTTCATTGGCGTACCTCCTCACAGAATTGGAACCGGGTCAGACTCCAATATAATAGATACCATGCTTGAGGGGAGGTATTGGTCAACATTCAGGATTCAAAGTTTTGTTGAACTAACTCGTTCTTTGGTTATCAGATTCCAAACCAAGCACGATCTATATACTCAGAGTTTGTCTGAGATACCCCGGTTTCTAACTTATGTCTGCAGACGTCTTTCAGGTAAATCGAATTTACGAATGATCCAAGCCCAAGAGTCATGCACCGCCATAGCAGAGAAAATTGAGCAAAGTAGAGATTTTTCTTCGCGGGAAATTGAATCCCCAAGAGAAGTTAGTCCATGGGATGCCGCCACAAATTGTTTTCAAAGACACGGTTTCTACCCGATTTCTTTTGTCTCTATTAATTCCATTAAGCAACCTGATACAGGTATACGCCCACAAATGTTTTCTAGGATAATTCCAGGAGCAGCATATGAATTTTTCGACGAAGATTCATATTATGATAGTTATGCAAATTCAGAATTTGCTTTCACTTACAAGAAAAACGGTTGGGATTCATTCAGAAATCTTGAAATTATTTCAAGTGGAGCCGTACCGCTTTATTTGGACGCAAAATCAATCCCACGATTTATCATGACTTTCTATCCTAAGGAATATTTAAGTTCGCTCATGACTGAATTTCGAGAATCCCAATTTCGCTTGAATCATGCAAGCAAGCAATTTTTCTTTGATTGGTGCTTAAAGTATCTTCAGACCCAATTCCTTTATGAATACCTCCGTGAACTTTCAAGTTTTAGTGGTAGAGAAATTCTCTTTCTTGACGATTCATTAGATGAACGACCAGACTATATGAGTATGATGGTTTTAATAAGTCTAGTTCGTCACCACGATTCCAAAGTTTACCTAACGAGAAAATACAGGTATCTAACTGAAGAAACTAAATTTCCGTCTGAACAATTCCTTTACGGGAGAGGCTTTGGATATCGTGGACGTCTTGTGGGGGCTTCGAATATCGTCTTTTCAAAGGAGGTAGAAATCCTCAGAGGCTTCACTGGCGAGGTAGTTATCGGAAATGTTAACCGCAACATGGCAAAGTTGAACGAGCTTAATAAATCTAAAATGAAGACTATTTCTATCTGGGGTGAGGACTTTGCTCCAAGAAAATCCGTATTGAAACTCATGCAACAAAATAGTCATCGAATATTTATTCGCGAACTTAACCATCCATTTGTTATCCCATAAGGTCAGAAGAATCGATTAGGCTATAAATGAACATCTTGCGAGTGACATTTAATCACTAAATTTACTTGATGCCAAAGCACTTCAAACCGGGGGTCACCTTTAATTCTTTGTAATACAAGAGATCCTTTGCCAGGAAGTCTCCCCGTCCTTTGATGATATTGAACAGCGAGAGATTTGATTTGTTCCGGAAATTCACTTACCGAGGCGCAGGTATCATCAATGATGATTATTGTCCCTTCGCGACACAATGGAAGTGCCGCTTCAAACTCCTTCAGGCAGTGTAACTCGCTTGGGGCTGGATCTTGAAAATCCAAATCGAAGGAATCAAGATAAAGTAAGTCAATCTTCTTATTTGAAACCATTTTTGGTAGGGTTTGGGAGAGAAATGTTGTTGAATCTTCAATGAAGAACCTTGTTTTAGATTTCGAAGTCTGATGCTTTAACCATTCAGATGCTTCAGCTCGGATGTCTACTGATAAAAAAGTGCCTTTGGTAAATCTAACAATTGAGTCAAACAATCTGGAGGAGTCACAACCCCATGCGGAGGTGCCAGTTTCCACTATTAAATTCAGGGCGCTTGAAGACTCCAATGCAATTTCAAACCCTTTTCTTGTTGGGTGATTTGCGATGGACCATTTAGAAAAATGTGCATCAACTATATGCTTGACACTTTGTTTAGTTGAGAGATGTTGAAAATTAGCTCGCGTGAGCGTTCTCAAATACAATAAAAATGCCCGAGAAAAAACAGGAACACCAGCATATTTCACCCCTGCATTCCGAATACGTTTCTTCATGTCCCCAATTTATCAAGTTTGATTTACTGTAGTGTAGCGTTGTATCTTTAATCTTATGGGCCCTTAGCTCAGTCGGTAGAGCAACGGACTTTTAATCCGTGGGTCGTCGGTTCGATCCCGACAGGGCCCACTTTAATGTCTGAAAATTCTGATTATATGGCCCCAAAAAATCTTGAAAAGCGGTGGCGTAATGAAATATAAAGCAGAGCGGAATGTCCGTGAGACTCTCAAATTCATATTGAGCAAATCGTAAATTTTAAAATTATTTATTCTGGCCTGAATGAACGGATTTACTTCAAGGATTCTTCCATCCTGAGTATAGGATTCTCCATACGAACCGTTCCTATATTCAGAACTGACACCAAGATCAAACTCATCTCTAATTTCATAGACAATTCGCATCAAATCAACATGGTCTTTTGATTTAACTAAGTATATTTTATGTTCAGTAATAAGAATTGGCTTCAAATCTAACTTTACTGCTTCAATAATTGTTGATGATGTTACGCCAGGGAAAATCCTATTCATAAAATCATCGATTACTATAATTCCACCATCTAATAATCTTATATATGATTGATTTAAATCGTTTTTGAGTGCCTCTTCTGAATGCTCACCATCAATATGGCAGATATTAAATTTTAATCTTGTATCTAATTGGAAAACATTACTAAAGTGTTTGTACCTATTCTGACTCTTATAGTTCATCAACTCTTTGTTCATGATTTCTTCGATATTTTTTAAACCTGGATATGGATCTATCCCAAAACATTTACTCTCAGGAATATTGTCCAAAACTGCTGCAACCCAAGCACCCTTGTACACCCCAATTTCAAGTACATTAAATAGTTTTTGTTTTCTTATTAGCTGAATTGCCCAAAAAGCATCTATTGGACTCAACCATTCGGAGATATGCTCTCGAATCTGCATCCAAGCTCCCTACCTTAGATCATCTAAGCGATAAGCCATCAGGCACCGATGCCAATGTATTAAGCTCCCCATTGTAATCAGATATTAGAACCAGAGCAAGAGTTTTACATTAATTTCTCGAACAATGCGTGTGCTATGAGGAACTACAAAATTTGGACTCAAAATTGTTTGTGGTTTCATCAAAGTAGTGTCGAGAAATTTTAAACTGTTTCCGTTTTATTTTTTGGGCAATCAATCGCTTTAACTCAAACACCTTATATGATGGTCTCTAGAAGAAGTCTTATCACCTTCTCAATTGGAACGTGTCGGCTGGCTCATAATTTGAGCCATTAATCCTAGAAAGTACAGCCATCTTTGTGTTAAATGAGATTTAATTTAAGCAGAATTAGGCCCTCATATTGGTCTAGATGTAAATCTGGTGAGATTTTAATCAAGAAGTTGAAAACTCCTTGCTATAGTTATCAACTCACTGCGAAGTCTCAAGATACCTGCAACGAAAAGAGAGTTTTAATGAGCAAATCTTCAAGTAAAGTCCTTGTTGTTGATGGCATGTTTCCAAACAAGTACTCAAGTTGGAGAAATTATGAAATTATTGCACTAATTGAGAAGTTCGGTGCTGATGTATTTGTATATAAGGGAACCCCCTGGGCAGGGATAGATTTTCAAATAGATTATGAATTTATTGCCCATCTAGTGGATTTATCCGAATACAAGTTTATTATTTTTGACTCGGCTTATAATTACTTACAAAGCTTTAACAAGGACTTTGACGGAACTAAGTTTAACGGTGATTATCCAGGAACTTATTTACTTACCAAAAGTAATGATTTTGACCTGGAAGCATACAATGTAATTTATCATATTTTTCTGGGGACAATCGCTAGATTCAACCAGGATTTTAAAATCAGGAGACCAAAACAGGTTTGTCACCTGTACCCGGGAGGCGGTTTTGGCTTTAAGAGCATTGAAAAACTGAGTGATGAATACACATACGTCTCGACCCACCCTCTTACCTCAGAAAAATGCGCAGCTGATGGCGTGAAATTTATCGAGGCTTTTGTAACACCACAAAGTGGAATAAATGAAGTTGTTCGCATAAAGCCCAGAGGCAAAGATAGGGAGTTTACTGTTTGCTTTTCGAGTTTAGGCTACATGAAGGAGAAAGGAGCGAGAAAGTATGTAGCCATAGGCATTCTTTACAAGATGTTCTTTCCTTGGCATAAAATAAGATTTCTTGCGATAGGAAATTGCTACAAATTATTTCCTATAAAAGTTTTGGAACCAATGGATTTTAAAGCACTAGAAAACTTTTATTTTAATGAAGTTGACATTCAAGTAAATCTTATGTCAAAGGTTGCGACTAATGGTTGGCCTTTAGGGATAGAGGCGGTCAAGCAAGGTGTAGTTTTGATAACGACTGATCCAAACCAGGTCTCTAAACGATATATTTATGGCGAGAATATTCAAATTTCCGAAAGAATCTGGGACTTTATCCTTCGTATTAGAAAAATGTACTTGGACCGAGAGGAATTGCTCTCTTGGCAGGAAAAAGGTTTAGTATTCTTCAATTATCACTGTTCTTTTGACCAGCAACAAGGGAGAGTAATTCAGTTGATTGAAGATATTACAAATACTTAATCGCAACTATTTTCAATGTTAATGGAGATAAAGTGCTTTTTACCCTTATTGCAAAAAAAGAATGCATTCTTGAATCCTGGATGGGTTAAAGACCTCAGCAGTTGTATATGCTCACCAAGACTTCCTTTGGAAGAAAGATCTAATTCGCAGAGTGTCGCAAAATCTTTCTTTGAATTGTAGTTACCTTTTGACTTCAAATCTACTGAAAGGAAAGTTCCTTCCAGCATTTGAACAAGATTTTTTTCTATGAGTACCTTCTCTGCCGCAATAATTTTTCTATAAACAGTAAATGAAGTGTCGCATGAGTTTATCGATAAAAGTTCTTGATCAATTATGGCACCAGTGTCAATACCTTCATCTATCACATGGATCGTAGCCCCAACCGCAAATGAATTTAGAATTGAAAATACTTGAGAGTAAAAACCGCGATTGAATGGGTTATAACCTGGATGAATATTTATGCAGAGGATTGAGTTTACAAGATTTTTGGGAAAAATTTGTAATGAATGAAGGCTGATAACTAATTGGTACGATTCTATGATGTTCTTCACCGTTGAAGGGTCCTTAAGATCAATAGTCTCGATAACGCAACCATTAATAAGCAGACTTGAACCAGGTGAAGTTCGAATATCTAGTTTGTATTTCAATCTATCAGGAATAGATTCGAAGCACTTTATCAAGAATTCACATAATTCAGAATTATTCGTGATGATTAGAACACTCTTTGCATATTTTTCTAGCACGTTAAAACCCTCAGATTCTTTAACCATCGCACTTGATAGATGATATTTTCTATCCGAGGCGAAATAGTACGGCTTGTGGGGCAATACTCCTAAAGTAAGGGTCAATATGTTGGTAAGCAGGTTGGCGGGGTATTACGGGGCCGAAGTTTAAAGCTAGCTCACTCTTCCTGTTGCAGTGAAGTCATCCTGATATATAGGTACCTATCCCGCAGTGCAAACCAAAGCACTTCATGCAGAGCAGCAGACTCATATTCCGTGGGTCGTCGGTTCGATCCCGACAGGGCCCACTGTGATTATTGATTTGGTCTAGCATGAACACTTATGGAATTGAAAAGAGTGCTTAGAACTTGGACCAAGTGTTTTCTTTTCATGATTATCTTAAAGCTCTTGTAACTAAGGCTCAAGTTGGCCCATCTCCCTAACCGCCGAACACTTTTTGTTTCTAAGTATTCTGACTGACCATAAAGTTCAAAATCAATGCAAAAGGCTGATGGCCCCATTGAGGCATCAAGAAAATCTAAACGATTCACTATTTTCTCAACACTATCCATTGAGAATTCTGCTAGTAAACTTCTAACTTTTGAAACTCGATATACCATATGATGTGGAACAAAAGAAATCAGGGGTTTCCTCAATTCTAAACCAATTTTCCTGAGGACCTCATAATATGGATTGTGATATTCCAGTGATGGTACGAGCAAAACGTTCCCACCCTCATCAATCCAAGGGCGTTGATTAATAAGTATGGTATCCGCATCAACGACTAATGCGAATTCTGTTTCTACATTTGTTACAGCAATTATTTTCAAGATTTGCTGACTACACCATGCCCCCCGACCCGGAAATATCTTTGAGAAATGATTAGAAAGTTCCATGAAATTAAAAAAAGAGCTTTCACTCTCTGTTAAAACTTTAATCTCATTAAATGTTTTTTTAAATAATTCTTTAGCGACATCTACTTCTTTGTCAGGGACATAAACAATGACTTTTTCTATCGCATAGTTCTGTAGAGATTTTATGGCATACAAAATTGCTGTCGGCAGCACTCTGAAATCTTTTGAAGTTGCCACAAAAAGAATTGTGAAACTTGCTCTTGTATCAGTGGATTTTAATTTTCGATCAGTAGGGAAGGTGCTTCTTATTGCTGAGAAAATTGCATCTGATTCTTGGTCATTCCATAGCCTGCGGCCTTTGATTACTCTATATAGGTTGTTCAACGAGCGCAGAATAAATGTTGCCATTATGCGTGGGATGGGTAGCCGAGAAGCGAGTAATGCAACGAGTGCGTTCATCATTCTGGGGGAATTATGGCAGTAAAATCACCTCAATGGCTTGACCTAAAGAATTATTCACGAGTTTGTGATTAGAATACTTACGTGGTGACAAATGTTAAGTATCCTGTAGCTCGAATTACCAGGTTTCGTCTTGCGCAGTTGATCTATATTTCTGGGCTGGCCACCACATATGCTATTTCGCCTTGGTCAAATTACGACCCTATTTCTTTGCCAAAGATGTTTTCCTTAGCTCTTGGATCCTTCACGATATTACTCTTCGTCATTGGATCTCGTAAGGTCTTTATTGAAAACTTTCAAAGTAGTTTGCTAATCGCATCGGGTTGTTTCTTTCTTTTACTCATTTCCACTCTCTTTTTGAGCGAACACAAAATCAGCTCTCAATTTTGGGGTAGCTTCGGAAGAAATACAGGGTTCCTTACTTATGCAAGTTTACTGTTAATCTTGATTGCAACCCATCTCCTCGCGGATATTAAGCTCTATGAACGGATTCTCTTTGCTTTTACCCTCGGGGTAATACCTATGACTTTGTATGGGTTCATTCAACTAGCCGGCCGAGACCCAATTGCTTGGAGCGAGAAAGCAGTTTTTGGAACATTGGGTAACATCAATTTCCTTTCAGCGTACTTTGGAATGACCTCTGTAGCAGCAATAGCGCTGGCATCTTCAAGAAAGTATAAGAACGGTTTGCGCATTTTTATTACAAGCCTTGCATTTGTAAATATAAGTATTGCGACTTCTACAAAGTCAATTCAAGGTCCGATTATTTTTATTTCTGGCTTGGCTGCTGTCATTTTTTTTCATTTAACTCAGGCCAAGCAGCATAAAGCCCTGTTTTTGGTGTCTTACTTTGTCGTTGCAGTAAGTGGGGTTACCGCCGTTGTCTATGCCCTATTCAACAAAGGTCCTTTAGCTTCAGTTATTTTCCAACCTTCGGTAATTTTTCGTGGAGATTACATGCATGCTGGTTGGAAGATGATGCTAGATCACCCACTCTTAGGGGTCGGTTTAGATAATTATGGAGATTGGTATCGCGAAGTTCGCGGAGAAATTTCAACTTTGCGAACTGGACCGGGACGAATCTCCAACACCGCACACAACATATTCCTTGATATCGGCTCAAACGGCGGTGTGCCTTTATTTCTTGCCTATGTGACGATAACACTGCTTGCAGGAGGGGCAATCTTTGGATTCATAAGAAAGGGAACAATTGCTCATCCGGTGGTGTTGGCAGCTTCCGCAACCTGGATTGCCTATCAGATTCAAGCATTGGTAAGTATTAATCAGATTGGAGTTGGAATCTGGGGTTGGATCTTCTCAGGAATGCTTATTGGTATGAGAAAGATTGAGATTTCCTCGAGCGAGTTATCTTCGTTAAATTCAAAAATCGAGAATTTCAAGGATCTACGAGGCAAGTCTGTTCCAGCGCGATTATCTATGCACGCTTTTGCAGGAGCTGCCCTTGGTGCCACCTTGGCCTTTCCTCCATTAAGCGCTGATATTGCCTATCGTGCAGGAACCAAAACAGGTCAATTTGAGAATATTTACCAAGCGACGCAAAAATTTGGATCCTCTGAGTTTCATGGCGAGCTACTTTTAGATTTTGCCCATAATCGCAATCTGGCCTCTGAAGTCCGCCTAGCCGCAGAAGGTCTCTTGGATCAATACCCAAGAAATTTCTTCGCCTGGAGGCTATTGTCGATAGCCTCCACGGGAACGGATTTGCAGAGATTAGAGGCTCTAAATAGAGCTAGAGCATTAGATCCCTTCAATCCTGAGTTGAGGCAGTAGATTTGTCCGTTTTGTGCTATTAACGCTACAAAATCGAGTTATATTCGTAGTGTGAAGTAGAGGCGGCGACGGTCGACTCTGCTTTATACAACCGGTATGCAAATAGGGGCTAAAAAAGTGGTGTTTCGAGCGAAATCTGCTTCCCAAGGTCTTAAGGTCTGGACCGTCGCGGAGCTTGGTGCTTTCTACACAGAGCACCGTCGCGAACTAGTTGCCCACGCCTCTCGCATTATGAAAGACAATGCTCGCGCGGAGGAAGTGGTTCAGGATGCTCTGATCAAGGTGATGCTCGCCGCTCCGGAGCTCGAATCTTCCGACCACGCCCTTGGTTATCTGCACCGATCTATCGAAAATTTGTGCATTGATATCTTCCGTATCGAAGGTCGCCGACCAAATCTTGTTGTCCTGGACGATGCAACTGCGGAGGTTGAAGCGCAATGGGTAGATAGCAAAGATTATGTTGATGTGATTGCAGCTGCTGAAGATGCCGCGATCGTCCGCCAGGCCTTGGCCATGCTTTCCCCAGCAGAGCGTACTGCTCTAGTTATGTGGGAGATGGAGGGGCGCTCTACTCATGAGATCGCTGTCGAACTTGGAATCAAGGAGTCTGCCGTGCGCCACACCGTTTCTCGCGCACGTGCATCTCTTCGCCGAGTCATGAGCGAACTTATTGTTGATAAAGAGCGCGGATTAACCGCTCTCGATCTGTTGTCAACGACTTATAAGAAAGCATCTGCAGTTGCTAAAAAGTCCAGCAAGGCTGCGCTCTCGCTCATTCTTGTTTTCTTCGCTTTTCTTGGCTTCAACTCGATGCCAACAGATAGCGGGGTTCCCACCATCATTGCTGATGAAATAGTTTCCTCATCTGAAACTGCTGGCGATGAAGAGGTTACGCCTGCTATAGAAACGACTCCCACTGCATCTCCAAGCACCGCGACGACGCCCCCTTCATCTCTTGCAAAAATAAGTGTCTCAACTGTTAATGCAAAGGCAACAAACTTTAATTTTGCTGGCCTTGATAAGAATGGCATTCCGACTGGATTCACCGTCGCTGACTCAAGTGGTTCACTTGGGAGCCTATACATTACAAAACGTGAACCAATCCTTTCTGAGACAGAACTAATACTTTCTCAGGTTGCCAAGACCGAAAAGGGCGCTGCCAATATTTTTCTCTCACAACAGTTCGTCAGCGACTCGAACGGATTCATTTTCAACTCCTCGGTTTCATATGGAAAATCTGGAGCTTGGGCCCCCTTGATCACTTCGGTCACATATCTTGATTCTGAGCGTCTTCTCAGCGGCAATTACCTAGTAACGGCGATTATTAGGGTAGAATCTGAGGTTGTTACACCCGTTGTGATTCCCGCAACCGCTTCTGGTCGGGATCTCCTTCAGGCGCCTCGGCAGGTCATTACCCGCCTCGTACTGAACCCAGGAAAGACAGAGATTTTAGCTCAAGCAGTTTATGTAGTTGAAAAAGGAGTTAAGTGATGAACTCCCAATTTAAGTTTCTTCGTCGCGTCCGGATACACGGCGGAGAATGTGGTGCAGTAGCACGTGCATTGCATCACAAGGCGAAGTCCGCTTCGCCAGCCGTACTTGAGATCGTCTCAAGTACGACTAAATGAAAGGAATGAAATGTCCAAACTGACATTCAAGCGTATCTCGCTTGTGTTGGCTGGTGTGCTTGGGTTCGGAGTACTTAGCTCCGGTCCATCAGGCGCAACAGTTGTACCAAGCTCCGATACTCTTACGGTTTCTGCAACAACGGCAACGGTTGCTGTTGGAGACACCGTGTCTGTCACATTGAATATGTCGTTTATTGCACAAAACGCAGGCGATTCGCTCAGCGTTGTTGTGACAAATCAGAGTGCGCCTGCCGCAGCTACAACAGCGACAAAGAACGCCCTCTACGTTACCGACTCAAACAATGCGACAATCCATACAAACGCACAGACTTGCGCTACAGGTATCCCAGCAACAAATACCCTTGCGTCAGTTAACTGCGCCCCTGGTTTCCAAAAGGACTTTGGTCCTCGAGGTGCTACTGGCGGATCAGCTCCAAAGAATTACAACGAAAATGTCATCGGCTATGTTGGAACAACTTCATCTACCGGTGGATCACTTACAGCCTCCTTTGCTTGGAGACTGAGTGAAGTTGATGCCGCTGGAACTTACGTCTATCGTGCCTATCTTGTTGCTGGTACGGGAACGACATACACAATCGTTTCTGTTCCACAGACAATCACCATTACAGCGACCGCGAATACTTCAACGGTTGCATCCGCCACATACTCAAATGCCTGGATCAATCAGCCAGCTGCTTTCACTGGTAGTACCGGGTATGCAAAAGATGCATCTGCACGTGACTACAAGTCACTTGAAGCAGATTCAGCACTTGTTGTTTCTGCCGGAACTGCAGCTACACCAGTACTTGTAGGTGTAATGCATTTCTCGGTTGAAAATGGCAGCGATACTAAAGTTGCTACAATAGCTAACACAGATGTCACAGCAGGCACGCTTTCCAATATGCGTGTGAAAGATTCAGTGACTGTTGTTATTAGCGGTCCTGGTCTTCTAGCTGGCGCAAGCCAATACAGCAACACTCTCGGTACCAGAGCTAAGCAAGTCTTGGTCAACTGGAACGAGTCTGTTGTTGTTTATTCTGACGGATCAGCAGGAACAGGCACTATTACGACCTACATTGGTGCTTCAGTTTCTGAGAACGGCAAGTTGGCTCAAGCGGCTAAGACCGTAACCTTCACAGGTCGCGCCACAACCTTCACTGTTACAGGAGCTACTGCGGACATTAGAGCAGGATCTGCTGTGAAGTATGCAGGTGCTTCCGATTCAGCAAATTCAACAATCCGCTTCCTTGCAGCCGATGCTGCAGGCAATGCAGTAACTTCGGCAGCGCTCAGTGTGCTTCCAGGTGATTCCGCTCAGGATAATACGAAGTTCTGGGCAATTTCATCAGACACATCGATACTCGCGGCTGGTGAAGTTGGCGCAACTTATGCGACATCAGCACCACGTCGTAGCCCTGCCCTTGAGTGTACTTATGATGCAGCAACTGCATACTGGACATGCTCTGGTCGAATCTATGATTCAGGAACAGTGACACTTACTGTTGTTGATTCAAGAACTGTTAGCGGATCTAGCGTATTGACTACCACGACAAGTGCAATCAATAAGTCCGCTGCATTCTCACTCACCATCGCAGGTGGCGGTTACACAGGAACAATCTCACTTGGAAAAACTTCATTTAATGTTAGTGAAGCAGCTACCTTGACTTTGACCTGTAAGGACTCTGGCGGACGCAATATTGCAACAGGTAACGACACAACTTGCTTCCGTACACTTAGCTGGAAGGGTGCTGCCCCAACGTTTGCTGCGAACTCAGCGGCTAACGCATCAGGCGGTACTTTCACAAACCTACAGACCTACCTCGATGGTTCTGGTACTGTCGCGTTGAATGAGACTTCCTACGTTGATGGTGTTGATACCGCTATGGTGTTCATGCCTTCAACAGCTGGTACCTACACATTGATGGGTCGCACAGGTAACGCTACAACTGATTCAGAACTGTTGACCTTCACTGTTGTTGATCCTAATGCAGCTGCAACTCTTGCCGCTGCTGAAGCTGCAACAGATGCTGCTGCCGAGGCAATCGATGCTGCTAACGCAGCTACCGATGCTGCAAACCTAGCTGCAGAAGCTGCTGATGCCGCAACTGTCGCTGCTGAAGAAGCACGCGATGCTGCTGATGCCGCA
>SXGQ01635346.1_pt1 | contig 14288 bp, 14 predicted proteins | sample 3178371 | NCBI WGS metagenome assembly SXGQ01 (sample SAMN11356859, study PRJNA531348) | freshwater metagenome | isolation source: freshwater sample F1-20 | place: China: Fuxian Lake, Yuxi | collected 2017-12-25
AGCCCAGATCGCATCAAGTATTGGAAAGAGCTGGGAAGAGCTCAGGGCGAGCGTCTAGGAGTAGAGGTTGAGTTCCTAGAGATACTTAATCGAGAGAATGCTTTAGATCAGCAGATGGCATCACTAATTTCAGATAGCGCCCTTATCTATCTTTCTGGGGGAGATCCACATCATCTAGCAGATTCACTTGCAGACACCCCAGTACTTGGCGCCATCTATCAAGGCTGGGCTAGCGGTTCATCACTTGCAGGCTGCAGTGCAGGTGCGATGGCGCTCTCAACCCATATTCCAAACTTTAGATTTAGTAAAAAGAGCCCAACCCCAGGCTTTAACTTTCTACCTAAAGTAAGAGTAATTCCTCACTTTGACCGCTTCTTTAGATGGATTCCAGAGAGCGCAGCAAAGGTTTTAATGAGTTCACCTGATGACACAATCTTGATAGGAATCGATGAGCTAACGGCTTTAGTTAAGCGCAGCGAAGATGACTTGTTTACAGTCGAAGGAGCGGCATCAGTACATATTCTCTCCGGGGCTAACCCTGAGGTACTCAAATCTGGCGGGAGAATCAAGCTAAATAATCAATAACTCGTAATCCAAATTACTTAATTGCTAGAGCCTTAATCATCTCAGTGATCTCTAATCGATGTTCTGCTTTAAATCCTCGACTACAGAATTGACAATAGATCTGCCATTGCCACCAAGGTGTTGAGGAATAACCTAATTTATATTTAGAGACGAAGACTTTAGCGGGAAAGATATGGCATCTCATACATCTCTTAGGTAGGTGAAGTTTTCTCACCACCTGGCTCTCAGCTCGAAACCCTCTCTTATAGATAAAACCGATCCCAAATAGATCTACATCAATTAAGAAGCATCCTGGGTTTAGGGTTAATTCAAATTTAGCATCATCAAATTCCTTATATGCATAAAAACCACATTCACAATCAATCACAGGAGGGATATGAGATGGATCTAAATCACAACTGGCTGCATCATCTGCTCGATACGAATCCCCGGTAAGACCGGTAAGAGTCGGAGGGTGATTGGTAATGAGGGCTAATTTATAGCTAAACATCTCCTCTTTTGGAAGCAGAAAAGGATTCGAGGTAAGAAACTTCTCTCTCTTTGAGCCCATCTTCTTAAACTCTCTATCGGTGGCTCCTCCCAAGATAATAAAACCAATAATAAAGAGAAGTGGCACTAAGCCAACAAAGAGATAGAGCCCAGTGATTAAGGCGCTCTGAGGAACTAGCGGATCTTCTTGCTCAGTAAATGCGCCGAGAAAATAGGCAAGGGCTAAGACAGCAAGGGCCAAGATGGGATAGAGGCGGATAGCTTTTATCAGCCGGCGTTTGACTCTGGCCAGATTCATATCAGCAGTTAACACCTACTTAACTAACTTCGCCTATTATTCCTCCAGGACTTGCTCTATCACTGCCCGTAGGGATGCTTTGGATTGTCCGATAACTTCAATACCATGTGAGATTTCATAAGTTGATTTCCAGAGAGCCCAGGCTTTTGCTCTTAACCAGGTTTCTTGGTCTAGGTCCATTTCAGATATGAACACTTCACGAGCTCGGCCTTTAAAATAGGTCCATGCGATTACGAGATCACAAGCTGGATCTCCCACAGCCAAGCCTCCAAAGTCAATCACAGCATAAAAATCTCCATTATTGAAGATGAGATTCCCAGGCGCTATGTCTCCGTGAACCCAAACAGAATCTCTCTGCCATTTAGTAGCACAAGCACTATCCCAAAGAGTCAAGATTCTCGTGGTATCAATATAGTCATGAATAAGCTTTGTTTGCTGCCTTATCTGCTGATCGTAGACACTGATGTGCGAGCCTCTGTACCAGTTGTGGAGCCCAGGCTTAATCTCTGCAACTTGAGTAACAGATTGAAGTTGCTTTAAGAACTGGGCAAGATTGTGAGCAAAAGTCACATCTTCACTCATTGTTTTTGACATTAAATTTAGACTTATACCAGGCAACCATGTTGAGATTAAGAAAGGATATGGAAAAACTCTTGACTTTCTTCCTAGGTGCAAAGGAATCGGAATTTGAAAAGAGAGGCACTTCGCTAGCTCGGGCAATGCTTTATACTCAATTGGTACTTTTGATGCGTATTCAAGTGCAGCAGGGACTCTAATAATTAACTCACTGCCTAGACGGAAGGAGTAGTTGTCATGACCTTGAATTTCAACCGGTTTTACCTCTAGTTTCCTATACTTAGGAAATTGGTGGGATATCATTTCTGTAACCTGTTCAATAGTGACACTTTCCCTTTTCACAGAATTGAATCTTCCACTGCTAACGGCGTGAGATCCAATTGTAAACCACGCTTAAAAAAAATTATGCGATCCGGGAACTGTGCTCCAATTTGGTGGTACAGAGGCCTCCAGTGTGACCATCAGAGCAGCCCATCTTGCACCAGCTTCAAGCCCCTTTCTGCCATCTGCGTAGCCTTTAGCCAATCCAGCTAAGTAACCCGCAGTAAATGCATCCCCAGCTCCAGTAGTGTCAATAACTTTTGCTGGGAAAGCATCTTGATGAATTACTCCCCCCCTCTCGTATTGATCGACACCTTTTACACCTCTGGTATAGACAATTCGTGGAAAACGATCAAGAAAATCTTCAGGATTAATCTCTTTAGGTAAATCTGAGGTTGAGCCAAGGGCAATGTCAGCCCCCGGGTGACTCGGGTTGAGAAGTGCTTGAATCCCGACAATTGTTTTACAACCTCTCTCTTTGGCAATTTTCAAGTCACTAAGGGCATTCTCACTTCCCCCAGGAAGAAATACCGTATCGCCTGGCTCTAGCGGAGTGTTATTCAGATTTATCAGGTGCCAGCCTCTTTCACCATAAGGAATTATTGTGCGTTCTCCAGTTTCATCTAGAAATACTAGGCACTTTTGTGAAACACCCTTAATGATATCGAGCTTGGATAACTGGCTATTTAGCAAGCTTTGCCGCAAGACCTCACCAAGTGGATCCTCTCCAATACCTGTAACAAAACCAGCACTTATTCCAGTAGTAGCTAAGGCCTTTACTGTGTTAGCTGGACTTCCTCCGACTCGCTCCAAGGTCTTATAAGGAAGCGCGAACTTTCCGTTGACTGGGTATTTCTCAAAATGCAAAATTGTGTCCCAAGCAATTGAGCCAACAATCCATGTCGTTGACGCTGTAGTCATCTCTTCACAACCCCTATCCTTAGGTCTTTTTGAAAATTAAATCACGCCTTTAACAACGATAAAACATTGATATGGTCGATTATCGCTGGTGACTATCGTGGCAAAAGCGCTTTTCGCTCTTTCATAAAAGGCGTATCTAGATAATGATCCCATAGCAAAAGGCCTGCCTTCAATTTTGATTGCAAGCTGATGAACCTCTTTCTGCCCCTCAGTGACCCTCTCTGGCTCTCCAACTATTTCCATCCTTATTAAAGGTTCGTCAACAAAATTATCAATAGGTAAGAGCGCTAGAACTATCTCAAGTACCTCTGAAACTTGACTACTCGGATAATTTATTACGCGGTTAGATTTTGAGATTGCTGGGTAATTTCTATCGCAGATTAGCAATTCATCCCCATGGCCCATTTGAGCCAGAGTTGATAACAACTCTGCACTCACATTTGGACTAATTCCTTTAAGCATAATTAACACCAAATCCCATCACGATATTGAAGACATAGAGAGTATCTCTTGCCGATTAGGTAGAGATGGCACCGCCCCAGCTCTTGTTACTGAAAGTCCACCTGCTGCGCTAGCGAACTTTAAGCAATAGTCAATTAGTTTTTCTTCGGCCAGAGCGCTAGCAAGAGCTCCACAGAAGGCATCACCAGCTGCTGTTGTATCAATTGCTTTAACTTTGAGCGCTGGTGTGTAGATCTTGCTATGACCGTCAAAATAAAGGCTTCCTCGTTCGGCCAAGGTAATAATTACTCGTTTCCAGCCATTTGAAATTAATTTAGTTCCAATCAATCGCGCCTCATCTTGAGTAAGCATCTCACTCTTGCTGCCTGCAAGGAAAGAAGCCTCAGTCTCATTGACAATTAGGTAATCTATAAATCCAATTAATTCAGAATCTAGACTCTGAATTGGCGCAGGATTTAATATAGTTATACAGCCTTGCCTTTGAGCTGCTCCCAAAAACTTAGTAGTTTCGACTAGAGGAACTTCCAACTGAGCCAAGCAAACTTTTGGTTTATGTGCTCCCGAGAGAATCTCTGATTGAAATTTAAGTTCGGCATTAGCCCCAGGGATTACTAGAATTCTGTTATTCCCTTCAGCAGATACCTCAATTAAGGCAATGCCTGTGGCTATAGGACTACTTGAGACAAAACTTGTCTCTATTTGCTCTTGACTCAAAACTTGCATGAGGAAATTGCCCTCTCCGTCCTCGCCGATGCAACCGACCATAGCTACATTCGAGCCTGCTCTTTTGGCCGCAATTGCCTGATTTAAACCTTTACCGCCAGGAAAGCGCATTAGTTTTTCTCCAATGAGGGTCTCACCCGTTATTGGCAAAGTCTGTGCATAGGCAACAAGATCTAAATTCAAACTACCGAAGACTAATACGCTCATCGAATCTCTAACTCTGAGGCTATCGATGCAACTCGATGACTTGAATCAGCGTCGTGGACAAGATGTGAGGCAGGATGCGTTGATTTACAAATGTTCATACCTAGCCAGTTTTAGTTCACAGGCTCAACTGAGACGCCATCAACTCCGACTCTGCCAACACTGGTCAGAAGTCCAACTCCACCGCCAGAAAAGAGCATATCTGGGTCGGATCCTTCAATTACCCGCTTGCCATCAATAAATCCCACTAGAGAGTTATTCTTCACTTCTAGTTTAAGTTCATATGTGGATCCAAAGGTCCAACCACCTGGGCAATTGGCAAGAGTTAAGTCTTCTCCGTCAAGTCTTCGTACGAGCGTTATTTCCTCCTCTTGAATTATTAATGCGTAATAACGCTCAAGGCCTTGCACTCTGACAGCAATCCCACCTTCTTGACACATATGCGGGGTCACGTGCGCTGTAATCGCATAATCTTGCCACTCCCTTGTTCCCTGAGTGATTATGCCGCGACCAACATTTTGAATGAGACGAAATGTCTCTGGCCAAAAATCTATTTCTGTCATCCGCTCCCGTCCATCAAAGCTACTAACCCAAGCTCGCTTCCACATCAAACCTTTGCTATTTCCCTTAAATCGCTCAATACCGTCAGGCCCACCAGTAGGACGCCCTAAATTAACCGTAGGAGCTCCAGACCAAGTCAGATAATCCAAATTTATTGTGGCATCTGTCCCAGATGTACTTGAAATCTCCACTCCAACCCAAGCAATTGGTTGCGAGTCTGTTTGAGGAACTTGCCAATCAAAATTTAATTCAGCACCTGGCTTTACTTCCTTTTCTTCGCTCTTCAGAATCTCAAAGCCATCTGTGAGGTTGTAATGTTTAACATATAAACAAACTCTAATAGATGACTTATTTAATTCTGAAGCGACCAATCTAGATTTAATCCTCTGGCCAGCATAAAGCGTTGGAGATGCCAATAAGGCATAACCTCGTCCTTTAAAGTATTCTGCTATCTCAATAGAAGGAATAAAGGTGGGAGTCTGCACTCGACTAACTCGGCCAACGGCCAATCCATGGCATTTGATTCCTAAAGATCTTTTTCCTTTTAGACTAGAGCCCAGAACGTTAGTGAGTGTTGAAACACCAGTAGCTTCTATTGACTCTTCGCTATCAAAGCCTTGAACTGCGCCAGGAAACTCAAAGTGAAAGCGAGCACCGTCTTTAGGAGCCATTTTGGGCTCTCCCGCAAGAGCTCTAGCCATGTTGACCAAGTGAATTGCCTCAATAACTGCGTCTGAAATTGCCCTTCCACCATCAGCAGAAGGAAGATAAACCCGATCAGCTACGGGACCTCGCCAATCTGGGCCAGCGTTGATTCCTGCAAGTCCAAGCTTTATACCAAGGATACATCCAAGATTTCCTGAATTACAGTCAGTGTCCCATCCCGCGGTGTTGACAATCATTAAAGATTTCTGAAAGTCGTCATCACCATAGAGCAATGCGAGAATAATTAATCCATGATTTGGGATCATATGGCAATTGCCACCATAGATTTCATATCCATAGTGCGTATCTAAAAGTGAAAAGGCTTCACGCCAATTAGGAATTGTTTTGTGCCACTGTCTAATCTGAGCAATCATTTTATAAATCACAGATTCACTCGGAATTAAGGCAACTGCGACATCTAGTAATTTGTTTACATCCTTTTCAACAAATGCTGCAGATTCTAAAGCGGCAATAATTTGTGCCCCATAGATAGCTTCTCCATCATGACTAACACTTGCAGCTCGTTCAGCCAAGCTTGCTGCATGCGATGGGTCACCGGGTACAACCATCGCCCAACCGTCAATAAATATCTGAGCTCCGATTTGCTCAGCGACAACCTTTCCGTTTAATTCCATCGACCCACTTTTTGGAGCCTCGACACCAGATTTCAAGCGAAGATATGCGGTGTGCTCAGTAGAGTTACCCATACCTCCCCACCATAAAATTGTCTCTTCTTCTATCAAGTAATTCAGCCACGACTTTCCAATTTGGCTCGCAGTGATTGTCTTTAAATTCCCATGATCTTCCAAAGCTCTTATAAATGTGAACGTTCCTGTAATATCATCATCAGTAACGATCAAAGGCACATCTTTTTCCAGTAACTTGCTAACTTTTTCGTGAACGTAGTAATTGATTTCTCCAAGGCTTTCTTCAATTCTCCTATTTGACCAGCCTTCAAAAGGTCGACCAAGATAAACACCTATTATTTTTCCTAGAACCCCAGCATAAACTTGCTCGGCATAAGTATCATCAAGCTTCACTTATCCTCCAATTCTGTACTTAAGGAGTCGAGAAATAGCAGGACCAATGGTGGGAATTTCCGACCATAAGACTTCGTCGAGCCAGGATATTTCTAATAGGCCAGATTTAATTGGGTCTCTAGCTGCCAAGAGTCCAGTGGCAAGGGCTGCAACCGTATCTGTATCGCCTCCAAGCTCACAGGCGATTCGGTAGGAATCGAGCGCATTCTCTGCATGGGTAACAGTCCAATACACCGCAGAGAGGGTTTCTAAGGGATCCAAAGAGATTCCTTCTTCAGGTGGGCTCCAGCGGTCTAGGTTTTTAACTCCAGTAGAAACTTCTGGCGTAGGCGACTGAATTTTACTTAACTCGTCATTAAGTAGTGAAATTAAGGAGTTTTCTGACCCATTCGATGTTGCATCGCTATAAAGTCGTGACGCCAGAACTGCACAATCTACGGCTTTTGTATCCTTGTGCGTAGCAAGAGTCAATTCAGTAATCATTTCGCGACGGGCAGTCTCTTCACTAGAATCATAAGCAAGACCAATCAATGCAGTTCGCATCATTCCGCCATTAGTGTTTCCAATAACAAGTTTACCCGTAGCAATCATCACTTTTTCAATTTCTCGTAATTCAAATCCCAAAGCAGCTCTTGTCGTTGGTCCTAGCCCTCGCAATGTAGGTAGGTTTGTTCGTAAAGAATTAAGAAATTCAACTCCAGACTTACTCGCCTCACCTTTTTCCATAGCAAATATTGTTAGGAGGCTGAGCATGGTGTCATCGCTAACTCCACCCAATGGCCAACTGTCATCAATTTCAAGAGGGCCATTTTCACCAGCCCTCTTTCTTCTTGGGCCGATATGCAATGTATCTACGGGGATTTTCTCTCCATGATATTCGTAGGAAACTCCAAATGAATCCCCAGCTGCATAAGCAATCAGTGCTGCTGAAATAGAGCGGGCGCAGCGGCCTCTTGAGTTAGGTTCATCCCAAAGAGACTTAGTTGCTTGTTCCAGAACCTTCTCTGCGACCACGCTACCTGCAATCATTCGAAGTTCCTTTGCTACCTAGTAGAGGTGATGAAAGCGCTTTCATTTTTTCATATAAGTCAGCGTTTGTAAATAGTATGGGCGACTAACCCTAAGCTGTCTCTCTAGCCAATAGGAGAGCAGGCACGAGCTCAGACTTTACAGACTTGCCATTTAAGATCTTGTCTAATTTGTCTACAAGCAGATTACAGATGGCTTGAATATCAATACAGACTGTTGTTAAGTCTTGTGAAAAACGATTTTCAGATTGCACCCCATCAAAACCAACGATAGCTATTTGCTTTGGCACTTTAATTTTTAAATCATCTAGGACTTCCAGTGCTCCAAATGCCATAGAATCATTTATAGCAAAAATTGAATCAAATTCAGCGCTTCGCTTCAAGAGCGTACGCATGGCAGACCTACCAGACTCTAGAGAATAGTCACCATGAACGATCAACTGCTCATCTGCAGGCAAGCCGCGCTTCTCCAGAGTCATTAGATACCCTTGGGTTCGATCGGATGACCCAGTTGAGTCGCTTCGTGCTGAAATCAAAGCGATTTTTGAGTGTTCTTTGTCTATCAAATAGTTAATAGCGTCTGCAGCTCCATTTAAGTTATCAGTTTCTACATAAGCGATGTTGCTGTTCAAACTTAGTGGTCGTCCCCACATCAGTATTGGGATGTTGCACTCTTCAAAAGTTTCGAGAGTTTCTAAAGGCGGAAAACCTAAGACAATAAAGGCTTCAACATGTCGGGTTCTTAGAAATCTTAAGAATGAAGCTTTACTTATTTTTTGATTTTGCCCAAACAGATTTTTAGGCTGGAAAATAAGGCTGCATTCGAAATCTCTCGATAGCAGGTGGGGGTATAGAGATGAGATTGCTTGCGCCCAAAAAGGGCTTCGAAATACTTCACCAACCTCGTCAAAAAGCAAAATTCCCACAGAGGGAGAGGTCAGACCAGCAAGACTCTTGGCATGAGGGTTCGGCCGGTACTTCAGAGCCCTGATAGAGTCATTTACACGCTTCAACAGCTCCGGAGTGACAATCTCAGGGTTGTTCAGGACTCTCGAAACCGTCGCCTCAGAGACACGGGCTTTTTTCGCCACGTCCGCAATCTTGACCCGAATTTCACCCTTCACAAAGGGATAGTAGGGGCAATTGCAGGCTTAGCAAAGATAACAGTTTAATAAAATTAGCGCTCCCTCTTGCGTAGGTTAAAAAACTAGATAAGACTGAAACCGCTTTCATATTCCCCGAGCACAACCGAATCCCTCTAGTGATTGGAAGAAAATGCAACTCAAAAAAAATGCTCTACGAGTCGGCACTGGACTCGCAATGGCAGGCATGCTCGCGTTGCAAATTATGTTTGCACCAGGCGCATCTTCTGCGACAGGCAAGGTAACAGTTTGGCTTGAAGAAAATGATTTATCCACTTGTTTTGCTGATGTTCTAACTTCGGCAAACAAAAATTCAGGTCTTAGTTTTAATATGACTGCGAAGCCACAGCTTACCGAGGCCATGCGAACAGCATTGGCATCAGGTGGAGCCCCAGATGTGATCTTCACACCTGGACCTGCATTTACAAGTGAATTTGCTAAGGCTGGGCTTCTTGAAGCCTTAGATTCTTACGCCAATAAGTTTGGTTGGAATAAGTCAATCTCACCTTGGAACTTAGCTCTCGGTAAAGTCAAAGGTAAATTGTACAGCCTTGGTTCAGAGCAAGAGACCATGTTGCTCTGGTATAACAAAACGGTCTTAGACAAACTTGGCGTCAAGGTTCCAAAGACCACGAAAGAATTTTCTGCGGCGCTAGACAAAGTTGCGGCAGCAGGCGTTACTCCATTTGCAGGAGGTAACACAGAATGGAAGCCTGTGAACGAATGGTTCTTGAGCGCAATGTGGAATGCTGTTGCCGGACCAGACAATGTTTACAAAGCCCTCACCGGAAAAATGAAGTGGAATTCCGCACCATTTGTTGAAGCAACGAATACTCTAAATGGCTGGATGACAAAAGGTTACATGTCTGGCGGACTAGATCGCTACTACACTAGGACATTCCAAGAGTTTCAAGCTGACCACGCTACTGGCAAGGCAGCTTTCTCCATGGAAGGTAGTTGGAGATTCGGAAGCATCGGTTCGCAATTTAAGGAATCAGGGCAAGAATGGGGATGGGCTCCATTTCCAACTAAAGATGGAAAAGAACTTTATTCCATCGGAGTTGGGTCGAGCTGGGGTATTAATAAGGCCTCTAAGAATAAAGCAGGAGCTGCTGAATTCTTAAAGACGCTATTTACGCCAACGACTCAAGCGAATCTTGTCATGAAGTGCGGAATGAATCCCGCCCCAGTACAGATAGAGCAGAAGATGCTTGCTGGTCAGGAAAAGAGACATGCAGATTCCATCGTGAGACTCGGACAAGCTGCTGCTAAAGGTAACTTTGGTTACCTTACCTGGGCATTCTGGCCACCAAAGACCCAAAACTTCCTGATTGAGGAAATCGAAAAAGTCTGGGCAGGATCAGTCACTACCAAGCAGTATTTGCAAGGCATTGACAAGGTGTTCGCTGAAGAGCTTGCTTCCAAATCAGTGCCACCAATTCCAGCCAGGGGATAGGAAAGGTCTAGGAGCAAAAAAAGATTGAAACCAGAACTTAGATGATTTTCTAAGTTCTGGTTTCATCGTTCATACATCTTTTACAATAGGAGTTTACTTGAAAGTCAAAAGAAGAAATTCACGAGTGAAACGTGGAGCATGGCTTTTTATACTCCCCATACTTCTTTTGCACATATTTACAATTCTGGTACCAGCGTTAGTTGGAATATATTTCTCCCTCACTGACTGGAGTGGCTTTGGTCCTGCTACTTTTATAGGTCTTGAAAACTACAGAACCTTGTTTGAGGATCCTGGATTTCTGCAAGCGCTAAGAAATAATTTTAAGTGGCTGGTCTTCTTCGCTACAGTGCCTTTTTCGATCGCACTTACTGCAGCTTTTTTGTTGAGTCAGGTCAAACGTGGCGGTTTTGCTTATCGAATTGCTTACTTTGTACCTTATGTCTTGCCCGCTGTTGTTATAGGAAGCCTATGGAAATTTATTTTGAACCCCGACTCAGGAATAACACGAATACTTTCTGATCTTGGAATGCCTGGTTTTGAAAAGGCCTTGCTTGGTCAACCGTCAACTGCGCTTTTGACAATTGCATTTGTTGATAATTGGCATTACTGGGGGTTTTTGGCGACAATCCTTCTGGTGGCACTACAAAGTGTTTCCCCAGAGTTATATGAAGCCGCGAGAATAGATGGAGCGAACCTAAGGCAACAATTTAGGTATGTAACGGTTCCAGGCATTCGGCCCACCTTGGTTTTCATGTTCATGATGACCTCTATTTGGTCATTCTTGGTTTTTGAATATGTGTGGGTCATGTCGCAAGGAGGACCAGCTGGCTCAACAGAAGTTATGGCCACCTATTTGTTTAAAGCAGCCTTTAGGGAGTTTTCAGCTGGCCTGGCAGCAGCAGCAGGTCTAACAATGACTATGTTTGCTGGGATGATCATTGGAGTATTTCTAGTTCTTCGAAAGAGAGGGTGGGAGATTTAGTGAAAATCAGAAAAGTAGTCTCAGCTCTTCCTCGGCATTTTTTTCTCTCATTTTTGATGTTTCTTGCAATAAGTCCTCTAATAATTTTAATCTTTAACTCTTTGAAGTCTCGTGCAAATCTGGGTGCAGATCCAGTTGGGTATCCTGACAAATTAATTTTTGGTAATTATGCAAGTGCGGTTGAGCAAAGCAATTTCCTTAATTCGATGACAAATAGTCTTGTACTTGCAGCATTTACTGTGATTCCTGTCTTGATTTTGGGTGGTCTGGCAGCTTATTCTCTCTCTAGAATCCAACCTCGTGGCACAGGTGCTGTTATGGCATATATGCTGGGAGTTTCAACTCTTCCGTTGTGGCTCTATATAGTGCCACTCTTCTATTACTGGAAAACTCTCGGATTAATCAACTCTTTTTTAGGCTTGGTAATTCTCTACACAGCATTTAACTGTCCATTTGCAATCTTCCTTCTACGTAGTTTTCTACTAAAAGTCCCAAGGGAAGTGGAGGAAGCCGCAGTAATCGACGGTGCTAATAGAATGCAGATTCTGCTTCGTATAATCCTGCCTCTGACTTGGACTGGATTTCTAACGGTTGGACTTCTGGTCGCAGTAGGAGTCTGGGGAGAATTCCAGGTAGCTCTCATATTCATTTCAGATCCTGAGAAATTCCCCGTGACTACAGCTTTTTTTGCTTTTCAACAACAATTTGGAAACGACTGGACCTTAACCAGCGCGGTGGCAGTTCTTACAATCTTGCCTGTTCTTGCCCTGTTTTTATCGTTCCAACGAAAATTCACTGAGGGACTTACTCAAGGTAGCATAAAAGCTTAAAAGTTATAAAAGGAATACATGGAAACCAATGAAAGGTTCCTCGTTCTGGACTTATTTAGAGGTGTGGCTGCCTTTGGAGTTCTGATTTTTCACATCATTTACAAATCTAATTCCGGGTACAACTTTGTGGACGGCCTATATGTTTTGGTTGATTTCTTTTTTGTATTGAGTGGATTTGTCTTACTTACAACATTTCCCCAAAACAAGAAGGGTTTCTTAAAAGACTATCGGAAATTTGTTTTTTTGAGGGCAATTAGATTGATGCCAATTCCTATGATTGCGATTTTTCTCTCACTTCTTCCTTATTGGTTTGGAAGACTAGTAACGGGCCGCAGTGATATTTTTGTATTTGAAAATTCAAACAAGTCATTAGACAATGTTATTTCAGGCATGCTTCTATTACAGATTGTCGTCTCCACATCTATTTTTTTGGTTATTCCTCTCTGGTCCTTGAGCGCTGAATGGATTACTAATCTAATAATAGCTCTTGTTGGGCCACTTAAATCCAATTTGCCAATTCTTTTCTTAATCTGCTTTGGATATCTTGCACTCTTCTATGGAATAGCGAATGACAAAGAGTGGATTGAAATGATTGGTGCCACGCGAGGATGGGAGGCCTTAGGGAGAGCGATTATTGGGTTTTCAATTGGCATGTCGATTAGAAAGAATTACAAGTACCTCAAAAACTTTAAGCGGAGACTCAGTCTTGTACTTGCCTTAGTTTTGTTTGCTATAGCAAACACGACTTGGTTCTATGTTGGGTTTAATAATTTGTATTTCATTTCAATTTTGTTTGGAGTTGTTGTGCTTCATCTTTCTTTTGTAAAGATATCGAAAACATCAAAGCTTGGTCGCATAAGTAAAAGTGTGGGTCATTATTCTTTTGGTCTATACGCATTTCATATGGTCTTTTTAATGTGGTTCAATTACTGGGATAGCTCCCCGGGCTTTGGTGAAGGGGATGTTAACTGGATTCGATACTTCGTGATCAAGACTGTGGTTGTAGGCGGGCTTTCACTTATATTGACCCATCTATCTATAAAGTATGTAGAGGGCCCAATCCGAAAGTTTGGAGCTTTCTTTATTAACCAAGATGACAACGCCCGAAAACTAGGATGAACACTTGGGCGCCACCAATTATTCATATAGCTAGTGCCGCTTTTAGCCCAATCGCCATCTGACTTCGGCCAGATTCATATTGGAAGTTATCACCTACTTAGCTAACTTCGCCTGTCTATCTCTGCCCTAAGAAATTCATCTTGCTCAAAACTAGTAGGTTGGTAGACTCATGGGCTATAAATTGAGAATGAAGGAAGTGGTTATGGCTGAAATTGGAGAACCAGATCGCGTAGTTCGCCGCGAAAGAGAGCTTGAGCCTGCAATTAGCCCCGCCTCTCCAGTAGTAACTCCAGAGCTTGAACCTGCTGGCAAATAAAGTTTTCTTCTAAGAGATAAAGAAGCGAGATATAGATGTCATTCGTCATGTATTCAACCTCCTGGTGTGGTTATTGCAAAAGACTAAAATCGCAGTTAGCAGACCTTGGTATCAGCTTTGAGGAGATCAATATCGAAGAGGTTGCCGGAACAGCTGAAATAGTTGAGAAAGAAAATGGAGGAAATCAAACCGTCCCAACCCTAGTTTTCTCAGATGGCAGCGCCATGACTAACCCATCAGCAAAACAAGTTCAAGAAAAGCTTGCTTCGCTGTAGTTAATCGTTCCAGTTATACCAAGTCTTTTCACCATCATATTCAAACTCACACTTGATAATTTTCAGGCATAAAGCATCAAGGCTTTTAGCGCCATTAAATTGCTCTCGCTCATTATTCACACCCCAAGTAATTACACCAACGACTTTTCCCTCATTATCAATGAGCGCTCCACCACTATTTCCTTCAGAAATATTGTTGGTAAATAAGACTTCGTCATAGGTGGTGTTAACGATATTTCCAAAGGAGACCGAGCC